>SAMEA3663248__coassemble_630_pt1 | contig 12302 bp, 11 predicted proteins | sample SAMEA3663248__metabat2_low_PE_023 | metagenome-assembled genome bin SAMEA3663248 (sample SAMEA3663248) | pig gut metagenome | biome: pig gut; feature: pig-associated habitat; material: faeces | place: China | collected 2013
GGTGAAGGAGGGAATGGCCTGCTTTGCCGTCACCGATACAGGATGCGGTATTGCTCCCGAGGAGCAGCAGAAGGTGTTCAACCGTTTCGAGACGCTGAACCACTCCACCAAGGGCACAGGGCTGGGCCTCTCTATCGCACGGCTCATTGTAGAGAAGATGGGAGGCACCATCTGGGTAGACCCCACCTATACGGACGGCGCACGCTTCTGCTTTACCCACCCCTTGCCGCCGGATGCAGTCGAGGGCGCGGACAGAAAGGAGGTGGCAGTATGAGACGTTGGTTGACCACTCTGCTGACGGCCTGCCTGCTCTGTCTGACGGGCGGAGAAACGGCGCGGGCTACCGGGGACGACAGCCTGACGGACAGCCTGCTGCGCCGCGCCGACAGCCTTCCTATGGGTATGGAGCGGATGGAGGTGCTGCGCAAGCTGGTGCGTGCCACGCAGATGACGGCTCAGGGCATCGACTATGCCCGGCGGATGTTCCGCGAAGCCGAGGCCTTGCACCACGACAGCCTGACCGCCTACAGCGCCACACTGATAGCCAACCATTTCTTTGCTCAGAAGGAGCGTGACATCGACTCGCTGACTTACTGGACGGCATACGCCCTGCCCATCGCCAAGCGATGCAAGTATTGGAACATGTACTTCTTGCTGCACAAGACGAGGGTGCAGACCTACCTCTATACCGAGCACTACGAGCACGCCCTGCAGGCGGCCGACGAGATGCTGCGCGAGGCCAAGGTGGTGGGCAATGCCGACGGACAGCTCATCGCCTACAGCTGCATTGCCAACTCTTATCAGAGCACCAAGCGCTTCAAGGAGACCTACGACGTGCTGATGCAGGCCTATCGCCTGTTCGACCAGCCGTTGCAGACGGCCAACAAGATTACCCTCCTCAAGCAGATACTCTATTACCTGGACGTGGTTCACCGCTATAGCGAGATGCAACCCTATCTGGAGCAGATGGAGCGGCAGCTCCACCATATGCTGGCGTTGCATCCCATGATGGCCCGTGCGCTGAACGACTACTTCATGATGCTGGAGTGCTTCTCGGTACAATACTACGCGCACTCCGAGCAGAGGGAATTGGCCGAGGAACACATCCGCAGAGCGCAACAATACAAGGGGTCGCTGAACTTCGAGTCCTACTACCTTATCTATGCCAACGCGCTCTCCACCTACTACGTGCTGTGTAACGACTACAACCGCGCACTGGCTCTGAACGATTCGGCTCTGGTGCGCGTCAATCGCAACGGTTCTCTGGGCAGTCGCTACATCTATTACTTGGAGCAGCGGGCTGGCATCCTCTATTCCAAGGGCGACTACGAGGCGGCCTTGGCCGTCTACCGCGAGGCACAGGTGCGGATTGACTCTCTCTCGCGGCTCATCTCGAATGCGCAGGTGGAGGAGATACACGCACTCTACCGTCTGGACGAACTGCAGATAGAGCAGCGGGCCAAGGAGCGGTACGTGCTGAGGCGGGCGCTGGCACTGCTGTTGCTGCTGATAGGCGTAGCCGTGCTGGAATTGTTCCATCGGAGCTTCGTACAGCATCGTCTCCGCAAGTCGCAGCAGGAGTTGCAGCAGGTCAAGTCGCTTACCGAACAGGCCAACGACGACAAGCACCGTTTCTTGGCTACCATGAGTCATGCCATCCGCGTACCCCTCCATTCGGTGGTGGGCTTCTCGCAGATGCTGGCTACCGATGATACCCTGACCGAGGAGCAGCGCACGGAGTATGGAGCTATTGTACAGCACGATACGGAGAAACTCCTTTTTCTGGTGAACAGCATCCTGGATCTCTCGCGCTTAGAGGCGGGCATGACCAAGTGGCAGCTGACTGAGGCCGATTTGGTGCAGGTATGTCGTGATGCCCTGAATAGCGTGCAGCTCGCCCATCCCCGCTGGCAGATGGAGGCTTGCATTTCCGACACGGCCTTCATGCTTCAGGCCGACGCGGCCCGTCTGATGCAGGTGATCGTCAGTATGCTGGCTGGTGTGGTCACCACCCCGCTAAGAGATGACGAGCTGGTCAGCCTTCAGATTTCCGTTGCTGGCGGGTTCCTTCAGGGAATCGTGGAGCACAGCCCCTTGGCCGACCCCACACGTCAGACGCAGGAGAGCCATTTGCGCCACGATGTCAACCGCCTGACCCTTCAACATTTTGGTGGCAGCTACCAGGTGGATGAGGAGCAGGGTAGCATACGATTCAGTGTGGGTGTGCAGGGCTGAGAACTCACATATAGAAACCGCATTTGGTATGCCTTCTCGTGTTTATATCTCCTTTCAGTCGTATACTTAGATACATTCAGTCATATCCTGGGGATATGACTGATGCAAGCTCTGGGGTGTATCATACATCATTCAGGGCGGATTTGTGTATCCACCCTGAATGAAACTCCTCTATGTTGCGGCGAATCCGCCACGTGAATGGCTAATAGTTCAGGTGGAAGGTGACCACCGCCTCGATGCCCTTACGGATGATCTCCAAAGGGATATTTTCGTTGGGCGAATGAATGGCGTTCGACTCCAGTCCGAATCCCATAAGAACGGTCTTGATGCCCAGCACCTGTTCGAAGGTAGAGATGATGGGGATGCTGCCGCCACGGCGTACAGCCAGCGGTTTCTTACCGAATGCCTGCTCGAAGCCCTTCTCGGCAGCCTGGTAGGCCGGCAGCGAGATGGGGCACACATAGCCCTGTCCTCCGTGCATGGGCGTGACCTTCACCTGTACGGTGTCGGGTGCCAGCGTCAGGATGTAGTCGGCAAACAGCCGGGATATCTTGTGGTGGTCCTGGTGCGGCACCAGCCGGCAGGAGACCTTGGCCGTCGCCTTGCTGGGCAGCACCGTCTTGGAGCCTTCGCCGGTATAGCCTCCCCAGATGCCGCATACGTCGAATGACGGACGGCAACTGTTGCGCTCCAGCGTGCTGTAGCCCTTCTCGCCGAACAGTGCCTTCACACCGATGGCCTGCTTGTACTTCTCCTCGTCAAAGGGGATGCTGGCTATCATCTTCCGTTCGGCTTGCGGTACCTCCTCTACATCGTCGTAGAAGCCGGGCACGGTGATGCGTCCGTCCGTGTCTACAATGCGGCTCAGCATCTGGCAAAGCACGTTGATGGGATTGGCTACGGCACCTCCGAAGTGTCCGCTGTGCAGGTCGCGGTTGGGGCCGGTCACCTCTATCTCCCAGTAGGCCAGTCCGCGCAGTCCCGTGGTGAGCGATGGCAGGTCGATGCCCAGCATACTGGTGTCCGATACCAGGATGACGTCGGCCTTCAGCAGCTCCTTGTGCGTCTGGCAGAACGCCTCTAAGCTGGGAGAACCTATCTCTTCCTCGCCCTCGAAGATGAACTTCACGTTGTTGCGCAGCAGTCCCTCCTTCACTAAGTATTCGAAGGCTTTCACCTGGATGAACGATTGTCCCTTGTCATCGTCGGCTCCACGTGCCCAGATGTGTCCGTCGCGCACCTCGGGCTCGAAGGGGTCGCTCTTCCAGAGTTCCAGCGGTTCGGCCGGCATCACGTCGTAGTGGGCATATATCAGGATGGTCTTGGCGGCAGGGTCTACCGTCTTCTGGGCAAACACAATCGGGTTGCCTGCTGACGGCATCACATGTGCCTCGTCGGCACCGGCTGCCAGCAGCAGTTGTCTCCATCGCTCGGCGCAGGCGCGGATGTCGTCGGCATGTTTTTCGGGTTGTGCACTGATGCTGGGTATGCGTATCAGGCTGAACAGCTCCTCCAGCATTTGCGGTTCATGGTCCGCGATGTAGGTTCGTATATCCTTCATGATTGATATGGGGTTAGGTTGGTTGATAATATACAGTCAGCTTTTTACAGTTGCGTGGTACGCCCTATCAGGTAGTAGTCCAGCAACGTCATGGCGGCCATGGCCTCTACGATGGGTACGGCACGCGGCAGCACGCAGGGGTCGTGCCGTCCCCGGGCTTTCAGCGTGGTCTCTTCGCCGTGGATGTCCACCGTCTGTTGCTCCCTCAGCAGGGTGGCTACCGGCTTGAAGCCCACGCGGAAGCAGATGTCTTGTCCGTTGCTGATGCCTCCCTGTATGCCTCCCGAGTGGTTGGTGCGGGTGCCAATGCGGCCGTCTTGGTTGCAGAACAGGTCGTTTTGTTCCGATCCCCTCATCTCCAGTCCGCCGAATCCGTCGCCATATTCAAAGGCTTTGGCGGCATTGATGCTCAGCATGGCCGCTCCCAGTGCAGCGTGCAGTTTGCCGAACACCGGCTGGCCGATGCCTGCAGGACAGCCGCGGACGATGCACGTCACCACGCCGCCGATGGTGTCACCCTCTCCCTTGATGCGGGCTATCAGCTCCTCCATCTCGCGTGCCTTCTGCGGGTCGGGGCAGCGCACGGGGTTGCTCTCGATGAGGCTGAGGTCATACCGATGGTAGTCCTGCTCCAGCCGGATGGGACCCACCTGCGAGGTATAGGCGGTGATGTCGATGCCCAGCTGCCTCAGTGCCAGCTTGGCCAGCGCACCGCCCACTACGCGGGCTATGGTTTCGCGGGCCGACGAGCGTCCGCCTCCCCGATGGTCGCGGATGCCGTACTTGGTCAGGTAGGTAAAGTCGGCGTGCGAGGGGCGGAAAACGTCGCGCAGGTTGTTGTAGTCGTCAGAGTGCTGGTTCTCGTTCCATACCACGAAGCCGATGGGGCACCCCGTTGACCTGCCTTCAAAGATGCCGGAGAGGAACTCTACTTTGTCACCCTCCTTGCGGGCCGTGGTGATGGCCGACTGGCCGGGACGGCGGCGGTCCAGCTCTGCCTGAATGAACTCCATGTCGATGAGGATGCCGGCAGGAAATCCGTCAACGACCCCTCCGATGCCTCTGCCGTGCGATTCGCCGAAGCTGGTCAGCCGGAAGATGTTTCCAAATGAATTGAACATATACGATGGTTTGAATGGTTATCTTAACGTTGTCTCTTTAATCTGGCTCAAAAGTACGCCTTTTTTCGTAAACCCACATGATGCCTTTCCGAAAAAATGGTGCAATGGGACAGACTTTCTTAAATATAGTACACGATTATTGTAAAAATTAACTTGTGAATGTGTGCGAAAAGTCCGTAATTTGCATCAATTTTACGCCTCCCTTGTGAAGAAGGGGTGGTCGCAGAGCCCCGTTGAAAGAGAGGGCTTCTGATGAGATAGGCTATTTATTAACTAAACATTTTTAACGTGTATGAAGAAGAAAAAGTTTTTTTATCTGTTTGCTCTCCTCTGTACGGTGAGCCTGCTGACGTTCACCGCTTGTAGCGACGACGAAGACGACATCTGGAAGCAGATTCCGCAGACCGAAATCTCCGGAGAACAGGCTGTCATGACCCTCAATGGAGCTGAGATTACCGAAGGGGCCGTGCAGATGAAGGTGGAGAACGAGTCGATGGGCGAACTGACCCTGCGCAACATCATCCCCAACTACGATGAACTGAAGGTGGCCGTCGAGCTGCAGAAGCAGGCCGACGAGTCGTTCTTGTTTGCCGGTACGGCCAGTGTGGTAGGCAACTATGTGATGACAAGAGAGGATATGTCCCTTCCCCCCTCACTGACCGTGGAGGTGAGCGGTACCATCTATCTGGACGGCAAGGTGACGGTCAACGTCAAGGCCGATGGCGCGATACTTCATCTGGGTACCTATGCAGGCAGCACGCTGTCACTGAACTACAGCGGTTCGCTACTCATCGGCAAGACGGTAGTCTACAGCTTGCAGGAGGGCGTACCTGTGCTGACGCTGGTAGGCATCGTGCCGGGTGAACTGACGGTACCCCTCATCGGTGTGTACACCGAAAACGGATCCTTCCAGGGTGAGACTGCTCTCAATGGCACAGCCGTAAAGGCAGAGGGAACTTTCCAGAACGGTGTATTGGTGCTGAATGTCAGCGTGAAGCTGTCAGAGGCTGCACAGGGCGGTCTGGCAGGCGAATGGCCGCTGGCTAAGACTATTGCTACTCCGTTGGACGAATGGGGATTCGAAATAGCTTATAACGACTACGCTCCGGTACGCATCATCTGGACACCAATTGATGAAACTGAGAAAAACGGACAGAACATATCCGCGCTTGGTACCTTGTTTGTTTCGCACCTGCTGGCCGAGGTCATCAACAGCATCACGCTGACCGATGACGGTAACCTGACAGCCAGCTACTATCCCGAAATGATTACCGGTCAGGATGCCGAAGGCAACCCCCTGGATATGCAGACTTGGATGATGAGCAAACTCGGAGCTTTGGAAACGGCTCCCGTTGAGCGCAAGTGGCTCACCTCACCCAAAAACCTGATGCACTGGTATGCCAAGGACGGACTGGTGTACCTGATACCCAACCTGCCGCAAATCCTGATGCAGGCTGCTGCCGACAAGGGCGAATCCCTCGATATCGAAGCCATCATGGTCATCCTGCAGCAGGTGAACGAGATGGACGATGCTACGCTGGGTGCCACGCTGGCAGCTTTGGGACAGCAGATGGGTATCGATCCCGCTATCCTGCAAGCACTGGATGTGAAGCTGATTCGCGAGGTGCTGGGCTGGATGACTACCGGAGTGCCCTTGAAATACACCGTGACGGCCGAGGGTGCCATGCGTCTCTATGCCGACAAGGATATGGTCAGCCCCTTCATGCCAATTCTGCTCGCCTTCCTGCCGCAGTTGCAGGCTGCATTTGACGAGGCAGTCGCTGCCGACGAAACGGGTATGTTGCAGTTTGTTATGGCTATGTTGGGTCTGGAGAAGTTTACCGACCTCAACGATGTGTGGTACAAGAATACCGACCAGTTTGCCGTAGGTCTGGGCTTCCAGCGATAAACCGAATCAGAAGAAATGGATGCGGAGGATGTGCAAACGTCAGAATGGACGGAGCGCATCCTCCTTTTTTATGCCGTTTTGCTTGGATAAACGGGAATTTATCCCTACTTTTGTGTCAAAATGTAAAATCCTATGATGACAGATACCGAAAGACAACAGATTATCGCTTTGGTGAAGTCCGAAGTTATACCGGCCATCGGGTGTACCGAGCCGATTGCCGTTGCCTTGTGCGTTGCCAAGGCTACCGAGATGCTGGGTTGCCGGCCGGAGAAGGTTACCCTTCAGCTGAGTGCCAACATTCTGAAGAATGCCATGGGGGTAGGCATTCCCGGCACAGGCATGATTGGGCTGCCCATTGCCGTGGCGTTGGGTGCCTTGATAGGCAAGTCCGCCTATCAGCTGGAGGTGCTGAAGGATAGCACGCCCGAGGCTGTAGAGGCCGGCAGACGCTTCATCGACGAAAAGCGCATCCACATAGCCCTGAAGGATGGTATCTCCGAGAAACTCTATATCGAGGTGTGCTGCGAGGCAGGTGCAGACAAGGCTACGGCCATCATTGCCGGCGGACACACCTCTTTTGTCTACGAAGAGCGAAACGGCGAGGTGCTGCTCAATCGGCAGGCTGCCTCCGCTGAGTCGGCCGAAGCCGCACCACTCGACCTCAATCTCCGCAAGGTGTACGATTTCGCCCTGACGGCGCCACTCGACGAGATACGCTTCATTCTGGAGACCGCCCGCCTGAACAAGGCTGCTGCCGAGCAGTCCTTCCAAGCCGACTACGGACACGGACTGGGCAAGATGCTGCGCGGAGCCTACGAGCACAAGGTGATGGGCGACAGTGTCTTTTCGCACATCCTCTCGGGCGCGTGCGATGCCCGTATGGCGGGTGCCATGATACCGGTGATGAGCAACTCGGGCAGCGGCAACCAGGGCATATCGGCTACCATGCCCGTGGTGGTGTATGCCGAGGAGAACGGCAAGAGCGAGGAGGAACTGATACGTGCCTTGATGCTGAGCCACCTCACCGTCATCTATATCAAGCAGAGTCTGGGGCGTCTCTCGGCCCTGTGCGGATGTGTGGTGGCGGCTACCGGTTCCAGTTGCGGCATCACCTACCTGATGGGAGGCTCCTTCCGGCAGATATGCTACGCTGTGCAGAACATGATAGCCAACCTGACGGGCATGATTTGTGACGGAGCCAAGCCCAGTTGTGCACTGAAGGTGACCACGGGTGTCTCTACCGCTGTCCTCTCGGCTATCATGGCCATGGAGAACCGCTACGTCACTTCGGTAGAGGGTATCATCGACGAGGATGTAGATCAGAGCATACGCAACCTCACGAAGATAGGTTCGCAAGGCATGAACGAGACCGACCGCCTGGTGCTGCAGATCATGACGCAGAAGCAGTAGGCCTACTTATCAGAACAGGACAGCCAGGGCTGAAATCCGATATCCGGACCTCAGCTCTGGCTGTCCTGTTTTTGTTACCTTTTGGCTCAGTAGAGTGATGGCAAGCGTTTATTCGCAGCAGCCGCCCTCGCAGTCACATCCGCTGCCGCAGTCGCCTCCACAGCCTCCACAATGTCCACCGCAGCCTCCGCTCATCATGCGGGCAGCCTCGGCCAGTTCCTCGTTGGTGGCCGGACGGCTCTCTACCACTTCGCCCACGAAGTTCAGGTCGCAGCCTGCCAGAGGATGATTCATATCCATCACCACCACATCCGGCTTCACCTCCACTACGCTGCCGTTCACCCGCTGTCCTTCGCTGGTCATCAGCGGCACGATGGCTCCCTCCGTGATGCGTTCGCTGTCAAACTTGCCGTCAATCAGGAATATCTCGCGCGGAAGGTCCAGCACATGCTCTTCGTCGTACTCTCCGTAGGCATCGGCAGCCTTGATGACAAAGTCGAAACGTGCCCCTTTCTCCAGTCCTTGCAGTTCGGCTTCAAAGGGTTCCAACGTCATTCCCAAGCCAGAGATGAACTGGAAGGGGTGTGCGGCAGTTGCCTCTTCGGCAAACTCTTTCTCTCCATCTTCGATGGTATATAGCTTATAGGCTACAGTGATGTACTTGTTGTTCGTTGTCTCCATTCACAATTGTTTTATTGATTACTCATGAGATATTGTCGCTGCAAATGTACGCCAAAGATGTGGATTATGCAAATTCTCTATCCGGCAGTGAGGTTGTCTGCAAACTCATCCACACTTTTGCCCCGTGATACCACATCCAGATATTTCCCTGTGTTGGCACGAAATTCTCTGCTGCTAATTCCTATCATAACATTATTCCTTTTTAGAATACACCACAAAAGATAGTGCAAATCGAGTGCAGAATCACCAAGCTTGCTTGGGTGTTATGCCGAGATGCAGCTTATCTTATCTTATCAAAAGATAGTCTTTTTCGGGTTGCTATTGCTTGCTGGATACCGAAAGACATTTTTGTGAACGGTACTAACCACCCATGAGAGGGAAAAAGTGGATAACCGCACTTGAAAGAATGATTTTTCGATAAAGTTTGGCGGTTTTGAGAAAGGTATTATATTTGTGTACTGATTTTGGTACACAATATAAACGTAAAAGTGATGGCAGTCATTCAGATTACGTCAAGAGAATTTCGGGAGAAGCAGGCATCTATGTTTGCACTCGCCGACAATGGAGAACAGTTGGTAATCAGGCGCAAGGGAAAGGTCTCCTATATGCTGACCCATGTTTACGAAGAGGATGTTGTCCTTTCTCCGGAGCTTGAAGAGAGACTCGAAGAGAGTCGCAGGCAATACAGGGAGGGCAATGTCACGACTTGCACTACAAAGGAGGAACTTAACAGATTCTTGGAAGCACTATGAGCCTGTATAAGATTGAATTTACCCCAATAGCGATAAAAAGTGTTTCGAAATACAAGAAATCCAATCCAGTGCAGTATAAGAAACTCGTCAAGCTGCTTAATGAGTTGATGGAGCATCCGGGGACAGGGACGGGACACCCCGAACCACTTAAATCAGGCGATTTGATAACCTATTCCAGAAGAATATCAAAAAATGACCGCTTAATTTATGACATATATGAAGAACCCGTTGGCGGAATTAAGTACGCACTAACTTAATTCCGCCAATGGGTATGAAGAGAAAGTTACCGTGTTGGTCTTGACTGTAGGGGGGCGAAATGAGGTTCGTCACGACTCTTCCTCGGGAGGAAAACAGAATTTCCTCCCGAAGAAGAGGAATGAAGGGTTTATTGGTTGCGGAAATTCCACTTCGAGTTGTCAGAGTGGAAGTCGTACTCGGCCAGGGTAGGGGTGCTGTCGCCGATGGAGTAGAGCACGTACTTGGTGTTGATGCCTTCGCGGCCGGGGATGGCCTTGGGCAGCAGGCGGAATGTGCCGTCGGTGAGCTGCTCGATGCGCCACAGCTGTTCGGGTGCTCCGCTGAAGGTGGGCACGGTGGTCACCTCCAGCTGCTCGGTAGCGGCCAGTGCGCGTTCGGTTCCTTCTATCACAATCTTGTAGTAGGGGCCTCCTAAGTAGCCGCCGGCTTCGGGTACAGCTGTGATGGTCCAGCGTTGATGCGGACGGAACATGTAGTCGCCGATGCGTACGTCAATGCCCTCCTTCGGCCAGGTGTCGATGACGTCGGACAGCTTCTGGTTCTCTACAGGTACAATGGGATCCTCCGGCTTGATGCGCCACCAGGCCTGACGGTACTGCGGGATGCGCACAAAGTCAACAGCTAACTCCAGGGCATAACCTCGCCGCTCTGACTCTATCTCGTAGGTACCCTCCTTGAACCGCTCTCCGGCTACGGGCCAGTCGTTCTTCCACAGCAACGGGCGGATGGCCAGCACGCTGCGTCCTCCCATGTCGAAATCGGCTTCCCAGTGGAACGACATCACTTCTACGCCTTCGTCGATGACGGTGCGGCCGAAGTGTCCGGCACCAGCCTTGCGGTCGCCGGCTGCCACTACCATCTTGCCGCCGCCTTCCAGCATGTCGCGTCCTACATTATCTATATAGGGACCTGTCACCTGGCGCGAACGTCCTACCACGATGTTGTACGTCGAGTTCACCCCGTCGCAGCAGGTGCCGTGTGTGCCCAGCAGGTAGTACCAGCCGTTGCGGTAGAGCAGGTCGGTGGCTTCGCAGTCGATGGCGATGTCCTTCTCTTTGTTTCCCTCTACCCGCTTGCCTGTCTTCGGGTCAATCTCTATCAGACGAATGAATCCGAAGTAGGTGCCGTAGGACACCCAAAGGCGGCCGGTGGTAGGATCCAACAGCAGGCCGGGGTCGATGGCATCGTTGTCCTCCAGTCCGTCGGAAGCACATACCTCGATAGGTTCGGTAAATTGGAAGTCAGGCGATTGCGGATCCAGCGTCTTGTTCCACATGGTCAGGATGCGTCCGTTGTGTCCGCCTCCCAGTCCGCCTCCAGTAGCACCATATATGATAAGGTAGCGGTCGCCAATCTTCAGGGCATCAGGGGCGGCACCTCCGCCGGGACGTACGGCTCCACCTTTCCAGCTCCATCCGTCTTCCGATATCAGTCCGCCTCCGCCGGTGCCGAAGGTGTAGTATTTGCCGTCACATTCGGCAATGGTCGATGGGTCGTGAATATAGGGCTGTCCTACCTGTGCCCGTGTGTGGGATGCCAGCATCAGTGCGGCCAAGGCCGATGCGCTTGCAATGATATGTTGTAGTTTCATGATTTTCAGAATGTTTATTGGATGGATAAATTGGTTACAGCGTTCCCCTTCTCGTCGATGAAGCGGACGCAGAAGTCGCTCATGCCGGGTCCGTTGATGACGGCTCCCCGCAACACGTTACGCCCCTGTTTCAGGGTGAGGCGTGCCGATGTGCAGTCGTCCTTCACCATGCGGCGGTCGCCCGACAGCAAGACGGCCTCTTCGCCATTGAGCCACCACATGGATGCCGAGTTGGAGCCTACGGCCAAGCGTACGGTCTGTTCCTGTGGCGAGTCAATCACCGTCACCGCCCAGAACAGTACACCATACATCTGCTTGTTCAATCCGGTAGCCAGTCGGAACAGCTTGACATTGAATAGCTTGCTGTCCATGGCGTGCCAGGTCAGCTTCTGCTTGCCCACCTTCACCTTCTGTCCGTCTTTGGGCAGCAGGGTGAACTGTTCCTTGAAGTATTCGGTATAGAAGGCTTCGCGCAGGTAGCTGTCGGTGAATACCGTGTTGCTTCGGTTGGGCTTGTCAATCGGTTCCAGCAGCATCCAGCGGCGGATGAATCCGTCGTTGTCCGGCGTGGCCGCATCGGCGGTTGCCGGGCTGAAGTATTGGTCCAGGGTAGGGCCTCCCGTCTGTGCCCTGCCGGTGAGGCAAAGCAGTGTCAACAATAGGAAAGTCAGTCGATAAGTTCTCATACATTATTACGAATTAAAAAGGTGGATACATGGGGGTTACTTGAACAGAAGCGGAGCCATCTGGTAGAGGCTTCTGCGCCAGGTCAGGAATTCGTGGG
>SAMEA3663248__coassemble_640_pt1 | contig 12149 bp, 8 predicted proteins | sample SAMEA3663248__metabat2_low_PE_023 | metagenome-assembled genome bin SAMEA3663248 (sample SAMEA3663248) | pig gut metagenome | biome: pig gut; feature: pig-associated habitat; material: faeces | place: China | collected 2013
GTGGCAGTTGCGGGGCTATCGCTGTGCGCACGTCCAGTGCGGTGGGCAGTGCGCCGTCGTCCCGCCCGGCCTGCCATTGGCGTATCCGCTGTACCAGTTCGGTCATGGGCTTTTCGCCCATTCCATAGACCAGCAGGTCGGCGCCGCTGTCCGTCAGGATGCTGGGGCGTACCCGCTCCTGCCAGTAGTCGTAGTGGGTGAGCCGTCTCATGCTGGCTTCAATGCCTCCCAATACCACAGGGGCATCGGGAAAGAGGCGTTTCAGTATCTGCGTATAGACGATGGAGGGGTACTCCGGCCGCATGTCGGGGCGTGCGTCGGGCGTATAGGCATCGTCGCTGCGCAGCCGCTTGTTGGCCGTGTATTTGTTCACCATAGAGTCCATGCAGCCTGCGCTGACCCCGAAGAAGAGGCGTGGACGGCCCAGCTTCTTGAAGTCGCGCAGGTCGTCGCGCCAGTTGGGCTGGGGCACGATGGCCACCCGCAGCCCTTCTGCTTCGAGGATGCGGCCTATGACCGCCGCGCCAAACGAGGGATGGTCTACGTAGGCGTCGCCGCTGAACAGGATGACATCCAGTTCGTCCCATCCCCTCAGCTCCACCTCCTTCTTGGTAGTGGGCAGCCAGTCGGTCAGCCGATACTCCTTCATGACTGCTGCTTGGTGAATTGCACACGCATCTCCTCGCCGTCATAGATTTCGCGAAATCCGATGCCCTGTTCGGCCAGGTACTCTTTCAGGTCGTTGAAGGCGTCGGCATGGTCCATGACAATCTCCATCGGCTCGCCTGCAGGAGCTTCGCATAGTGCTTTGATGGCGGGTATGAGCGGGCTGTAGTGTGACTGGTTGAGTCGTGTGTCGATGGTTCTCATTCTTCTGTATTCTGTTGCGAAAGCCATTGCAGGTAGAGCTTGATGAGCTGCTGCAGCCCGAAAGCCTTCATGTTGTTGTGATAGATGACGTCAATGCAGAGGTCCAGCAGGTCCTTGCTGTTCTCCACCTGTGCGGCGATGAGCGAGCGGATGTTCAGTTTCAGTTTGTCGAGCACCGTCTCGTCCACAATGCCGTTGCTGTCGATGAGGTGACGGAACAATCCGTATTTCTCGATGGTAGCCAGGTTCTCTTCAGATGCCTGCAGGCTGCGTGTGCCGGTGGGGTTGGCTTGTATGGTATACATGATTACTGTTTGGTTAGGGGTTAATGGTTACTGTTCTCTTTTGTCCCTTCGGAACAAATGATATGCAAATATAGGGCAAAGAATTGATACGAGCAAATGTTCGTCCACTTTCCTCCCGATGAAAAAATAGGGGCCTCCGCAGGAAAAAATAGACGATTTGTTTACGGAACAAAAAAAATGTACTATCTTTGTGCCGTTGAAAATGTGAGTTTCCTCCCTATTCACAGCGGGAGAACTTCAGAAATGCAACATTTGTTTCATAAATAAAATAACCCATTTTACAATTGCGCCTGTGCGCTGGATGTGGAAAAAAAGAACGTGACTCTTTTTTCCCGACACTTCAGGTAGCAGCTTGTGCGCACCGTCCGGAACAGAAAAGTAACAGCTGGGAGAACTCGGAGATTCATGGATGCTCCCGGCTTCATAAAAGAGAAAACATTAACAAACTGTTATATTGTATGTATAATATCATCCAATTGAATGACAAAAGTTTGTCTGAACTGCAAACTATTGCCCAAGAACTGGGTATCAAAAAGACAGACTCACTGAAAAAAGAGGAACTTGTTTACAAAATACTTGACGAACAAGCCATTGCCGGCGCAACCAAGAAGGTGGCCGCCGATAAGTTGAAAGAGGAACGCAAGGCCGACAAGCAGAAACGAGCCCGCTCGAAGAAGGAGACTTCCGACAAGACTACTGCACCCAAGGCTGCCGCCGACAAGGCAGAAACGACGGAACAGAACAAACCGGCCGAACAGCCCGCCCGCCCTGCGGACGAGAAGAAGGAGGAAGCTGCCGCCAAGACGGCCAAACGGAAACCGGGACGTCCGCGCAAGACCAAGGCGGAAACCACTGCCCAAACGGCCGAACTGCCTTTTGAGGAGAAGACAACGGCTGCGGCAGAAAAGACTCCCGAACAGCCCGCTGCAGCTGAAGAGAACGTAAAGCCTGCACCGACCACCGAACAGTCCCTCCTGCCGGAGGCAGAGGATGACTTCATCCCCATCGAGGACCTGCCCACCGAGAAGGTGGAACTGCCTACCGAACTGATAGGCAAGTTTGAAGCCACCAAGGTGGAGACCCCTCAGCCGGCCGAACAGCTCCAGCAACCTCAGGGCAAACAACCCCAGTCCCAGCAAAACCAGCCGCAACAAAACCAGCAGGGAGATGCCTTCCAGCAGCGTTCGCGCCGCAACCGCATCAATGCCAACAACGGCCAGAACAATAATATGCCGCAGAACAACAACCGCAACAACGGCGCCTTCCAGCAGCGTCCTGCACAGCCGGCAAATGCAGAGGCCGCTCCGGCCTACAACAATCCGCAACCCGACCGCCGTCCGGCCGAACGTGAGAAACCTTACGACTTTGAGGATGTGCTGACCGGTACAGGCGTGCTGGAGATTATGCCCGACGGATATGGATTCCTGCGCTCTTCGGACTACAACTACCTCTCTTCGCCCGACGACATCTACGTGTCGCAGTCGCAAATCAAGCTGTTCGGACTGAAGACGGGTGACGTGGTCGAAGGTGTCATCCGTCCGCCCAAGGAGGGAGAGAAGTATTTCCCCTTGGTGAAGGTGTCAAAGATAAACGGACGCGACCCGGCGTTTGTACGCGACCGCGTCCCCTTCGAACACCTCACACCTCTCTTCCCCGACGAGAAGTTCAAGCTCTGCAAAGGTGGATACAGCGACTCGCTGTCGGCACGTGTCGTCGACCTGTTTGCCCCCATCGGCAAAGGCCAGCGTGCCCTCATCGTGGCACAGCCCAAGACCGGTAAGACTATCTTGATGAAGGACATCGCCAATGCCATTGCTGCCAACCATCCCGAGGTATATATGATCATGCTGCTCATCGACGAACGTCCGGAGGAGGTGACCGACATGGCCCGCACCGTCAATGCCGAGGTGATTGCCTCTACGTTCGACGAACCGGCCGAGCGTCACGTCAAGATAGCCGGCATCGTGCTGGAGAAGGCCAAGCGCATGGTAGAGTGCGGACACGATGTAGTCATCTTCCTTGACTCCATCACCCGCCTGGCACGTGCTTACAATACGGTGTCTCCTGCGTCGGGTAAGGTGCTTTCGGGTGGTGTGGACGCCAATGCCCTGCACAAGCCCAAGCGTTTCTTCGGTGCGGCCCGCAACATCGAGGGCGGCGGATCGCTCACCATCCTGGCAACGGCACTGATTGACACCGGCTCAAAGATGGATGAAGTGATTTTCGAGGAGTTCAAGGGTACAGGCAACATGGAGCTGCAGCTCGACCGCAATCTCAGCAACAAGCGCATCTTCCCTGCCGTCAACATCGTGGCCTCCAGCACCCGTCGCGACGACCTGCTGCAGGACAAGACCACGCTGGACCGTATGTGGATTCTGCGCAAGTATCTGGCGGATATGAATCCGATGGAGGCAATGGACTTTGTGAAAGAGCGTCTGGAGAAGACCAAGGACAACGACGAATTCCTGATGAGCATGAACAGCTGATTTTGTGTATTCATCCAGATAAAAATAGGGAGGGAGTGTTTCTGCATTCCCTCTTTTTTGTACCTTCGCATTGTGAACAAAGCAAACTATCGTATCGTCCCTATGAAAAGAGAGTCGATTTTTGTTGCAAATTGCCAGAGTTTGCCTATTTTTGTAGCCAACTAATCGAAAAAAACAGAATGAGAGAAGGCGTAGTACATAATTATATAGACATCCGGCTCAATGAGGAGGGCTTTCAGGATGTGTTCCAAAGGTATTACGTCTCTCTGTCTCTCTTTGCCAACCGTTACGTAGACGACGAGGAGGTAGCAGCCGACATCGTGCAGGATGTCTTTGCCAAATTGTGGCAGATCCGGACAGATTTCTTCTATTTGCATCAGGTCAAGTCGTTCCTATACACCTCCGTCCGCAACAAGGCACTCAACGAGCTGGAACATCGCCATGTGATGACGGAATATGCGCAGCGGGTGGTGGAGAAGCAGAAAGAGGCCTTCTTTCACGATGCCGTCATCGAGCAAGAGACCTATCGGGTATTGGTGGAGGCCATTGACCGGCTGCCCAGTCAGATGAAAGCCATCATGCTGCTGGCGCTGGAAGGGAAAAAGAATGCAGAGATTGCCGACCGTCTGGAGATATCTGTCGAGACTGTACACACCTTGAAGAAAATGGCCTATAAGAAACTCAGGCATTTTCTGAATCACTACTATTATACCCTCCTGTGGATGCTTTGCGTCTGAATCACTCATTTTTTTTAGATTTCATTCACCCATTTTTTCAAGTGACCTGTTCTAATAATAAAGAGACTACTTTATGATAGAACAGGATTTTAATATGGCCCGTCTGATAGCGGGGTATTTGGCCGGCGAACTGAGCACAACGGAACGGGAGGAGTTGGACCGTTGGCGTCAGGAGTCGCCTGCACACGAAGCATTGTTCCATCGGCTCTGCGACGAGAAGCGGCTGGAAGAACACCTCCGTCTGCGTCGGTCGTTCGACACCTCTACGGCATGGAACCAGCTGCAACAGCAGATCCGCCGGAATCACTTGCACCGTATTTACATACGTGTGATGGCTGTGGCAGCCTTGTTCCTGCTGCCCCTCCTGATGTTTGGAACCTTCTGGTATCTTTCTTCGCAAAAAACAGATGCCGGGCAGGCAAAGCCGATGGCCACCGTCATCCAACCTGGCAAGCCACAGGCTGTGCTGACTCTCGACGATGGTGAGACACTGGCCTTGGGAGAGCAGGCCGACACCTTGTTGCAGCAGGCCGATGCAGCGATACTGCAGATGGACTCGGCCCGCGTGAGCTACCATCGGTTCGCCACGGGTGCACAGCCAAGCAAACAACTTTCGTATAATACATTGGAGACTCCCCAAGGGGGTGAGTATACACTGGTGCTGAGCGATGGTACCAAGGTCTATCTGAATGCCATGAGCCGTCTGCGTTTCCCGGTCAGTTTCGGAGAGGGAAGCCGCGAGGTTGAGCTGGAAGGAGAAGCCTTTTTCCATGTCAGCAAGGCAGGTACTCCCTTTCGGGTTCATACCCAGGGTATGGTGGTAGAGGTGCTGGGCACCTCGTTCAACCTGTCAGCCTATCCCAATGAAGTGTATCAGACCACACTGGTGACAGGATTGGTAGAGGTACGTACCGACGGGGGAGAACATTGCCGTCTGTCACCCGCCCAGCAAGCCTCCTTGCTGCCTGGCAGGGAAGGCATCGAGGTGCATACGGTTGACACCCACTTCTACACGTCGTGGATTGAGGGGAAGATACAGTTCAGGGACCAACGTCTGGAAGACATCATGAAGACGTTGTCACGCTGGTATGACATGAAGGTGGTGTATGCCGACAGCGCACTGAAAGAGTTGCGGTTCGGCTGCAATGTAGACCGCTATGCCGATATAGCCTCCTTCGTACAGCTGCTGGAGCGTACCGGTAAGGTGCGCGTACGCATCCATGAGAAGACTATTACTTTTTTAAAATAATCATAGTTCTTAACTAAAAACACCTTTATTATGGACAAAGAACACAATTACACCGATCGAGGGAAAAGTAGCAGACGACTTTGTGCGGTCTTGCTCTTCTTCTGCATCATGACGACGGGCTTCATGCAGGCTGCCAATGCCGTATTTGCCCAAGCTACGGTCACGGCGCATTTCAAGAATGCGACTTTGAGCGAAGTGTTGTGGGAGATTCAGAAACAGACGGACTTTACATTCGTGTACAGCACCAGTGATGTGAAGTCTGTGAGAGTACAGAATCTGAATGTGAACAACGAGTTGATAGCCAACGTGCTGGAAAAATGTCTGGCTCAGAGCGGATTGACTTATCAGGAGAAAGATGGGGTCATTGCCATCATGGAGGCAGAAGAAAGCCTGGGCATGGCTCCACAACAGAAACATCAGGTGCAGGGTGTCGTAGTCGATGAGGTGGGCGACCCCATTATCGGTGCCAATGTAGTAGTAAAAGGTACTACCATCGGTGCATCGACCGACGTGAACGGACGCTTCTCGTTAGAGGTGGCACAGACAAATGTCACCCTGATTGTTTCGTATGTAGGCTATGTGAAGCAGGAAGTGAAGGCAGCAGCCGGTCGGATGCAGAAGATAGCCTTGGTTCCAGACAGCAATCTGATGGACGAAGTGGTGGTGACCGGTTATGGTACGTTCAAGAAGTCGGCCTATGCCGGTTCGGCTTCCAGTGTCAAGGCTGAAAAGATGCAGGATGTACCTGCCGTCTCCTTCCAGGATTTGCTGCAGGGTAATGCACCGGGCGTACAGTTCAGCTCTACGTCAGGACAGCCGGGTGCTTCGTCATCCATCAACATCCGCGGTATGGGTTCGTTCAACGCCAGCAACTCACCCCTGTATGTCATTGATGGTGTGCCTGTACGCTCAGGTTCCATCAACACACTCTCTTCCGATGCCGGTCTGGACATCATGTCTACCATCAACAGTTCGGACATCGAGAGTATCACCATCATCAAGGATGCCGCTGCAGCTTCGTTGTATGGTTCGCGTGCAGCCAATGGTGTCATCCTGATTACCACCAAGCAGGGTAAGAGCGGTAAGGCGCAGGTATCGCTGAAGGCCGACTGGGGCTTCTCTGACTTTGCCATGGATTACCGTCCCGTCATGAGCGGAGCCGAACGCCGTGAGTACATCTACAACGGTTTGGTAGCAGGTGCGCTGCGCGACGGCGACTCGCAGGAAGAGGCCATCGCTTATGCCGACAAGAACATCGACGACTATGCTCCCGTACCTTGGTGCGGTTACGTGGATTGGGATGACATTCTGTTCAAGAAAGGAAGCCATCAGACGTACGAAGCCTCTATCACAGGAGGTAGCGACCGTTTCAAGTACTACTCGTCCATCTCTTATCTGAAGCAGGATGGTATCGCTATCAACTCGGGACTGGAACGTATCAGCGGCCGTGTCAATGTCGATTTTCAGGCTACTGACAAGCTGAAGTTGGGTGCCAACATACTGTTTGCTACGGTCAATCAGGATGTCTATGGCGAAGGTACTTCATACACTTCTCCTTTCTACTCGTCGCGCAACGCAGTGGTTCCTTCCGACCCCGCTTACAACGAAGATGGTTCATGGAACCGCGATTTCATCCGCAACGGCGACCGCAACCCTTTGCTCTCGGCTACCTACGACTACCAGCGCGAGTATGTGAACCGCGCCTTCAACACGCTGTTTGCCGAATATGAGTTCATCAAGAACCTGAAGTTGAAGTCCACCTTCAGCTACGACTATACCAATACGAAGGGTAAGGACTGGAGCGACCCGCGCACGTCGAACGGTGACGACATCAACGGTGGTATGAGCAAGAAGTTCTATGAATACAAGAAGATGGTGTGGGCCAACCAGTTGAGCTATAAGTTTGATGTGGCTCAAGACCACCACTTCGACCTGTTGGCCGGCTACGAGATTGACGACCAGTACCGCGACTATGTGTCGGGCTATGCTACTAACTTTGCTACAGCCAACAAGGATGACCTGAGCAACGGTATGAAGACCGAGTCGGTAGGCGGTAGTTCGACCGAGACACGTATGGTATCTTACCTGACGCGCGTCAACTACGACTACAAGAACCGTTACTATCTGGGCGGTAGCTTCCGTACCGACGGCAGCTCGCGCCTGCATCGCGACAATCGCTGGGGTAGCTTCTGGTCAGTATCGGCCGCCTGGCGTATGATGGAGGAGAGCTTCATGCAACCCTTGAACGGTTGGCTGACCGACCTGAAGCTGCGTGCTTCCTACGGTGTGAACGGTACGCTTCCCTCTGACTACTTCGGCTATATGGGCTTGAGCAGCCTGACAAGCGGTTACCTGGAGCAGCCGGGTATCGTGCAGTCACAGATTGACAACCCGAACCTGAAGTGGGAGACCAACTACAATCTGAACTTAGGTCTGGACTTTGCCCTCTTCAACCGCGTCAACGTGACGCTTGAGTACTATACACGTACCACCAAGAACCTGTTGATGGATTGCCCCATCTCCATGACGACCGGTTTCAGCAGCTACCTGATGAACATCGGTGAGGTGCAGAACAAGGGTGTGGAACTGGAAATCTCTTCCAGCAACATCAAGACAAAGCATTTCTCTTGGAATACCACCTTCAACATCTCGCACAACAAGAACGAAATCGTGACGCTGGACGGCAAGCAGACCGAAATCATCAGCGGTACGCAGATTCACAAGATAGGCAAGCCCTATCGCACCTTCTACATGGTTGAGTTTGCAGGTATCAATCCTGAGACAGGCGCCCCCCAATTCTATACCAACGACCTTGACGAAAACGGAAACTATATCAAAGAGATTACAGAGAAATACAGCGAGGCCAATGCCGTGGTACTCGACAAACATGCCGAACCTGTCGTTATCGGCGGCTTGACCAACACGTTGCGTTACCGCTGGTTCGACCTCAGCTTCCTCTTCTCCTATCAGTTTGGCGGCTACTCGTACGACAACTGGGCACAGAAGACCGAGCACGGTGGTAACGACCTGGAGGCTAACATCCCCATCTACTACCGCGACAATTGGAAGAAGCCTGGCGATGTGTCGAAGTATGAAATCTTCATCGAGGCTCCCGGTAATGCCATGAACAAGTGTACCACCACCCGTCGTCTGCACAGTTCGGACTTCATCCGTTTGAAGACGCTGACCTTTGGTGTCACGCTGCCTAAGAACTGGACCTCCAAGGCCGGCATCAACAACTTGCGTCTGTATGCTTCGGCCAATAACCTCTGGACATGGGCTGCTTACGACTACTACGATCCTGAATCTGTCCGTTCGGGTTCGGCCATCTGGGGAACACCTCCTTTGAAGACCGTCACCTTCGGTCTGAATGTGAATTTCTAATCTATTCCTACTATAAATACTCAGAAAATCATGAAAGTAACTAAATATATCTACCTCAGTTTCGCGCTGCTGACAGCCACCTCTTGTGGCAATGATTGGCTGGACCTTGAACCCTCTACATCTGTAGAGACCGAGACCAGTATCAATGTGCTGTCCGACATTGAATTTACATTGAACGGCATCTATAGTATCATGAAACACCCATACGCCTATTCGGGTCGGTTGGTTTACTATGGTGATGTGACGGGCGATGACATGCAGGCAGTCAGCTCAACCAAGCGTACGGGCAACTACTACCGCTTCAACTTCACGAAGGACAGCGGGCCTTCTACACACTGGTCCTATCCCTATTCCATCATCCAGAGTTGCAACCTCATTCTAAATAATGTAGACAAAATCAGTGTTGCTTCAGGTGAGGAAGCCTATCGGGATGACCTGAAGGGGCAGGCATTGGCTATCCGCGGTATGGCTCTGTTTGACCTGACACGCATCTACGGATATCCCTACCTGAAGGATTGGGGTACTTCATTGGGTGTGCCTATCGTCAAAACTACTTCTACTATCGACAGTAAGCCTGCCCGAAACACTGTGGCTGAGTGCTATGCTGAGATTATCTCAGACTTGGAGAGCAGTACGCAGTTGCTGAGTGGCAAATTTAACAAGGGTAAATTCAACCGTTGGGCAGCCATGACGTTGCTGAGCCGCGTCTACCTCTACAAGGGTGACAATGAGAATGCGCTGAAGATGGCAGAGGAAGCCATCAAGGGTGCCGAGAAGAACAAGTTCGCGCTCTGGAGCAATGAAGAGTATCCTACTGCATGGGGCAACGATGCATCGGCCTCCAAGCCGGGTGAAGTGCTCTTTGAGATGGTTAACCTGACTACCGACTCACCGGGCAAGGAGAGCATGGGTTACCTCAGTTCCTACAATGGCTATGACGACCTTTGCGTGACAGTCTCTTTCTACCACCTGTTGAAGCAAGATCCCAAGGACGTGCGTCTGAAGTTGTTGAGCTTCGACAAGACTTACTATGCATACGTCAACAAGTACCAGCCGCAGGAGGGTGAGAACATTGCCGATGCCAACATACCGCTGATTCGCCTTTCCGAAGCCTATCTGAATGCAGCCGAAGCTGCCGTGAAGGAGGGTGACAATGCTACGGCTGTGAAGTACCTCAATCCCATCGTGCAGCGTGCCAATCCGGCCAATAGCGTGGAGGACAAGGTGCTGACACTGGACGACGTACTCAACGAGCGTCGCAAGGAGCTGGTAGGCGAGGGGCATCGTATGTACGACTTGATGCGCAACGGACTGCCTGTGAAGCGTGTCAACGAGACGGACAAGGCCATCAGCAAGACCAAGCACAATACAGCCTATATGGAGTATGACTGGAACTTCTTCCGTATCGTCCTTCCCATTCCTAAGGCTGAGATTGATACGAATCCCAATATCCAACAGAATCCAGGATACGTAGAATAAGCACGTTATGAGAAGAATTCATACATTCTCGATGCAATATGCACTGGCACTCTTTGTAGTGTGCTTCATCAGTTCCGGCCTCATGGCCGGAACTTTTGGTTCAGAAAAGTGGGATGAAAAGAAGAGAAAAGAGAAACCACGTGAGGAGGAACCGTTGACGGCAGACGGCCCTTATCTGCTTCGTCAGCCCGACGGCTCCGTCCGTTGGATAGAGGTGGATGTACAGGGTCGGGTGCTGGATACACTCTACACCACACTTCCTGCCGACTATACGTTTCGTGTTACCGACCATCGGGGGAGGCTGGGTTTCGACGTGCAGCTGCATCCCGTCCGGCGTCCTGTAGCTGCCAGTCGGCAGCCTGATAAGCTGTTTGTCATGTCCGACCCTCACGGACGCCTTGACTGTGTGGTCAGCCTACTGTGTGGCAACGACATCATCGACAAAGAGCTGCGCTGGAACTACGGAAAGAATCACCTGGTAGTAATCGGTGATATTTTTGACAGAGGAAAGGATGTCACCCAAATCTGCTGGTTCTTCTATAAGCTTGAAGCGGAGGCTGCCCGTGCCGGTGGTTGTGTCTCCTTCCTGTTGGGCAATCACGAACCCATGGTGCTGGCGGGCGATATGCGCTACGCGAAGTCAAAATATGCCCGTCTGGCCGAGCAGTTGGGTACTTCCTATCCCGTCCTGTGGGGACCTGATACCGAGCTGGGGCGTTGGCTGGCTACGCGCAACACGATGCATACCATTGGTCGGCATCTCTTCGTTCATGCCGGTTTGAGCCGCGAGTTCTACGAACGTGGATTGGACATCTCTCTGGTCAATGAGACCATGAGCCAGACACTCTTTCTGAGTCGTAAGGAGCGTAAGGCACATTCATCGTTGTCGGCCTTTCTCTATGGCAGTGACGGTCCCATCTGGTATCGGGGACTGGTACGTACCGATGCCAAATATCATCCGCTCTCGGCAGACACTCTGCAGCTGATATTGGACCGTTATCAGGTGGACAGGCTGATTGTGGGGCACACCATCTTCAAGGATATATCTACCTTCTACGGCGGACGGGTGATAGGTGTCAATGTAGATAACAAAGAGAACCGCGAGAAGAAGCGCGGGCGTGCATTGCTGATAGAAGGGAATCGCTACTGCGTAGTGGGTGATAAAGGGTTCAAGCGGTTTTTAAAATTCTGAGATGTTCCTTTTATCTATTATGTTGAGTCAGTTGCATCTCGGGAGAACTTTTTCATGCAAGCATGAACGTTCTACTCTCAAATTAGATTATCTTTGTCCCTGCAATGATTCTATTCCGATTTGACCAGACATTTGAAGGTGTGCTGACGGCCGTGTTCGAGGCGTATGCACGTCGTTCCTTTCCCGACCTCCTGTTGGGAGAGGACGAACCGTTGCCGCTTTTCTATGACGAACTGTTTACCGTCGTGACGGATGTTCAGAAGGCTGAAAGGGTGTGGCGTGGGCTGCAGAAACGTCTTTCGGCATCGGCCTGTTCGGCGTTGGCGCAATCCTGGTTGGCCGAGGAGGCAGAGACCCCCATGCTGCTATTCCGCTACATTCGCAAAGCCATTGATGCACCGCGTTCCATTGAGTGCGATTTCGACGACCCCGATGTGCTGGCCCTTT
>SAMEA3663248__coassemble_683_pt1 | contig 11763 bp, 9 predicted proteins | sample SAMEA3663248__metabat2_low_PE_023 | metagenome-assembled genome bin SAMEA3663248 (sample SAMEA3663248) | pig gut metagenome | biome: pig gut; feature: pig-associated habitat; material: faeces | place: China | collected 2013
CAGATTCACTCGCCCGCCGGCCTCACCATCTACGCCATTGTCAACAAGCTGGTAGAGCTGAACGAAATCAAGGACCGACTGTAAGGAAACGAAGCATAATAAAAGCCATGCAAAAAGTTGTAGATTTGAATCGTTTTGCATTACTTTGCAACATGATATCAGCAACCGATATTCATGGAAGGCAAAACAAACATACGAAACTACCTCCTACCGATTCTGTTTGCGCTGCAAGCCGTTGGCTTGCCGATAATCTGTCATGCCCAAAACAATCCGTACAAGATTAAGGACGAGCTCTATGCCATCTATCGGGAGGGCGAAAAGAACCGTCTTCATCCACACCTCTTCGCACTGGTAGACAGCCTCTACCGCGAGGCCGTCCGGCTGGACGACAAGAAGGCCCAATGCCTGGCCTACACACTGCCCATCAAACACTACTTCAGCAAGAATGACCCGGTCCATCTGGCAGAGGCCAAAGAGAAGCTGAAGGAGATAGCACGCAAGAACGGCTACCTGCAATACTACTACTATGGCTGGAACCAATACATCATCCTGCTGCAGAACCGGGGCATGCACATCTCTGCCCTGGACGAATGCGCCAAGATGCACAAACAGGCATTGGCGGACAACCACCCCTTCGGCATCTTCTCGTGCCTGCGCAACATGGGGCATCTGCAATCCTCGCGCAGCAACAGTTCGCAAGCATACAAGTACTACAAGCAGGCCTTGGACTATCTGCTGAAGCACATGCCGGAGCAAGACCCGGCACAGCTCTACTATGTGCTGTCTGAATATCACCGCACCAAGACGCAGCAATTCGACTCGGCCATGTATTATTGCGAACTGGGCATCCGCTCGGCCCGCACAGAGCAACCGCAGGCCATCTGCAAGATACAGAAGGCACTCAACCTGCACAGTGCCGACCGCCAGGAGGAGTTCAATGCTTACGTACCCGAAGCGCTGGAAGCCGCGCACAAAGCCGGCCTGCCCGACAACAACATCAACCTGATACTCCTGCGGACACGCATCGCCATCAACGAAGGAGACCAGGCGAAGGCGTACCGCTACGTCAACATGCTGACCAATCAAGGAGACATCTGCAGGCAACTCTTCACCGTGGACCGCGCCTTCGGCAACTACGAAAGTGCCATCAAGAACCTGGAACGCCACTTCAACATCTGCGATTCCGTGCGTTGCCAGCTGCAGAACAACGACATCGCCTACTTCAACGCCCAGTTTGGCAACGAGCAGCTGCTGCGCGAGAACACCAAACTGGATCTGCAGAACACCCAGCTGCAGCTGGAGCAGGTGCGACAGCAGCTGGCCATAGACCGACAAGAGGCGGAGAACCAGCAACTGATGCTGGACAAGCAGTCGCTGGAGCTGGAGCAGCTACGCACCGAGAGCGACCTGCAGAAGAGCATCGCCGCCCGGCAGCAAGCCGAACTGCAACGTCAGGAAAGCATCAACGCCGAGCACCAAAGCCGGGCACACTACCAACGTCTGATAGGCATCTGCATCATCACCCTGCTGGCAGCCTCTGTCGCCTTCCTCATCTTCTACCAATACCGCCGACGGAAGAACCTGCTGCTGCTGCAACGGAAGAACGAGGAACTGACCAAGGCCAACGAGCGGGTGCACAAGGCCAACAAGATGAAGGACCTCTTCATCCAGAACATGAGCCACGAAATACGTACACCGCTCAACTCCATCGTGGGCTTCACCCAACTCATCACCGACCCCGGCATGCAGTTCTCCCCCGAGGAGACCCAAGAGTTCAGCCGGCTGATAACCAGCAACAGCGAGCTGCTCACCACCCTGGTGAACGACATCCTGAGCCTGGCCGAACTGGAGAGCAGTGACATACAGACGAAGCTGCAGCCATGCCGCTGCAACGACATCTGCCAGAAGGCCATCGCCACCGTGAGCCACCGCCTGCCGCAAGGGGTAGTGCTACGCTTCACCACCGACGTGACCGACGACTATACCCTCTACAGCGACGAGAACCGCATCAGCCAGGTGCTGATAAACTACCTGACCAATGCCGAGAAGCATACCACCCAAGGTGAAATCCACCTGCACGTATCGCTGCAGGAACACCCCGGATACCTCACCTTTTCTGTAACCGATACCGGCTGCGGCATCCCCCCCGAAGCGGCCGACAAGGTATTCGACCGTTTCTTCAAGGTGGACAGCTTCCACCAGGGCACCGGCCTGGGCCTGAGCATCTGCCAGCTCATAGCCGAACGGATGCACGCCACCGTCAAGCTGGACACGGCCTACACCCAAGGAGCCCGCTTCCTCTTCATCCTCCCCCTGACGGGCGGTGAATCCCATACAGCCTAATCATCCCCTCCAAAGGCTATATTCATGGTACGAAAAGGATATCTGCTTCGTATCGACATAGCACTTAGCAGGGTGGCCGACCTTGGTCAGCCAATCGACCGACCTTGGTCAGCCAATTGATTGACCTTGGTCGGGCGATTGACCGACCGTCGTCCGGTCGATATAGAAGGTTAGCTTGCGGGGGATAAAAATCCCCGCTTCTCGATATCACATCGGGGGAGCGGGGATTCTGTGTTACTCTAACAAGTAAGTGGTTACGTAATTATGACTAACTAATTCATTTCCTGTGTTTGACGGGGACAAAGGTAGGACATCCGCACGAAACGTGCAATCCCACGATTTAGGTATTTTCATCCCGTCGGAGGCAATCCGTACCTACTGATAACTGTGCATGCCGCCCAGCAAGCAGTTCACTCCGAAGCGGGTCATCAATACAGTGAGAAAGGCCAGCGCCATGTAGAGATGGAAACAGCGGGGACGACGCAGGCAAGGCAATGCCTCTACATGGAACGCTGCGCCATAGACCAGCAACGTCACCAATGCCCACACTTCCTTGGGATCCCAGGCCCAATAGCGTCCCCAAGCCTCGTTGGCCCAGACGGCTCCCAGGAAGATGCCTGCAGCCAAGAAGAAGAGAGCCGGATAGAGCAGCAGACGGCTGAACAGCATCAGACTAGCAGCGGCCCGGTGCCGGCACAGAGCCAGCAAAGCACTGAGCCAGGTGAAGGCCAGCAACGAATAGGCCATCATGATGGACGAGACGTGTGTGCTCAACCAGGGAGAAGCCAACACGGGTACCAACGGGGTAATCTGCGGATTCATCTCGCCCAGGTATGACACCAGCAGTACACAGCCGCTCAACAGGAAGCCGAAGGGACGCACAAAGGGAAACCGACGGCTCATCACGCAGGCCAGATGCAACAGCAGTACCGGCATCCTATGCCACACCTTCCTCTGCCACAAGGCACAGAGCATCGTCACTCCCAACAGACCCCACAGCAGACAGAATCCTGTGGTATGATAGATGCATCGCTCCACCGTGGGGGTGCCGAGGCAACGTTCCACCACCGTGGCCGCTGCCAACAGCCCTATCATACCTACCGTGAGCAGCAAGGCCAGACGCCGCACATCCACGGTGCGGCAGAGGTTACAGAGGCGCATAGGCAGGCTGCTCTACCCGTTTGATGGCCATACACTCCATCTCCACCAGCCAGGCAGGCCGGCAGACTGGTGCCTGCACAAAGAGCTTGGCCGTGTGGGGGAAACGTTCGTCAAAGAGGCGTTTCACTACAAAGTAGTCGGCTCCGTCGCGCAGATAGACCAGCATCTGCTGCACGTCGTCATAGCCGCATCCCGCCTCCTGCAGCAATGCCTCCACGTTCTGCCACATCCTGCGGGTCTGCAGGCGTATGTCACCGGGATGCAGCACCTCTCCTTTGTTGTTGATGCTGGCTGTGCCGGATATGAAGACGTGCCGACGGTCGCCGTACTCCACAGCTGTGCCCCGCTCGAAACTTACACCATATTCATATGTGGGATTCATCCACTCCCTCGCATAGAGGTAGCGTATCTGCTGTGGCAACAGTCCTGCCACGGCGTATGTATCCAGCTGCACCGTCACCTTCGGGTCGGCATGGCGGCCTCCTATGCCGGTGCTGGCTATGAAGTGGGTCTGCGGGGTGAGTCCCTGCGTGACGAAGAGTTCGTTGCGTGCCTTCACCACGCCCGCATAGTTCACATCCACATTCTGCACAAACAGCCACGTACGCAGGCAGTGGTCGGCCAGGCGGCATCCCTGCTGCGCCAGCTGCATCACATACTCGCCCAGCAGCAGTCGTGTCTGATACTCGGAATTGGCCGCCCGGTTACAGGCTCCCCCACCCCACAGGTGACGGTAGGCCCCATGCTTCGCCTCAAAGAGTCCGCCCGGCAGCATACGGCTCTGCATGTCCGTCTGCAGGTAGACCCACAGCGCCACCTTGGTTCCACCCAATGGAGGTTGCTCCACCACCGAGAGTGCACACTCCGCCCCCTCGGCAGCCAAGGCTTGTACCCGGTCGGCCTGGTTGGCTGCATCGCTCAGGAAGTAACGTTTCATTACAGCCACGGCTCCGGCCAACTGCTCGCGGCGCAGCTGTTCGTAGCCATCGGTCACAGCCTTCAGCTGTGTCTCGAAGGTAGCCTCCCGGTCGATAGCCTGAATCATCAAGTGATATTCTGACACGCCCACTCCTCCTTCCAGAGAGGCCAACTGTGCCAGTGCATTGTTCAATGTATAAGTCTGCATCTGTTTCGTCAATATTCTATGTTCTTACTCCATTTCATCTTCTTCCTCTAACTGGTCCATCCAGTCGTCCAGCAACGTCAGCAGCGACGGCTTGGCCGAAAGGATGTCCCCGTGGTCGTGGCGGATCACTCCGTTGCGGTTGAGTACCGTATGGAGGAAACTCTCCTGTGCACGTCCGGGAGCTACCAGCAGCTGCGTACTGTCTGCCGCAGACCGTCTGCCCACCAGGGCGGCGTAGCTACGTCCTTCCGTCAGATAGAGTCCGGCAGCTGCCGATGTGCTTCGCCCGTGACACGCCACGCAATTCTCGTTAAACACCCGCCGCTGTATGGTGCTGTACATCTCCACATCCACGGCTCCTGCATCCAGACAGAGGGTGTCGGCAACCGCTGCCGTTGCATCCATGCCACAGTAGCTCACAATGCGCTTGCGCAAGCGGTTCACCACACACAGTTCCAGCGTGGCCACCTCCTGACCGATGCCGGATAGGTAGAGGGTAATCTCCCGGCCGTCGGCCGCGGTCTGCGGCAGCACCTTCGAGAGGATGGCATAGTCGCAGTCTGCCCCAAAGCCGGCCACCACCACACTGTACTTCTCCGGCCAGCTCTTCATGCCACTGACGCGGGCGGTCAGCTTCAGCGTCGCACCCTCCTGCGGCCTTATCACGGTCTCCTCATGGATGCGTCCGTCGTCACACCCGGCCAAAGAGAGCCATAGCGGGACAAAGATAATGCAAAAAACCGAACAAACGAGAGGAGAGAATCGCATTTGCTCTTCCGGGCGTGATGTTTTCATCCAAATCGCAAGGAGCACCTTCCTGCCTGCACGCAACGTCTGCCCAAGCCAAATCCCATTGCTAACCATTCGCCTCATAACCGTCAGAATGTATATTGCAACAGCAGGGTGGCCGCATGGGTAGCCAGCCCCAGGTTATCGTTATCGCGGTCCAGCTGCGTGTCGTGTCCCTTACGGGCGATGTGCCGAAAAAGTGGATGGTTCATGATGGGCATTGGTCAGTCCCACAGGCAGAATCAGATGGCCGGCCCGCACGTTGAAGACCGGATGAATCAGTCGGGTGATGTGCAGCTGTTCCAATGCCACTTCACCGCCTTTCTCCATCTCCGTCTCATACTCTCCGTTTTCCGAGTTCTCCAGCTCGGTCTCCAACCCCACGCCGCCCGACTCAAATTCTATCTCCGCTCCCAGCAGCCAGCGGAAGGAGAACTTATAATCCCATGCCAACACGAACCGGGGTATGGCAATATCATTCCGATGCTTGCGCGAACTTCCGTAAGAGGTACCCGAAAACCGATTGCTATCATAATCCATAAAACGGCTCAGCATTTCACCGTAGCCGCCGAAACGCAATTGCGTAAACTCTTCCGCCTTTACCGGTTCGGTAGCCCGAAGGCTTCCGTAACAACAGAGGCAGACCGATGCCACTAATAACTTAAAATTGGTTCATCAGGAATTTGAAGTGATGGGCTTATGTGTGCAATTCCATTTTACGGTCAATATCTTCTTTCTGCCATTCTGATTAAGAGTATTTTTAGCTCTTATAGCTTGCAGCCCTAAAAGAGAGTTCTCTGCCAATGTGCATTTATAGTTTGTAGTATATAGCATTATTGATTACCAATGCCTTAGCAAAGGGTAAAAAGGGTATTATATTGATTTACAAAGCGATATGTCCATCACTCCAAATTTCGGAAGACCCTTAAAATTGTTCATTTTTACTCCTATTTTGGTCTGTGCAAAGGTAAATGGAGTGAAAAAATGGGACAATACCTAAAAAAATGTATAATCACGCCGATGATTGAAGCGACATTCCATATTTGTAGGTAGAAGAGCGGATTTTTAAGAGAAATTCTGTAATTTTGCGGCCAACAACCAACAAAGATCAGACAAAGAGTATGTCACAAATGAGATTTTATGCTTTACAGGAGCTGGCCAACCGCAGCCCGCTGGAAGTCAACACCCCGTCGAACAAACTGTCAGACTACTACGGGAGTCATGTGTTCGACAAGAAAAAGATGCAAGAGTACTTGCCGAAAGAGGCCTACAAGGCAGTGATGGATGCCATAGAGAAAGGCACGCCTATCAACCGGGCAACGGCTGACCTGGTGGCCAACGGCATGAAGAACTGGGCGAAGTCGCTCAATGTCACACACTACACACACTGGTTCCAACCCTTGACTGACGGTACTGCAGAGAAGCACGACGGATTCATTGAGTTCGGTGAAGAAGGCGACGTAATAGAACGTTTCTCGGGCAAGCTGCTCATCCAACAAGAGCCGGATGCTTCCAGCTTTCCCAACGGCGGCATCCGCAACACATTTGAAGCGCGTGGCTATACCGCCTGGGATGTCTCTTCACCGGCTTTTGTTGTAGATACTACACTTTGTATCCCTACTATCTTCATCTCGTATACAGGTGAAGCACTTGACTATAAGACTCCGTTGCTCAAGGCACTGGCCGCTGTAGACCGCGCCGCCACCGAGGTATGCCAGCTGTTTGACAAGAACATCAGCCGTGTATATGCCAACTTAGGATGGGAGCAGGAGTATTTTCTGGTAGATTTGGCACTCTACAACGCTCGTCCCGACCTCTGCCTGACAGGACGTACACTGATGGGGCATTCCTCTGCCAAGGACCAGCAATTGGAGGACCACTACTTCGGCTCCATCCCTCCACGTGTCACCGCCTTCATGAAAGAACTGGAGATAGAATGCCACAAATTGGGCATTCCCGTGAAAACCCGTCACAACGAGGTGGCACCCAACCAGTTTGAACTGGCTCCCATCTTTGAGAATGTCAATCTGGCCAACGACCACAACCAGCTGGTAATGGATCTGATGAAGCGCATCGCCCGCAAACATAAGTTTGTCGTGCTGCTACACGAGAAACCCTACAGCGGCGTGAACGGTTCGGGCAAACACAACAACTGGTCACTTTGCACCGATACAGGCATCAACCTGTTTGCTCCGGGAAAGAATCCAAAGAGCAACATGCTCTTCCTCACCTTCTTAGTGAATGTACTGATGATGGTGTACAAGAATCAGGACCTGCTACGTGCTTCTATCATGAGTGCTGGTAACAGCCACCGCTTGGGAGCTAACGAAGCTCCTCCAGCTATTCTCTCCATCTTTCTGGGCAAACAACTCTCATCCATACTTGACGAAATAGCCAGACAGGTGAACAACAGCCACCTGACAGCCGAGGAGAAGCGAACCTTGCAACTGGGTATCGGACGCATTCCCGAGATTCTATTGGATACGACCGATCGCAACCGGACCTCTCCTTTTGCCTTTACCGGCAATCGTTTTGAATTCCGTGCTGCTGGCTCTTCCGCCAACTGTGCCGCTGCCATGATTGCTATCAATGCAGCCATGGCCAACCAATTGAATGAGTTCCGCATCTCTGTCGACAAACTGATGGAAGAGGGTGCGAGCAAGGAAGAGGCACTATTCCGCCTGCTACAGGAGACCATCATTGCCTCCGAACCCATCCGGTTTGAAGGCGACGGCTATTCGGCCGAATGGAAGGAAGAGGCAGCCCGACGTGGATTGACCAATATCTGCCATGTACCGGAAGCCTTGATGCACTACATGGACAACCAGTCACGCAACGTATTGATTGGTGAACGCATCTTCAACGAGACAGAGCTGGCGTGCCGGCTCGAAGTGGAACTGGAAAAATACACCATGAAGATGCAGATAGAGAGCCGTGTACTGGGTGATTTGGCAATCAACCACATTGTTCCCACTGCCGTCATCTATCAAAACCGATTGCTGGAGAATTTGCGAGGACTTAGGGAGACTTTCTCGACAGAAGAGTACGATTTGCTGAGTGCCGACCGCAAAGAGCTGATTCGGGAAATCTCCCATCGGGTAACAGCTATCAAGATGGAAGTGCGCGAGATGACCGCTGCCCGCAAAGTGGCCAACCACAAGGAGAGTTTCAAGGAAAAAGCCTTTGCCTACGAGGAGAACGTCCGCCCCTACTTGGAAAGCATCCGCGAGCACATCGACCATTTGGAGATGGAGATTGACGATGAGATATGGCCGTTGCCCAAGTATAGGGAACTGCTGTTCACCAAATAACAGACTGACGGGCGGCTATCATCATCCGCCTGTTTCGGAACAGAAAACAGAGGCACAGCACCTTTTACTCCCCCGTCTGATGGGAAGCAGGTTCTGTGCCTGTTTTATTTACATTCCGTATTTTCTATGAAGCCCACTCTCCGCATCATCCGACAAATCAGCCATTATTTCTGCTTTTATCACACACCAATTAACATTTTATAGGCAAAATATTCACATTTTTGCCGCAAACTTGCAATAAATCATTTTTTCTTCCTATTTTTGTGCTGTATAACACAGTTTTGCAGCAGTTATGGTTAAAGTAAACTTATCCAACATAGAGGTTTCGGAGCTTATTGCCGACATGTGGCAACACCTGAATGAGGAACAGCGGGAATGCTTGTCCAACCACTTTATACTCCAGAACTACAAGAAGAATGAGATTATACATTGTGAGGGCGAGACCCCCACCCATCTGATGTGTCTGTTAAGTGGTAAGGTAAAAGTTTACAAGGATGGTGTAGGAGGACGCAGCCAGATTATCCGTATGATAAAGCCCGTAGAGTATTTCGGATATCGGGCCTACTTCTCCGGACAAGACTATGTAACCGCTGCAGCTGCGTTTGAGCCATCCACCATCTGTCTCATCCCAATGACAACCATCGTCACCCTGCTGAAACAGAACAACGAGCTGGCCCTTTTCTTCATCAAATTGCTTTCGAATGACCTTGGAATGGCAGACGAACGCACCGTCAGCCTGACACAGAAACATATCCGTGGCCGATTGGCGGAATCACTGCTCTTCCTCAAAGAGAGCTATGGACTGGAGGAGGATGGTTCAACACTCAGTATCTACCTGTCGCGCGAGGATCTGGCCAACCTTTCAAACATGACGACATCAAATGCCATACGCACCCTTTCGCAGTTTGCAACGGAACACCTCATTGCCATTGACGGACGTAAAATCAAACTCATAGACGAGGAGAAGTTGAAAAAGATCAGTAAAATAGGATAAGAATTCAATAAATGAGTGTGCTATGCAAGTTTCAGACTTGCTGAAACTTGCATAGCATCACTTTTTAAATCAGCCCCTTCGCAGATAAGAATCGCTCGGCCTCGATAGCAGCCTTGCAGCCACTGGCAGCAGCGGTGATAGCCTGACGATAATGAGGATCGGCAACGTCACCTGCCGCAAAGACACCGGGCACCCTTGTACGAGGCGTGCTACCTTCCGTCACAATATACCCTACTTCATCCGTCTCAACCCACGGTTTGAATACATCTGAATTTGGTTTGTGCCCGATAGCCAGAAAAAAGCCGTCGATAACCACGTCGTATCGTTCCTCATCAGCCTGTCCCATTCGTTTCACCAGATGGACACCTTCTACCCCATCTTCGCCAAACAAGCCGACAGCATTGTGTTCGAAGAGCACTTCAATCTTTTCATTGTTCATCACACGCTCTTGCATGATTTGCGAAGCACGCAAATAAGGCTTGCGTACAATCAGATATACTTTGCGGGCAAGACCAGCCAGATAGACAGCTTCCTCGCAGGCCGTGTCTCCGCCACCTACCACAGCAACCACCTTTTTCCGATAGAAAAATCCGTCACAGGTAGCGCAAGCACTCACACCCATGCCTGCATATTTCTTCTCATCATCCAGTCCCAAGTATTTGGCCGTAGCTCCTGTGGCGATAATCAAAGTCTCGGTTTCAATCACCTTGCCATCATCCATGGTTACCTTGTAAGGAGCCTGTCCCAGGTCGGTAGCCGTCACAATGCCGTTGCGCATATCCGCTCCGAAACGTTCGGCTTGTTTGCGCAAGTCTTCCATCAGTTCCGGACCGGCAATGCCTTGCGGATAACCAGGAAAGTTCTCCACGTCAGTTGTGGTAGTCAGCTGCCCTCCGGGCTGCAAACCAGCATAAAGCACCGGCGAAAGATTGGCACGTCCGGCATAGATGGCCGCCGTATAGCCGGCGGGACCGGATCCGATAATCAGACATTTTACTTTTTCTGTTTCCATATCATGTAGTTATTAGGATTTATAGTCAGTTGATAAGTTCTGTTTCATCGCAGGTCTACCACCTCGGCCATCGGATACTCCTTCGGTTCGAAGCGGAAGTCCCCCTCGGTATAGGTCTGTCCGCCTTCAAACGAATCAATCACGATCAGTGCTGTTCCTCCTCCCCGTTGCGCCATGCTGATACGGGCGGGGCGGCCATTCTCTTTCGAGACATATAGAATGATGCACTGCAGTTCCTGCTGTCGGTCTTCGGCCGTCAGCACCACCTTGTGACATCCGCTAAAGGCAGGATTGTCAACCTTTCCCAGCTTAAGTTTATACCCCTTGTTATAGAGAGAAAGCCAAGCGTAGGGATTGAGTGTCTGTAACTCTTCAGGCGAAGGTTCCGAAACGTTCACCTCTTCGCTGGAAGGCAGATAGGTCCACTGCGTATGTCCATCAAACCAAGTGATGATGCCCCCTGCCTCCAGACGGAACCGGTCTCCTTGTAGACGGATGCAACCGGTCTGCCGGTCACCATCAGATGTCTGCACGGTAAACAAAACCTTCACACCGCCCGCAGACCGAATGGCTTCAGCCGTACGGTCAAGTATCTCCCGGGCTGATTCCTGTTGTGCCCAAAGAGGCATACAGCTGACCCACAACAGAAGACAAAGCCACATCCAACATCCAACCTTTTTCATATCACGATTTATTGGGTGAATCTATTACTGTTTACGACTGCAAGTTGTTCAGCCGTTGTTCCAAATCCATTTCATCCACACAAAAGACTTCGCGCGGTTTACTACCCTGTGCAGGTCCCACGATACCAGCCTTCTCCAGCTGGTCCATCAGGCGTCCTGCCCGATTGTATCCGATAGAGAACTTGCGCTGTATCAACGAGGTAGAACCTTGCTGATGTACTACAATCAAGCGGGCAGCTTCCTCAAAGAGCGGATCCAGATGTCCCATATCCACTTCCGACAGATCATTGCCCGAGTCATTGGGATCCACATATTCAGGCAGATAGAATGCGGTAGGATATCCC
>SAMEA3663248__coassemble_697_pt1 | contig 11588 bp, 10 predicted proteins | sample SAMEA3663248__metabat2_low_PE_023 | metagenome-assembled genome bin SAMEA3663248 (sample SAMEA3663248) | pig gut metagenome | biome: pig gut; feature: pig-associated habitat; material: faeces | place: China | collected 2013
AGAGGAAGAATACGGCTATCTTGCGGCTGCTGATGTAGAGCGAGGAGAGCAGCAGGTTGCCTTCGTTGAGGAAATTGAATAGCTTGAATACACGGAACACCCGGATGAGCCGGAAGGTACGTACTATCAGCAGGTAGCGGGCCGGTCCGAACAGCCAGGTAATGTAGAAGGGCAGCGTGGCCAGCAGGTCGATGATGCCAAAGAAGCTCAGGACGTACCGCCGGGGCTCGGGCGAACAGTAAATGCGCAGCAGATACTCGGCTGTGAAGAAGAAGGTGAAGAGGTATTCCAGACCGCGCAGATAGGGACCCATGGTGTCGGTCCAGCTCTGTATGCTCTCGGCTACCACTACCAGAATGCTGAGCACGATGAAGAGCATCAGGGCTACATCGAACAGCTTGCCCAGTGGGGTGTCGCTCTCGAAGATGATGATGTAGATTTTCTTCTTCAAGGCCTCGTCATGCATCAGGCGTTTCCAGCCTTCGGTTAGTTTCTTGAAAGGGTTCATGGGGCGTTTTTGTTATGGTGGTTTATGGATGTTGCTCCGGTTCACAGTCAAGCCGGTTCTCCAGCCAGGCATCTATCAGCTTGCGGGCAATGCTGAGTTTGCGGGGAATCTCCGGCAGATTGTCGCGCCGATAGAAGGCACCGGCCGTCAGCTCTTCGTCCTGCAGCTTGATGGTTCCGCTCTCGTAGTCGGCCGTGAAGCCTACCATCAGGCCGCTGGGATAGGGCCAGGGTTGGCTTTGGAAGTAGTGGATGTTCTTGATGCGTAGTCCTGTCTCCTCCATCACCTCCCGCTCTACGCACTGCTCCAGCGTCTCGCCCGCCTCCAGGAATCCGGCTACCAGTCCGTGGAAGGTTCCGCGGAAGTTGCGGGCATGTACCAGCAGGATTTCGTCGCCCTTGCGTACCAGCACGATGATGGCAGTGGCTATGGGGGGATAGAGCTCGTGACCGCATCGGGGGCACTTCTTCATGATGTCGGTCTGCTGTTCGGTACGACTGCCGCAGACGGGACAGTAGCGGCTGTGTGTGTCCCAGTACAATATCTGCGCTGCCTTGCCGGCAGCCAGGTAGTCAGCCAGCGGAAGGTATTCGTACGAGGCACGCAGTCCCGTCATCAGATACCGCTCCGTTGCGGGCACCGGTTCTGCCAAGGCACATGCCTTCACCTGTCTGCCGTCCGGCAGGGTGACGGTGTGTACGGGTTGTCCGGCGGATGCGGGGATGAAGTGGATTGTCTCTGTTTCGGTGGGAAGCCGATATGCCTCTCCCTCTCCTTTCACTATCAGCAGCTGGTCGTTATAGAAGAGGCACCAGCGTAGCTCTTCTTCAGGGTTTCTATGCTCTGTCATGGAAATATACATATTAAAGTCGGGACAAATTTAGGCAAATCTGATGAGAGTAGGATGCAAATCAGCTGAAAACTCGTTGTCTCCTGTAGTTACCGCGTAGATTTCCTCGTGTCCTGCGTCGGACGAAAAAAGCTTCGACAGATTTCTCTCAGAGTCGATTCTTTCCACTATATTTGCATCATGATGTTCGATTGGAGCTTTCTTATCCCTCAGATAGCCGCCTGGGCATTCAAGTTGGTATACTTGGCTGTAGTGGTGGGTACGATTGTGGTGGTGATTCTGGACAACCGCAATCCGGTGAAGACGTTGGCTTGGGTACTGGTGCTGATGTTCCTGCCGGTGGTGGGACTGGTACTCTACTTCTTTCTGGGTCGAAGCGGTCGCCGCGAACATATCATCAGCCGTAAAGGATACAACCATCTGATGAAGAAGCCTATGGCGGAGTATTTGGCACAAGAGGCCACATCGGGTCCCGTAGCCTACGAACGACTGATATCTTTCTTCCGTAAGACAGTGCAAGCACTTCCGTTTGGAGGGAACAGGGTGGAAACCTTCACCGCTGGACAGCAGTGGATGGAGGCGCTGCTCCGTGAACTGCGCCTGGCCCGCCATCATATCCATATTGAATCGTATATCTTTGAAGACGATGCCGTGGGAAGGGCTGTGCTGGAGGTGCTAAAGGAGTGTGTGCGTGCCGGAGTAGAAGTGCGTGTCATCTACGACGATGTAGGATGCTGGCATGTGCCAGACCGCTTCTTCGAGGAGATGCGTGAGGCAGGCATAGAGGTGCGCAGTTTCCTGAAGGTACGTTTCCCGCTATTTACCAGCAAAGTGAACTACCGCAACCACCGGAAGGTGGTGGTGGTGGACGGGCGTGTCGGTTTTGTAGGTGGCATGAACCTGGCGCAACGCTATATGGAGGGATATACGTGGGGCATCTGGCGTGATACGCATCTGCTGATAGAGGGCGGTGCGGTACATGGCTTGCAGACCACCTTCTTGCTGGACTGGTATCTGGTAGACCGTTCGCTCATCACGTCGTCGGTCTATTATCCCAAGTTAGAGGGGAAGGGAAATGCCTTGATACAGGTGGTGACCAGCGAACCGGTGGGGCCGTGGAAGGAGATCATGCAGGGGCTGGTGATGGCCATCGGACAGGCACGCAGATACTTCTACATACAGACCCCCTACTTCCTGCCGACCGAGACGGTGCTGATAGCGTTGCAGACGGCTGCACTCTCTGGTGTGGATGTGCGTCTGATGTTGCCTTTCAGGGCCGACAACCGTCTGACCCACTGGGGCTCCTGCTCTTATCTGGCCGATGTGTTGCAGGCTGGCGTGAAGGTCTATTTCTATAAAAAGGGGTTTCTGCACTCCAAGCTGATGGTCTCTGACGACACGCTGTCTACCGTGGGATCGACCAATGTGGACTTCCGCAGCTTTGAACATAACTTTGAAGTGAATGCTTTCATCTACGATGACAAGACGGCCCTGCAGATGCGTGACATCTTTCTGCAAGACCAACGTGACTGCCAGCAGGTCTTGTTGAAGAGCTGGGTGAAGCGCCCTTGGTATCGGAAGGCTGTGGAGAGTGTGGTACGGCTATTGGCTCCCCTGGCTTGCTCGGTGCTTGAGTCGCCGATGATGAATAGCGAGAAGTTGACGCTGCCATACACCCGCCGCTCCATGAAGTGAGGATTCGCTTCAAAGTCGTTTTTCTTTCCGTGTTCCAATACGAAGAGACCATCCGGCTTCAGCAACTGTTGCTCGAAGATGAGGTCAGGCAGGGTCTCCAGACCGGCCAGCTCATAGGGAGGGTCGGCAAAGATGAAGTCGAACTGTTCGTGACAGCTGCGGACAAACTTGAATACGTCGCCTCGGATGGGCAGACACTTGTCTGTCTTTACTTCCTGCATGATTTTGCAGATGAAGGCATAATGGTCGCGGTCCTTCTCTACACTGATTACTTGTTCGCACCCTCTGGATACCAGTTCGATGCTGATGCTCCCTGTTCCGGCAAAGAGGTCGAGGGCATGCACTCCCTCTTCAAAGTCGATGAGGTTAGAGAGTACGTTGAACAGATTCTCTTTGGCAAAATCTGTAGTGGGACGTGCCTTGAACGTATGTGGTACGTCAAATCGTCTACGCTTATATATTCCGCTGATTACTCGCATGAGGTGATGGCTTGAAAGTCTGGATGGGCAGCAGGATTCATTATGAAAACCTGCCGGATGTATTTTCGCAATTCGGCTAACAGCCGCTCTTTCTCTGTCAGTTCGCCCGACAGGTGCAGTTCATCCCGTTCTTGGTCAAACTCCAGTTGTTTCCATATATATAATAGGTGATACAGGCGGTCGGCTGTGGTAGCCGTCGGAAAGGTGTTGGCCAACAACAAGCGGCTCCGTTCGAACGAATAGACATCGGTAGCACCTTTTCGTAGGTGGGCATAGAGTTTCCGGTTGTTTCCTAACCTGCTTTTCGAACCGAAGAATTCGATGAGCGGACTGGCTTGCGCAAAGAAGCGGGCGGCAGGGCATAGTTCGCTCAGATAGGTGTGGGCACTCCGATCCATGCCGTAGACCACAACGACGTTGTGCCGTTGCAGGATGTTGTACAGCACCAGTTCGTTCTCCCGTTTCGGATGGTTGTGGTAAAAAATCTCCTCGGCCTGTTCGTCCTCAAAGAATTCCAGAGGAAGGGTGGTGAAACGTCGCCCGGCTATCAGGATGTTGACCCGACGATAGGTATGATTCAGCCACTCGGTCTCACGGAAACACTGCTTCAGGTTGGCAGTTAGCGAGCGTGCCTCGTCCACCTGATAGGGGGTAATGTGATGTCCGCCTTCAGACACTGGGCTGAATAGAGAAAAAGAAAATCCATCCGCACTGAGGCGGATGGATAATGTTTGTTGTTCAGTTTTAATAGAATCCACAGATTATTCCCAGTTACCTGCGTTGTTGTTGGCTGTCTCCAAGTCACCAATCTTCAGACCGCAGTACTTACCCAGCTTGGTCTGTACGTCCTTGATGTTGGCGATTTCCTGTGCATCCAGACCGTTGAGGTATACCTCATACGGAGTCTTGACTTCGAGCAGGCAGAAGGGAGCACCCGACTTGGCTGTATCGTTGCGGATAGCCATTTCAAACTGAGCACCGTTTCCGAAGGGAACGTATCTCATCGAATCGGGGTTGAAGCCCTTCGGGAAGATGGTATCCAGTACGGCTACCCACATCGTATCACGCTTGAAGTTGGTCAGACCCTCTTTCTGAACTTCAGAGTAGTTGCCCGTCTTCTTGGCCTTTTCGATAATCTTCATGGCCTTCTTTTCGGTCATACCCTTTTCCAACTGGTCATCGGTCAATTCACCTTGCTTGAAGATAAACGGCAACTTCTGATTCTTCACGAAGTCAATCAGCGTGTCGAAGTTCGCGGTGTACTGCTGGTTGTGCAGTGTACGGTACTCCAGCTGCGCACGACGGATGTCAATCAAACGTGCGATGACGGCTGCATCTCTGTGTTTCTTCTCCTTTTCAAAGTTTATAGGTCCCATGATGCTGGCATAGCAAATGTAGATTAATGCCAAGGCGCACAAGCCTAAAACGATATTAAATACTGTTTTCATGATAAAAATATGTTTTTAGTTGTTATATTCGCACCGCAAAAATAAAAGAAATAAATTTAAAAACGATGATTCCTCTTACTTTTTTCTGCTACAAAAATGATAAATAACTATTTAGAAAGGCAAATTAAGGAAAATTTCCCTTATCAACCAACTTCTGAGCAAGAAAAAACGATAAAAATGTTGGCTGACTTTCTCGTTTCTGCTCAAGAGGACCGTATTTTTGTGTTGCGTGGCTATGCGGGTACGGGCAAGACTTCGTTGGTGGGGGCGCTGGTCCGTACCTTGGATGCCTTGCATCAGAAGTCGGTATTGCTGGCACCGACGGGAAGGGCAGCGAAGGTGTTTGCCGGGTATGCGGGGCATCCGGCCTTTACCATTCACAAGCGTATTTATCGTCAGCGGGCTTTCTCCAACGAGACGGGCAACTTCACCGTCAATGACAACCTGACTACACATACTTTATATATAGTAGACGAAGCTTCGATGATTGCCAACGACGGACTCTCGGGAGCGCTCTTCGGTACAGGACGTCTGCTGGACGACCTGGTTCACTATGTCTATGCGGGCGCGGGTTGCCGTCTGCTGCTGATGGGTGACACGGCACAGCTTCCGCCTGTAGGAGAGGAGCAGAGTCCGGCCTTGGTGACGGATGCCTTGCGTGGGTATGGACTGGAAGTGGTGGAAGTAGACTTGACACAGGTGGTCAGGCAGGAAGAGGAGTCGGGAGTACTATGGAATGCCACGAGGCTGCGTCGGCTGATTGCCGATAGTCAGTGCTGGACATTACCAAAAATACGGGTATCAGGATTTCCCGATATTCGGGTCGTGCCCGGTACGGAGCTGATAGAGACATTGGAACAGTGCTACAGCCGCGACGGACAGGAAGAGACCATCGTCATCTGCCGAAGTAACAAGCGTGCTAACTTATATAATAATGGTATACGTGCGCAGATACTGTGGCGTGAAGAGGAACTGACATCGGGCGACCTGGTGATGGTGGCCAAGAACAACTACTATTGGACGGAGCAGCTGCGCGAGGCGGCTGTGCGAAACAAGGAGAGCCGGGAAGCCTTGCAACAGATACCCGACTTTATTGCCAACGGAGAGACTGCCCTGGTACGGCGCGTCAGGCGGGAGCGTGAACTGTATGGTTTCCGCTTTGTCGATGTCACCCTCGCCTTTCCGGATCACGACGATTTTGAGATGGAACTTAACCTGCTGTTAGACACCCTTCGGAGTGATGCACCGGCCCTGTCGCGTACGGATGCTGACCGCCTCTTTTCAGCTGTATTGGAGGACTATGCGGACATTCCCTTGCAGCGCGAGCGCATGAAGCGGATGAAAGCCGATCCTTACTATAATGCCCTGCAGGTGAAATATGCCTACGCAGTGACCTGTCACAAGGCGCAAGGCGGTCAGTGGCGCAACGTCTTTTTGGATCAGGGATATATGAGCGACGACTATCTGACTCCCGACTACTTCCGTTGGCTCTATACAGCCTTTACCCGTACTACCGGTACGCTCTATCTGGTCAATTATCCGGCGGAACAGGTCGAATAGACGGTTCGGAATCAATTTTCTGTTGGAACGCATCCGTGGCACAGAAAAAATCCGTAAGTTTGTATCGGTAAACCAATAGATGAATCCTTATGGAATTACAGGCTAATTATATCCGTCGCATTGAAATACATGGATTGTGGAACCGTTACGATGTGGCGTGGGACTTGCGACCTGATGTCAATGTGCTCTCCGGTATCAATGGAGTGGGGAAGACAACCATTCTGAACAGTTCGGTCAGCTACTTAGAGCAGACCTCCGGGGAGGTGAAGAGTGACCCGAGGAATGGGGTCCATCTTTTCTTCGACAATCCGCAGGCTACTTTCATCCCTTATGATGTCATCCGCAGTTACGATCGCCCCTTGGTGATGGGCGACTTCACGGCCCGTATGGCCGATCCCCATGTGAAGTCGGAACTGGACTGGCAACTCTATCTGCTGCAACGCCGCTATCTGGATTATCAGGTGAATGTGGGCAACCGGATGATAGAGCTGCTGAGCAGCAGCGATGAGACCGAGCGGGCACGTGCTGCCTCTCTCTCTCTGCCCAAGCGCAAGTTTCAGGATCTCATAGACAATCTGTTCAGCTATACACGCAAGACCATTGACCGACGGAGCAATGACATCGTCTTCATTCAGGACGGCGAACGTCTGCTGCCCTATCATCTCTCCTCGGGCGAGAAGCAGATGCTGGTCATCCTACTCACGGTACTGGTGCGCGACGGCGACCGTTGTGTACTTTTCATGGACGAACCGGAGGCTTCCCTTCACATTGACTGGCAGCAGAAACTGATAGGTATGATACGGCAGTTGAACCCAAACCTGCAGCTGATACTGACTACCCATTCTCCCGCCGTCATTATGGACGGATGGATGGACACCGTGACCGAGGTGAGCGAAATCGTCACTTCTACTCGTGAGGAACCGAAGCAGGACCAGTCATGAAAGAGTTGCGTAACAATCTGACTTCGGCCTACCTGGAGGCAGCTCGTCGGCTTTCGCCCAAGAAAGCGTGCAAACGCATTGTGGCTTATGTAGAGAGTTACGACGATATCGCTTTTTGGCGTACACTGCTGTCTGAGTTCGAGACAGATGAATACTACTTTCAGGTGATGCTGCCTTCGCAGAAGTCGCTGGCCAAGGGAAAAAAGATGGTGCTGACGAACCTCTTTAAGGTGGAGCAGTTCGGTACCGGAATGATTGCCTGTGTGGACAGTGATTACGATTTCCTGCTGCAAGGGGCTACCAGCCTTTCACACAGCATCAATAGCAGTCCCTATATCATACAGACGTATGCCTATGCCATAGAGAACTTTCAGTGCTATGCGGAGTCGTTGCACGAAGTGTGTGTGCAGGCCACGCTGAATGACCGCCTGCTGATCGACTTCCCTGATTTTATGCGTCGCTACTCGTGCTTGGCCTATCCGCTCTTCTTGTGGAATGTATGGTTCTATCGGAAAAGGGACACCCGCACCTTCCCCATGTATGAGTTTCATGAGTGTGTACGCCTGCAGGAGTTCAATATCCGTCGGCCGGAGCAGTCGCTGGAGCATGTCCGTCAAGAGGTTGAAAAGAAGTTGCGCCAGCTGGAGAACCGCTTTCCGCAGTATGTGAAGCCGGTAGAGGAACTGGGGCGTGAATTGCAACGACTGGCCTTGAAACCGGAGACCACCTATTTATATATGCAGGGTCATCATGTGATGGAGAATGTAGTGCTGAAACTGCTGGTGCCAATCTGTACACAATTGCGACGGGAACGGGAGGCGGAAATCAAGCGGTTGGCCGAGCACGAAACCCAGTTTCGCAACGAACTGACCTGCTATGCCAACAGCGTGGTGAATGTAGCCGTGATGTTGCGGAAGAACGATGGGTATAAAGACCTTTACCTCTATCAGTGGATGCGTGAGGAGGTACAGGAGTTCCTACATACATTGCAGATGGGAGGGGCTGCGGGAGAAACCGTTGACTGTCAGCCTGTCGCAGACATGTGAAACTTGAATAACCGAATCTGAATGAAATTAGTAGAGCAAATCAATCAATGGCTGATAGAGTGGGGAATGACCTCCTCGGTGGCTGATGTGATGGATCAGTATGTGGCATTTGCGGGTGTCCTGTTGTTGGCTTATCTGGCCGATGCGGTCTGTCGAAAAATACTGCTTCGGGTAGTGGCCCGTCTGGTGCAGCGTACCAAAGCGACGTGGGACGACATTGTTTTCGACCACAAGGTAATGGTGCGCTTAAGCCGTATCGTGGCTCCGTTAATCATCACGACCTTGGTGCCGGTAGCCTTCTCACAAACAGACTCCTTGACCCTTAACCTCATTCTTCGTGTCTGCGAGATCTATATTTTGCTGGCTTTCCTCAACTTTCTGAATTCGCTGCTGAAGGCTGTCTACACAGTCTACAGTGAGAAAGACCAGTTCCGCAACCGTCCGCTGAAGGGATTGTTGCAGACGTTTCAGGTCATTCTCTGGTTTGTCGGTGCTGTTGTGGCCATCTCCATCTTGTTCAACAAGTCACCCCTGACGCTGTTGGCCGGTCTGGGTGCTTCGGCCGCTGTGCTGATGCTGGTCTTCAAAGACAGCATCATGGGTTTCGTGAGTGGTGTGCAGCTATCGGCCAACGATATGCTGAAGGTGGGTGACTGGATTGCGATGCCCAAATACGGAGCTGACGGTACCGTTGTCGAGGTGACGCTGAACACGGTGAAGGTACGCAACTGGGACAATACCATCACGACCATACCACCCTATCTGCTGGTGAGTGAATCGTTCCAGAACTGGCGGGGTATGCAGGAAAGCGGTGGCCGACGTGTGAAACGCAGTGTGAACATTGACATGACCAGTGTCCGTTTCTGCACTCCGGAGATGTTGGATAGATACCGGAAGATACAGTTGCTGAGCGACTACATTGAGCAGACAGAGCAGGTGCTCCGCAGTTATAACGAGGAGCGTGGCATTGACAATTCGATATTGGTCAACGGACGTCGGCAAACCAATTTGGGTGTGTTCCGTGCCTACCTGACCGCCTATCTGCGGAGTCTGCCGGCTGTCAACCAGTCGCTGACGGTAATGGTGCGTCAGTTGCAACCTACCGAACATGGACTACCTATGGAACTCTATTTCTTTTCGTCGCTCAAGGACTGGGTCTCCTATGAAAAGGTGCAGGCCGATGTCTTCGACCACGTATTGGCTATCGTGCCCGAGTTCGGCCTGCGTGTATTCCAGTCACCTCAAGGAGCTGATTTCCGTTCGTGACGGCTTCTCCTTTGCAGGTTACAGACGTCGTCTGGCTTCCTGCCCGGCTCCGCTTCCTTTGTATTTGCTTCGCGATGCGTTGAAGCTGTAACGCAGGGAGACATCGATGCGTTGGTTGCAGTAGTGATAAGGTTGGTATGTTATTTGGTAGTACCCATAGTCTTGGATGACGTCTTCTTGGGTACGTCGCAGTATGTCTTGGATTGAAAGGCGCAGTGTGAGGGCATCCTCTTTCAGCCAGCACTTCTGTATGGCAGTGGACAGATTCCAGGTGTCATTGCAGATACGAGTGCTGACATAGTCGCCTTTGGAGGTATATCTCAGACCTGCTTCCAGTTGCCACCTGCTTTTCAGACGTATTGTATTGTTCAGGTTCGCCGTATAGACAGGCCTGTTGTACAGGACGGTTCGGCTTCCTGATGCTTCGCGTGGGTCGGCTAAATCTAATCGGGTGTCGTATTGCATTCAGCCGATAGTCAGGTTGGGCGACCACACACCGATGGTCGGACAGAGGTTGACGAAAGCCGACAGACAGTTGATGGGGCGATTCAGGTTGGTATAGGTAATCAGGATAATGCCTTGGTCGTTGTAGATTCTGGACCATTGGGTTATCTGGTCGACATAGTGGGTCCAGTTGCCGGACAGATTGAGCCACCGGTAGTGCAGGTTCAGTGTCAGGTCGTGGTTCTTCTGGTTTCTCAAGGTCGGGTCTCCCTGCTGGATAGTGTTGCTGTTGTAGTAGTTCACGGCATCACTTAGTTGCCAGTAGCTGGGACGGACTGTTTTCAACTGATAACTGACAGAGGTCTGAACAGATCCGAAAGCACGTGTCAGTGTCATGCTCGGGAAAAGCTCACTGCTGTGGCGCTTCAGGTTGTTGTTCGCATTGGTGAAGTCGTTGTAGCTGAATGCTATGTACTCATGCCGTATTCCGATACTGCTGTGAATGCCCCATCCTATGTTGAATCCGTAGTCGATGAAGGTAGCGATGTTCTGCTCGTTGGTCTCAGACGAGGAAGCCGGAATATGTTCGTTGCTGATTGTGTAGGAAGAGGTGCGGCGTATAAACGTCGTTTCTGAGCCGGCATGGAGCGTACCTCCCCACAGTGGATAGGAGAGCACCAGCTTGCTCGCCGTCATGCGGTTGCCTGTTTCGCTGACCTGATTCATTTCGTTCAACGCTCCGCCCCGATAAGCCTCGGTGATGATACCGTTTTTCTCCGATTTGTTTGTCAAGAAATCGAGATTCAACTCGATGTCCAGTTTGCCCCACTTCCCGTTATAATACACATTTCCTTGCCAGCTATAGGGCTTTTTCTCTCGTATTTCGTTTCGGTTGATGACATAGTCGGCTGGAACATTGTTATAGAAGAATTGGGTAGCGGTATTTTCTTGGTCTTTTCCTTTTATCTGGTCGTTGTATTCCATCCGTATCCCTGCCGAGTGATGCTCCGATATCTGCCAGTTGACTCCCCAAGTATAGTTCATTCCCCGTCCCGACCAGATGGACTTAAAGTCGCACTCTTGTCTAATGTCGGTGATGCGTTCTCCGCTCTTCAGATAGGTGTGCTGTTCGATGTCATGGGCGATACCTATTTGATGCCATTGCCAGAAGTTTGCCTGCCCAAAGAGGTCGATGTTCCGGTAACGGTAGTTCATCTGGAGGGTGGCATTCGGGTCGCCATAGGCTTGTTGCAATTTCTGGTTATGACTGGTTGTGAGCGTGAAGCCGAATCCATCGCCTTGCCGTTTGATGGTTCGTATACGTACTACAGATAGCACCGTGGCATCATAT
>SAMEA3663248__coassemble_702_pt1 | contig 11556 bp, 10 predicted proteins | sample SAMEA3663248__metabat2_low_PE_023 | metagenome-assembled genome bin SAMEA3663248 (sample SAMEA3663248) | pig gut metagenome | biome: pig gut; feature: pig-associated habitat; material: faeces | place: China | collected 2013
CGTGTCGGAGAGCGAAGCCAATCTGAAGGAGGGCAAGATTTCTGTCAACACCCCCATTGCACAGGGACTGCTCGGCAAGAAAGTGGGCGACATCGCCGAAATCAAAGTGCCGCAAGGCATCATCAGTCTGGAAGTGGTAAACATATCATTCTAACCGTAAAGGCAGGTCTGCATGCAGGCTTGCCTTTTTATGTACCGATTCACCCAAGGGACCTGTCAGACGCACCCGCCTGCCGGTCTCTACACAAAAAAACATTTTATACATTATGGCAAGCATATTCAGCAGAATCATTGCAGGTGAGATACCCTGCTACAAAGTAGCCGAAGACGACCGTTTCTTCGCCTTTCTTGATATTAACCCGTTGGCCAAAGGACACACGTTAGTGGTGCCCAAACAGGAAGTAGACTACATCTTCGACTTGAGCGATGACGACCTGGCCGCCATGCACGTATTCGCCAAGCGCGTAGCACTCGCCATCGGCAAGGCTTTCCCCTGCCGCAAAGTGGGCGAAGCCGTTTTAGGGCTGGAGGTACCTCACGCCCACATCCACCTCGTGCCGATGCAGAGCGAGAGGGACATGCTATTCTCGAACCCGAAGCTGCAGCTCACCGACGAAGAGTTCCGTGCCGTTGCCGCAGCCATCCGCGAAGCCCTCTGAGCTCCAGAGACTCCTCCTTCATAGATAGCAAAAGAGCAGGAAGATGCGCGTAGCCTTCCTGCTCTTTTTTGTATGATTACCCGGTTTCGCCGGACCTACGGCTTCAGATGTACTCGTCGCCGTATTGCATCTGCGCATCGTTCACATACTTGCGGATGGCGTGCTCTTCATCCTTCCTGCAAATCAGCAGCACATTGTCCGACTCAGCCACCAGATAGCCTTCCAGCCCATCCATCACCAGCAGCTTGCCTTCGGGCAGCGTGACGATGTTGTTCTTGCAGTTGTAGAGCATGGACTGCCCCTTCAACGTTGCATTGCCGGCCTCATCCTTCTGAGACAGGTCGTAGAGCGAGCCCCACGTGCCCAAGTCGCTCCAGCCGAAGTCGCCCAGCGACACATACACATTGTCAGCCTTCTCCATCACACCAAAGTCTATTGATATATTCGGGCAGGCCGGGAAGTTCTCCTCAATGAAGTTCTTCTCCTGCGACGTGCCATACAGCCCCTTGCCGGGCAGCAGTTTTACGGCCAATTCGGGCAACAGCGTCTCCACAGCCTTGACGATGCTGTTTACGTTCCACATAAAGAGGCCCGAGTTCCAATAGAACTCTCCGCTCTCTACAAACACCTTTGCCAGCTCCAGTTCCGGCTTCTCCGTAAACGTCTTCACCCGATAGAAGCCTTCGCCCGCCGGCTCCGCTATTTGGATATAGCCATATCCCGTCTCAGGCCGATTGGGCTTGATGCCCAGTGTCAGCAGCTTATCCTCCTTCGAGACAAACTCCAGCCCTTTGCCGATGGCTGTCAGGAATTCGTCCTCCTTCAGAATCAGATGGTCCGAAGGGGCCACCACCACATTGGCATTCGGATTCAGTGCCTGGATGTGGTACGAAGCCCATGCTATGCAGGGGGCCGTATTACGCCGCGCCGGCTCCAGCAGAATCTGGTCCTCACCCAGTTCCGGCAGCTGCTCCTTCACCAAATCAGCGTAAAGGCTGTTTGTCACCACCAGGATATTCTCTACAGGTATTATTTTCTTGAATCTGTCAAACGTTTGTTGAAGTAGCGAGCGTCCCGTTCCGAAGAAGTCCAGAAACTGTTTCGGAAGCGTCTTCCGGCTGAAGGGCCAAAACCTACTGCCGATTCCTCCTCCCATAATGACGCAATAATTGTCTCTATTCATCATAATCGTATCGGTTAAACATTAACTTTCCGCTAATGTAGCCATTTTTTATGAATGAGAAACAGAAAGAGGGAGAATTCTTGCTTTTTTCATTTTTTTCTTTCCCATCTATTGCATATTCAGAAAAAAGCCGTATCTTTGCACCGCATTTGAGAAATCAATGTATGCCCAGATGGCGGAATCGGTAGACGCGCTGGTCTCAAACACCAGTGGATTCACTTCCATCCCGGTTCGACCCCGGGTCTGGGTACCCAAGATTAAAGCTAAGTGTTGATTTTTCAATCACTTAGCTTTTTTATTTTGATTGAATTCCCCATATTTCGGGTCAGCGGATTTTCAGAACTGCTCGATTGCTGATGAACTACATCCAATTTTACTATCACCTTTTTCCGACTAAAATATTTAAAGAAGATAGGGAAGAATATATTCTTTCCCTGCGCCAATGTCAGGAAGAAGAGACCAACAAGCCTTTCTTGTATTTTATGGCAGGACAGTTGAAGAAGTCCCTCTCTTTGGAAATTGAGCGATTCAATGCTTCACGAAAGAAAGGGTTTGGTTTTATGTTCTGATACTAATAAAACAACGATTTTTAATTTGTCTTTTTAAATATGGTTGACTTTGGAAGTCAACCATATTTAAAAAAGACAGTCCTTCAGCTTTTAATGACTGTTTGCAAACCTCTTAGAGAGCAGATGTTGCAACGTGAGCGGCTCGTTGGTGGTAATGAAATCCACGCCTTGGCTGATGAGCCACTCCATCTCTTTCGCATCATCCACCGTCCAGGCATTGACCTTCAGACCTAACCGATGACATTCAGCTATCCAGTCGGGATGCTGGTGAAAAGCACTGAAGTGATAGTCGGGGCCGGCACAGCCCATCGCCTTCAGCAAGTGGGGAGGAAGGTCGCCGTTCAGGTAATAGACCGGCGTAGAGGAGGGGGCCAGACGTATCAGTTCCTGCGTGGCATGAAGCGAGAAACTGATGTACTCTACCCGGTCGCCCAATCCGGAAGCCTGCACCAGAGCCACCAACCGTTCAACAGCCTGCGTCTCGCGCCAAGCAGAGCGGTGCGCCTTCAGTTCGATGACCAAGCGCGTATGCAGCGGACGGGCCGCCTCAAGGAACTGTTGCAAAGTAGGCAGACGTTCGCCGTTGTCCAGACGGACCGCCGTGCATACATCCGCCGTAGCCTCCTGCATAATGACTCCCTTAAAGGTGGCATCGTGATTCACCACCAGCACATCGTCCGACGTGAGCCACACATCCAGCTCCACCGCTTCGCATCCGATGGAATCACCCTTCAGCAGTCCCGCCAACGAGTTCTGTGCCGAGCCTTCCGTTCTCCAAAATCCGCGATGAGCCACCACCGCAGGCACCTGTGCCTGCAAGGTCACGCCCATTGCGCAACACACACTTACCAACAACATTAAAATACGTTTCATATACCATTAGAGTTTAATTCAAACACCGTTCTAAGCAATCGGTCTGTTTGCCCGATACCCTCTGCAAATTTAGGAATGATTTTATTCCTGACCAAACAGATGCTTCCTTTCATTGCCAAACGATGTAGCCTCAACATCCGGAAATAGCGGATTGGGCAAGCGGCTTCTCTTTTTTGCCGTCTCGTGTAGGAAATCTCAGATAGATTTCATAGCTTTGCAAAGTCCCTCGCCGATGCGTTCCCTGTGGGAATGGCAATTGGGAGGGGCGGACATATTGGAAGGCGTTTACTACGCTTTGGTTTTGACGTTCTGAAATCCTAGGAAAATTTCAATGCAGGTCAAAGACAAGGCAACGTGAATGCCCCGTGGATGTGGTCTATACATATCCCTGTTATGCCCTATTGCCATTGGTGTATCCCTACGCCAATGGCAAACATGGGGTTGTGGGGGGAGGTGTTATATAGCATCGGCGTGGGGCTTTGGCGTTGCTCGCTTCGACTTGCAGGGCCATTTCCTAGGAGCCTCAGAACGTGGAGCGAGCGACAGTGCAGGGCTTCACGTCTTTTTTATGTCCTCATTACAGATAGGAAACCTGCGGTTATCGTAGCCCTTAACCGATTGTTCCTTCGGTTAGAACTATGAGCACCAAGTTCTTCAACAACACCACCGGCAACACCCTCTTCGACAAGCTAAAAGGGATTGCGGCGCACATGACTACCTTCGACCGTTTTCTGGCAGTGGTAGGCTTCTTCCGGTCTTCGGGTTACTTCAAATTGCGCAATGAGCTGGGTGATGTATCCGAAATCAAAATTCTGATAGGAATCAACATCGATGACATATTCCGCAAGCACAACCAAGCCTTGCTGATGCTGGCCGACCCCGAGAAGGCCAAGTCGGTCTACCAACAGGATTTTCTGAATGACATCCGGCAGGCACACTATTCGGCAGACATAGAGAAGGGAATCTTGCAGATGTGCGAAGACCTGACATCCGGCAGGCTAGAGTTACGTATACACGCCACCCAGAACCTTCATGCCAAGTTTTACCTCTGCCTTCCCCAAGTACACAGTGAGCATAGTGACGGATGGGTCATCATGGGTTCCTCCAACATATCCGATTCCGGACTGGGCATCAAGCAGCCTCCCCAGTACGAGCTCAACGTGGCCATGAAAGACTATGACGACGTGAAGTATTGCATCGACGAGTTTCAGACCCTCTGGGAGCAAGCCGTACCACTGAGCCTGCAGGATGTGGAGGAGAACAAACGTCAGACCTATCTGGGCCACCAGTCCACTCCCTACGAACTCTACATCAAAGTACTGATAGACACCTTCGGCGACCAGGTGGAGGACGACTTCACCATCCAGTTGCCCGATGGGGTGAAGGAGTTGAAATACCAGAAAGATGCCGTCATCCAGGGGTATCAGATGCTGATGCAGCACAACGGCCTGATTCTAGCCGATGTAGTGGGACTGGGAAAGACCATGATAGCCGCCATGATAGCCAAACGCTTCATCGAAGCCAACGGGCGATTCACCAATGTATTGGTAGTCTTTCCGCCTGCACTGGAAGAGAACTGGCGAAGCACCTTCCAACTATTCGGAATCTCCAACAAAACCCAATTCATCAACAACGGCAGCCTGTCGAAGATTTTGGAAGGGCGTGACCAGTACAAAGAGAAAGAGGAATTCAACCTGGTGATTGTCGATGAAGCTCACGGATTCCGCAACGACGGTTCGCAGCGGTATGACGACCTGCAGAAAATCTGCAAATCGCCCTGCAACAACCGAGGATTGCTTAACAGCTGGCACAAGAAGGTTATGCTACTGTCCGCCACGCCGCTGAACAACCGCCCCGATGACCTGCTGAACCTGCTACTACTGTTTCAAGACAGCCAAAGCTGCACCATCGAAGGCATTCATAACCTAAAAGGATTTTTCGCGCCACTGATACAGGAGTACAAGAGTCTGATGCAGCAACGGGGCGGAAGGAATGTGACCGGAGAAGTGGATCAAGTCTACGAACAGATACGTTCACGTGTCATCGACAAGGTAACCATCCGGCGCACACGCTTCAACATTCTCAACGATCCTGACTATCGAGCCGACATCGAGTCGCAGGGCATCACTTTTCCCCGCATCCTACCGCCTCAGGAACTGGAGTACGAAATGGATGCCGATACCCGCCGACTCTTCTATAGCACCTTACAAGAACTGACGGAAGGGCGCTCAAAGGAGAGACCCAATGGGCAAGGATTGAACTATGCCCGCTACCGGGCCATAGAGTTTCTGAAGCCGGGGAAACGTGAACGATACCGCAATGCAGTACACATCGGACAGAGTCTGGCCGGCATTTACCGGGTCCACATGGTAAAGCGTTTGGAGAGCAGTTTCTACGCCTTCAAGAAGTCGCTGAAGACCCTGCTACGCATCACCGACGACATGATCAAGATGTTCGAGCAAGACAAAGTTATCATTGCCCCTGAACTGAAAGTGAAGGATTTGCAAACCAAAGGAATGGAGTTGGACGCGATTCTGGAACATGCAGCGACCAAAGGATTTACAAAAGAGGAGATTCTATACCGTGCCGATGATTTTGAAAAGGAGTTTCTTGAGATGCTGAAGCACGACCGCGAGATTCTGAAACGGCTCAACAGGGAGTGGGAACAGGTGAAGAAAGACCCGAAGTTGGACAAGTTCAGCCAACATCTGCCCGACTTCCTAAATCCGTCCATTAACCAGACCGGCAAATTGGTGCTCTTCTCGGAGAGCGTCGATACCCTCCAATACCTATACGAGTGGTTCACCGGCGTGATGCAGCGTACCGATGTGTTGATGGTCATAGCCAAAAACCGCAACCAACAGGGAACAGACATTCAGGAGAATTTTGATGCCAACTACCCCATCTGCTCACATCAATACAACATCTTACTCACTTCTGATGTACTGGCCGAAGGAGTCAACCTGCATCGTTCCAACGTCATCGTCAACTACGACTCCCCTTGGAACGCCACGCGGTTGATGCAGCGCATCGGTCGTGTGAACCGCATCGGTTCGGTGGCCGACTGCATATACAACTACATGTTCTACCCCTCCCAGCAGGGCGACGAGGAGATACAGCTCTACAACAACGCCCTCATCAAGCTGCAAGGATTCCACTCTGCCTTCGGTGAGGATGCACAGATTTATTCGCGCGAAGAGATAGTCCATCAGTTCCGTCTGTTCGACAACAGTGTCCGCGACCAAGTGGACAGGAAGATTGCCTTGCTCAGGGAGGTGCGGGAACTATACGCCACAGACCGAAAGCTCTACCACAAAATCAAAAACCTGCCACCGAAAAGCCGCGTCGTGCGCCAGACCGGCCAACACCGGGGAGAGTCGTTGGTCTTCGTCTCATCCAACGTGAAAACAGAGTTCTATCGGGTGGCCGACCAAAAGGTAGAGGCCATCGACTTCCTTGACGCAGCCGACATACTGAAAGCCCAACCTACGGAGCAAGCAGTCCCAATGGCAGCCGAATCGCCCCACTACCAGCACGTCAACCAAGCCTTGCAGCAATACAATCGGGAGTATGTGCAAGCCACCGACACAGCCACAGCCCAGCGGAAAGACCTGGACAATACTTCTCTGCAGGCCAGGAACTTCCTCCGTCAGGTGAGCCAACTGGTGACGGATGACGCGCTGCAATCCGATTGCCAAATTCTGACCTACTATATCAACGAAGGTACCTACTCCCAGCTGCCCCGTGCCCTGAAAGACCTTTCGCGCGAGTACAAAAACGACCGCAACAGAATCAGGCAAGACGCATACCGCCTGCAAACGAAGATTCACGCCTTGGTGCAGGAGTATCAGGCAGAGAGTCCGAAGCAACGCCAAGAACCACGCTACGTCTCCGACCCAGAAATCGTCATTTCCGAAACCTTTCAATAAACAGCTATCATGAATGCACCTTATACCTCCGACAGACTGAAAGCCCTCTTTCAAAGTTCCTACAACCCCTCTGAATGGCACTCCTGCCTGCAACACCTCTTCCATGCCAACGAGCTGAGAGCCGTTCCCGAAACACTGGATGGCGAGCAAGACAAAGGGGAATACCTGGGAGCCATCAACACCACTGACCGATTCCGCATCGGTCTGTTCCACTACGAGATCAGCCACGGTTCGGTCATCAATAAGCGGGTGGGACTGCGCAACCTGGTCAAGTCGTTCATCAATCCCCGCTTGGGTGAGTTTGATGCCGCCCTGGTAGTCTTCGAAAGCGGTGCCCACTGGCGCCTGTCATTCATCTGCGACATCCGTGGGGAAGCCACCTCGCCCAAACGGTTCACCTACGTGTTTGGCAGTCGCGACCTGCTCTACCGCACTCCCATCGAGCGCTTCAACAAGTTACAGCAGGAGGATATCACGTTTGCAAAACTGAGAGAAGCCTTCTCCGTGGAAGCACTGTCCGACGAGTTTTTCAGCCGCTACCGCGAGCAGTACGCCGACTTCGTACAGTACATCACCGGCAAACGCTATGTGAAGAGCGGGAGCAAGTGGGAGGAGCGAGTGGTGAGTCATCCCCACCCCACACTGATGCAAGCCTTCGGAGGGGACGACAAGCGCGTGCGCGACTATGTGAAGAAGATGATGGGACGACTCACCTTCCTGCACTTCTTGCAACGCAAAGGGTGGATGTGCGGCGACCTCAACTACCTGCAGCACCTCTTCGAGCAGTCAGCCTATCAAGACGACTACCTGGACAGTGTGCTCGAACCGCTCTTCTTCGGCATCCTGAACACCAAGCCCGCCGAGCGCGAAGCCTTGTTCACCAGTCAGGGGTGGGACATGGAGCTATTAGCAGCATGGAAGGAGATACCCTACCTCAACGGAGGTCTGTTTGAGTGCGACGACGCAGATGCCACCCAGTGCCGCTTCCCTTCCCGCTACTTCCGCGACCTGTTCCAGTTCTTCAGCGAATACAACTTCACCATCGACGAGAACGACCCCACGGATGCCGAGATTGGTGTGGATCCCGAGATGCTGGGCAAGATATTCGAGAACCTGCTGGAGGACAACAAAGACAAAGGAGCCTTCTATACGCCGAAGGAGATTGTGCGCTACATGTGTCAGGAGTCGCTGATAGCCTATCTGAACACCAACACTTCCATCGCTGCGGAGAAGATACGCCGGTTTGTGCTCTCACCCGAGGAAGGCGTGAACGACATCTCGGAGAACAAGAAAGCCAAATTGCTAAACGTCCTCAAGGAGGTAAAGATTTGCGACCCCGCCATTGGTTCGGGAGCATTTCCTATGGGTTTGCTCAACGAGCTGTTGCATTGTCGTGAGGTGTTGAGTGGTGAGCAGTACGACCGAGCAGAAATCAAGAAAAGCATTATACAGAACAACATTTATGGTGTGGATATAGAGAAAGGAGCCGTGGATATTGCCCGCCTGCGCTTCTGGCTGTCCATTGTAGTAGATGAGGAGACTCCCTCGCCACTGCCCAACCTCGACTACAAAATCATGCAGGGCAACTCACTGATCGAGAGCTTTATGGGTGTGGATTTGAGTAAGCTGACAGCAGATAGCATCAAGGACTTGCAACCTTCCTTATTCGATGATATGCAATATACCATTAAATAATTAATTACTCAACAATTGCAATTCTATTATGCTTGTTCTGATCACGAGAAGAAATTTTTGATTCGCCAAGAAATAGCGAAATGGATTAACAATCAACTAAAAGTTTTGTCTATTGATAGCAGGATATTGACTCTATTGCAACAGCTTGACTTAGCTGGTAATAAGCAATTCTTCCTTTGGCACACTTGGTTCAGTGATGTCTTCAATCGTGCTAATGGTAAGGATGGGTTTGATATCGTGATTGGAAATCCACCGTATGTTGAAGCAAAAAAATTAAAATATATTGCCAACACTCTTAGGTGTCATTATTCAATATATAGTGGAACCGCAGATTTAAGTATCTATTTCATTGAACTAGCAATGAATATATTGAGAACAAATGGAATAGCATGTTATATCACAACAAACAAGTTCTTTAATACAGGATATGGGAAACCAGTCAGAAGAATGTTAATTGATAAACACATTCATTCCATTATCAATTTTGAACAGGTTGAAGTATTTGAGGGTATTTTAGTTTCGAGCGTTGTATTGAATATTCGTAAATCATTGCCTACCAGCAAGAACATGTTCACTTACGAGCGATTCTATCAACTTGACAGCAAACAATTCCGTTCTGAATTTATCAATAGAACAGGTTCCTTTGGTAAGTATCCACAAGAATATCTTGATGAGCATGAGTGGTCTTTTGCTAATTTGGCCGAATTAATGCTAAAACAAAAGATTGAGAAAAAATCACAAAGTCTTTCCAATGTGAATGGAATAAACATATACCGAGGCGTAACCACAGGATACAATCCTGCTTTCATTATTGACAATACGAAAAAGGACGAACTGATTGAAGAAGACATACGGAATGGAGAAATAATTAAGAATATGCTTCAAGGAAGAAATATCAGAAAGTGGTATTACAATGAAAGTCATCAATACCTGCTAAATACTGAATATGAAATTAATATACCTCATTTATATCCATTTATATATATGCATCTCTTAGATTTTGAGAAGGCACTAATCGAACGTTCTGATCAAGGAATCAATTGGTGGAATCTGAGAGCTTGTAAGTATTACAATGAATTTGAACAATCAGAAAAAATCATTTGGGGTCTAACCGCAAATAACTGGGCATTTGCTTATGATGATAAACAGCACTATCTTCCCAGCAATGGATATATACTTACTTCCGCAGAAGTTCCTATAAAGTATTTGTTAGGCTGGATTAACAGCAAGCTCATGAATCATTATTTCAAATATATAGGAGTGATGACTGCAGGGGGTGCCTATACATTAAAAGCAGCTACCATAGAAGCTCTTCCATACAAGAGTCCTACAGATTATAGACCTATAACAAGGATTGTGAACGAGATATTAGTAATCAAATCTAAAGATAAACAAGCCGACACCTCCGCCCTTGAAGCCGAGATAGACCGACTGGTCTATCAGCTCTACGGCCTGACCGACGAAGAGATTGCCATCATAGAAAAGGCAAATGAATAATAAGTCCGGTGATTTCTTTGGATATTCTGAAGAATTACTATATTTTTGCAGAAAGACAAAGAAACAAGTGATTCATTATTATGCCAGAAATAAGCAGATTTTATGGGATTATCATCTACATGTATATGAGTGAACACAATCCTCCTCATTTTCATGTATGGTATGAGGATTACAAAGCCATCATAACAATAAAGGATGGGATAATTACGGGTTCTTTGCCAAGAAGAGCCCTAAGCCTTGTCTATGAATGGCTTGACCTTCATCAAGATGAACTACTCGACAATTGGAGAAGATTGACCAACTACGAATCACCCGTAAAAATAGAGCCGTTAAAATAAGTAAACAGATGAACGAAATCTTGACAGTACTGCAAGCCGATTACATGAATGATTACACGCTCATCATTCATTTCAGCAATGGGGAAAAGAAAGCGTTTGACTTTTCTTCTCTATTCGACAAGGGTATATGCCATAAATTGAAGGACAAGGCATACTTCAGAAACTTTCGCATTGACCCTTTTACCATCGATTGGAACAACGAAATCGGTTTCGCCCCGGAATTCCTGTATGAACACGGATTACCATGTTGAATAATAGAACAACATTATAGTATCATGGCAACCAAAGAGGAAGCCCTTACCCAAAGAGCCCCACGAGCCGACCAAGCAGGTGGTGAACCACACGCGAGGAATGCGGGTACAATTTCCTGACGGGACGGTAATTTGTCAGGCTACTGCTATTGAAACTTTTAAATTGGTATTACAAAAGATAGGACTGCAACGGGTACACGATTTGCATCTGCAACATGCGGGGTATAATATTGTCAGCAGGAAAGAGAGAACGGACGGTATGGCTATGTGGCAGCACAAAGTAGATGGTTGGTACATCTACTGCAACCTAAACAACACAGCCAAAATGCGTTTTCTACAAACGATCTCAGAGAAATTGCATTTAGGCCTAAAAATAGGTGTAGCCAACGGGTATGGAAATAGTAAAGGTGATTTGAGAATCGCGATAGGTTATCAATTTTGATCTATAGACTAGGAGAGAATAACAGTAAGAGAGAGTGCCAAAGAAACCGTTGGCACTCTCTCTTACTGTTTCTGTTCGTATCATTTGATTTTTAGAGGATAATATCTTCCATTATCGGGA
>SAMEA3663248__coassemble_707_pt1 | contig 11486 bp, 6 predicted proteins | sample SAMEA3663248__metabat2_low_PE_023 | metagenome-assembled genome bin SAMEA3663248 (sample SAMEA3663248) | pig gut metagenome | biome: pig gut; feature: pig-associated habitat; material: faeces | place: China | collected 2013
CTGACCAAAGGCCAGTACTCGCCGACATCCCCCCGGGGCTTTGTCAGCAAGTCATCACCCTACGGAACGGTGGAAGATCCCTTCCGTCCTGCAGAACTCTGCTTCGGCGCACGCGGTCACTTCTTTGCCCGCGCCGTGGCAACGGATGCCGCCGGCACGGTAGAGATACTGAAAGCTGCCTACAACCATCAGGGAGCCAGCGTCTGCGAGATTCTGCAGAACTGCGTCATCTTCAACAACGGCACACACGACTCGGTCTACAACAAAGAGGGACGTGCAAAGAACGCCATCTTCCTGAAACACGGCCAGCCCATGCTCTTTGGCGAGAACAATGAGTACGGACTGATGCAGGAGGGCTTCGGCCTGAAGGTTGTGAAACTGGGAGAGAACGGCATCACCGAGAAAGACATACTGGTACACGACGCACACTGCCAGGACGACACCTTGCAACTGAAACTTGCTCTGATGGAAGGACCGGACTTCCCCATCGCACTGGGTGTCATCCGCGATGTAGAGGCTCCTACCTACGACGAGGCAGTACACGCACAGATTGCAGACGTGGCCGCCAAGAAGAAATACCATAACTTCGAAGAGCTGCTGATGACCAACGACACGTGGGAAGTGAAGTAAACCACCACGTGTTACATCACCCCCTCTATATCTCAAAGCGTGGAACTTACCCTTCCACGCTTTGTTTTTTACTGTTCCGCGTCAAACCGGCAAAACATAGATAAACCTTTTTCAAAAACAATACCATGCGAATACACTTTGTATTTTCCATCCGAAAGATTCAACACAAATTGTTTACTATTAAATCAAAACACTTATGAAATTGAAAACATTACTTTTCCCCTTAGCGGGAGCCTGTCTGCTGGCCTGCTGTTCAAAGCAGCAACCCACTCAGCAACAAGACATTGACCAAACAGTGGAGATTATCCATCGGGTGAATGATTATTGGCAAAAAGCACATCCGCAACCGGATAGTTACCAATGGAATTATGCCGTCTACCACACCGGCAACATGGAGGCCTTCTTCCTGACGGGCGACAGTGCCTACTACAACTACTCATTGGCCTGGGCAGAACACAACGAGTGGAAAGGAGCCAAAAGCGACGACAAAGAGGAGTGGATATACAGTCACGGTGACAGTGAAGAGTGCGTGCTTTTCGGAGACAACCAGACCTGCTTCCAGACCTATTACGACCTCTATATGCTGGCACCCGACCCGCAGAAGGTTGCCCGTGCCCGCGAAGTGATGGAATATGAAATAAGTACCGATGCCAACGACTACTGGTGGTGGGCCGACGGACTCTATATGGTGATGCCGGTCATGACCAAATACTATAAACTGACACAAAATCCGCTCTATCTAGAGAAGCTGTACGAATATTGGTCGTACACCAACAGCATCATGTACGACGAGGAGAGCGGTCTCTACTACCGCGATGCCAAGTACGTCTATCCCAAACATCAGAGCGTGAACGGGAAGAAGGACTTCTGGGCACGAGGCGACGGATGGGTGATGGCTGCTTTTGCCAAAGTACTGCAAGACCTTCCGACCGATGATACCCATCGCACCGAATACCTGACCTATTACCGGAAGCAGGCAGCCGCCATAGCTGCCTGTCAGCAGTCCGACGGTTACTGGACACGCAGCCTGCTGGATCCCGAACAGGCACCCGGCCCCGAGACAAGCGGCACGGCCTTCTTCACCTACGGTCTGTTGTGGGGTATGAACAACGGTCTGCTGGACAAGGCAACCTACGAACCGGTGGTACGCAAGGCGTGGAACTACCTGTCCACCGTAGCTCTGCAACCCGACGGACGGGTGGGCTACGTGCAGCCCATCGGCGAACAGGCCATTCCCGGTCAGGTGATAGATGCCAACTCCACCGCCGACTTTGGTGTAGGCGCCTTTCTGTTGGCTGCTTGCGAGATGGTACGATTCCTGCAAGCGGAATGAGCGTTACCTGTTCCCTCCCTATCCGATTCCAATCATAGTTTCATGTTTGTCGTCCTATAGGGAGGGACTACGATTAAGTTTGACTGGAAATCCGTTTCTTCCACTACGCCTTATCCCTATACGCCAAATCGCCGACTTGGGTGATGCCGGCGATTTGGCGTACGGAGATAACGTATAATCGTACAACCAATAGACCTGAGGGTTGGTTGAACTTGGTGTCAGCCAACCCTCATTGAATTATTGTTTCGTAAACTCTACGACCCGAGAGTTCATCTGGTTTCCTGTAAATACATCTAATCCGACTTTCATCAGATACTCACCACTGACCACCTTGCCGTCCAGCTCCAACTCCGACTTCGAGCCGGGCATCAGGTTGATTTCCGTGATTTTGTATCTTGCCTTTGCATCCAGTCCCTGCAGGCATACACGATGCATCGTCTCCGAGAAGCGGGGGTGTATGTCGTAAGCGAACAAGACTGCAGAGGAGAGGTCCTTTGACACATAGTTCACGGCCATGTGGTTGGTTTCGTAAGGCGATACCAGCCGGTACTGGTCGCCGTCCATGATGGCGGGATTGAGCCGCCTCCAGTTGCCGATGGCCTCTCTGCAATACTCCAGCTCATCGTCTGACATCTCCTTGAGGCCGATGTCGAAACCCAGCTTGCACATGGATGCCACATCGGTGCGGAACTTGACGGACGAATCCTTGTTCCAAGAAGTGACATGGGCGCACATGGCCTTGGCGGGGAAGAACTGGGAGAATCCCCATTGGATGAAGATACGCTCCACGGGGTCGGTATTGTCGGAACACCAGAATTCGGTGAAGTGCTTCAGCGCTTCGTAGTCACAACGTCCGCCGCCGCCGGAGCAGAGCATCATCGGGGTGTCGGGATATTTCTCTGCAACGCGTTTCATGACGTTCATCACTCCTCGGGCATGGTCAATGTAGAGATTCCCCTGCTGTGTCTTTTCGTAAGGAGAATAGATGTTGGTGATGGGCGAGTTGCAGTCCCATTTGAAAAATGCCATTTCGGGATTTTCAGTCATGATGTCCTCTACCACCTTGAATACATAATCCTGCACTCGGGGGTTGGCCAGATCCAGTACAAGCTGGTTGCGATAGTAATAGGTCTCCCGGTTAGGCAGGGTAATGACCCAGTCGGGATGTTTCTTGAACAGCTCGGATTTCGGATTGATCATTTCCGGCTCAATCCATATGCCGAACTTGACGCCCGCCTGTTCTGCAGCTTTCACCAGTCCGGGGATGCCGTTTGGCAATTTTGAGCGGTTCACGCCCCAATCTCCCAGTCCTGCCTTATCGCTGTTGCGGGCATTTTCGTCATTGCCAAACCAACCGTCGTCGAGCAGGAACAAGTCAACACCCAGTCCTTTTGCCTCCCGCATACATTCTGCCAGCTTCGCCTCATCGAAGTCGAAATAGGTATTCTCCCAGTTGTTCAGCAAGGTGACACGGCGGCCCATGCCGTCCTTGATCTGGTAGCGGCGGGCCCAGTCATGGAAGTCGCGCGAGGCCTGGCTCCTGCCCGAAAGCGAGAGGGTAAAGATGAATTCCGGCGTGACAAATTCCGTATTCGCAGCCAGCAGGTAGTCGGAAGCTGCAGGATTGATGCCCGGAAGGACACAGAGCAGGTGGTTGTTGTCCACCTCCAGGGTGTATCTCCAGTTGCCGGTCCAGGCGATGGTTCCCATCAGTACGGTGCCCTGTTGCTCGTGAACGGACTGGTTGATACCGATTTCGAAGAGTGGCTGGCAGAAGAGGTTGGAGCGGGAGCCGAGTTTGGTGTCCACCACCTTCTTGCCGAATCCCAATTCGAGGGTCTTTTCCCGCATCTCTTCTGCCCAGTCGCCATGAAACTCTGTGAGATAGTACTTGGGAGCATCCAGATAGAGCATGGTGGAGTTGAAGGCAGTCAGACGGACCGGCTCCTTCTCGTTATGCGAGATGACCGACCATGTCTTGATGATGTTTTCCTTGCTGTAGGCTACATAGTGCAAATCTACCTTCACGGGATATTGGTCGTCGGCGAGACGGATGATGGTCTCTTCGCCACCATCCACGGGATACTTGTCAACGCCTTGGAAATAGAGGTAAGTGGAGCGGCTCCCGTCGGCATGAATCATGTTTAGTGCTGGCTCAAAATAGTCTTCGTTGCCTGAGCAGGAATACACCTCACGCTGACGTTTTTCCAATGTTCCGTTGTCCGACTTGCAGATAGGCCGGGCTATCCAGGCCATGTCTGTGGTGTCGTCGAGGTGTTCGCCGAAATAGATTTGATACAGTCTGTTGTCGTCGGCTACTTCCAGAATCAGGTCCAATTTGTCAGTAGAGATACGTATGGTCTGCTGCCGTGATGCAGCTGAAGAGAGACAGATACAAGCCATCGACAGGAGGAACGATAAGATATACTTTCTTTTCATATTCAGTCGAACTAAACGGTTAGTAATTCGGATTCTGATCCATGGCACCAGTTTCTGTTCTCATATCGCTATTTTGGTTTAACTCTGTTTGAGGAATAGGGAACAGCATGTTGCTCTCTACAAATGTCCCTGCTGCTACAGAGCGGGCCGCCCATTTGTTTCGCTTGCCTACCAGTTCTTTCCACGTACCGGTACGTATCAAGTCAAATCGACGCCAGTTTTCGGCAAATAGCTCTCTCATCCGTTCGTCAAGCATTTCGCTACGGAACTCTTCCTTCGACATGGGTGTCCAGTCCGCTACATGGGCTCTTTGGCGTACCAGATTGGCATATTGCAGGGCGGAGGTCTGATTGTCGGTCTCGTTCAGACATTCGGCGTAGGAGAGGAGGACGTCGGCATAGCGGATGACCGGGATGTCCTTGCCGGAGAGCCACATATTGTTGATGTTGAGGCCTGCGTTGGCATCCGTACGGGGGTCCTCGTACTTCTTGATGTGGGGAAGCAGTTCGTCGTAGTCATCACCCAGTCCTTCCCATACGAGCGTGGAGAGGTCGGGAGTCACACCGTTGTAGGAGAAGTCAGTGCGCAGCGAGGCATCGTAGCGTACGTCGCCCTCTTCCCACAGTCCGCCTTCTGACCGGGCGGAATAGGCATACTCCGTAGGAACAGCCTTGTCATAGCCGGCAAAACTGCACGCGACCGAGAACCAGTTCTGTGCCGCACGGCTGCCTATCTGAAACTGTACCTGGTTGGCGTATCCGCGGGCCGGTGCGAAGGTATGGGCCAAGATGACTTCGTCAGTCGTGCTCTTTGTGTAGTCATAAAGGTCGGCGAAGTTATCCATCAGGAGATAGTGTCCTCCATCAATGATCTGTCTGTAGGCTTCGGCTGCTTTCTGGAAGTTCCTAAGGCCGGTGTTCTCCGGAGCACTCATATATGCCTTACCTAACATGGCGTACCCAGCCCATTTGTTTGCTCTGCCAGCCTCATTGTTCTCAGGAGCTTTTGTGGCACGGGTGAAGTCGTCCAGGATGAACTGCCATACTTCTGTCTCACTTTTTCTTGAATAATCTCCGTCCCCATCAAGTACGGGGATTCTTCCCCAGAACATGGCACACTGGTAGCTGAGGATTCCTCGGATGAATGACAGTTCGGCCAGCAGCTGCTCTTCGATACTGCCCGGTTGCGGGTTCTGTTCCATGAGAGGTTTGATAAACTTGGCCGTTTCTGCAACGACTCTCATGCGGTTCTCCCACATGGACTTGACTTTATCGTTCTCGGCATTGAGATAACCGCAGTTCCAGTCCCATGCGGCCGAAGAGGCTGTGCCTTCCTTCAGTGCGTTGAGCGCACCGGTCTGTATCTCGTCGGTACCTATAAGCGTAAGCCAGCAGTTCTCGTCACGATAGTTCTCTTTCCAGCTGGAGTAGATGGTCTTCACACTGGTCTCGACCAGCTCTACATCGGCTATTACTTGCTCTTGTGTCAGTGCTGTCTCGTTTGTCTGGTCAAGGAAGTCTGAACAGCTGCTCAGGCTTACTGTCAATCCTATTATAAATGATGTGAAGTTTTTTACTATATATGAATTGTTCATAGTCATAATGATGTAATATTAGAGGGTTATTATTAGAAACTTACATTCATGCCTAAGGTGAAAGAGCGGCATGGAGGGTAACCGTAGTCTCCTGTCTCCGGGTCGAATCCCTTGTACTTGGTGATGCAGAAGAGGTTGTTGGCCGTGGCATATAGCCGTAGCGAACTGAGGTGCAGAGGACTCAAGAACTTACCGGAGAAGTTGTACGACAGGGAAAGTGTTGACAAGCGGAGATAATCGGCCTTTTGCACGGCAAAGTCACAGTCATAGACACTCCATCCATTATAACTTGACGTATTCGTCACACGGCGGGGGAATGTGCCATTCGTGTTGGTGGAAGAGTAGGCATCCAGTAAGTCGGTGCTTGCCTGCGAAAGTCCTACACTGCTGACCAGGTCCTCATAATAAGGAGAAATCTTCTTTGATCCGAGTGAATAGGTAAATACTGCATTCAGTCTGAAACCTTTGAACGAGAAGTCTGTGTTGAAGCCACCATAAACTTTCGGGTCGGTCTTTCCTACGACCACTCTGTCTTGTTCGTTGATTTTTTTGTCGCCGTTCTGATCGATCATGAACAGGTCGCCAATGCCTACTGTATGGCCATTCTGGTTGATTCCTTCCCATTGGTTGCGGTTGGCTTCGGTAGCGATGCCTCCACATCGGAGTGTATAAATGGTGTGTAGACTTTCGTCGAGGAAGATGTTGCCTTCACGGCTGGTGCCGTTCAGAATTTCTTTCACGTCGCCATACAGTTTGGTCACTTTGTTCTTGTCGTGTGAGATGTTTAGCCCTATGTTCCAAGAGAAGTCTTTGGCAGTCACGAGCGACGCCTGAATGCTTGCTTCGATACCGTTGTTGGTCACCTGTCCGATGTTTTCCCATGTAGTAGTATATCCGCTGGTGCTGGGCAGTGAGTGCTGCATGAGCAGGTCGTCATTGACGATGTGGAAATAATCCACGCTAACACTGAGTCTGTTGTTCAGGATGGAAAAATCCACTCCTGCGTTCCATTGCTTCTGCTTTTCCCAAGTCAGGTTTTTCGTGCCCCGGTTGGTGCTTCCACTGATGCCGGCTACACCTACTGTCGAACCTGCCACTGTGGTGCGGTTGGCTGTCTGATAATACCATGTGTTGTAGGCATAGTTTTCGATGTCCTGATTGCCGACGATGCCGAATCCCACGCGCAGTTTCAGTTTGTCCAGCCAATCAGCCCCGCTCATGAATTTCTCCTGACGGATATCCCATGCCAAGGAGAAGGATGGCAGAAGTCCCCATTGGTTGCCCTTTGCAAACTTGCTTGACCCGTCGTAGCGTGCGGTGGCAGTGACGTAGTACTTGTTGGCATAAACGTAGTTGCCACGCACAAGGTAAGAGAGCAGTGTCTGCGTGTAGAAGTCAGAGTCTATTTCTGTGCTCTCGTATTTGCTGGCTCCTCCCAAATCCTTGTATCCGAGTTCGTCGCTGGCAAAACGCATACCCTGTGCCTTGGTGTAGTCGCCGATGGTCTTTGTGGCCGATGTACCTATCAGGGCATTGAGATGGTGCACCTGATTCCAGGTGTGGTCGAAGGTAATGGTGTTGTCCCACTGCCAGTTGTTTCTGTTCCAACGCTCTTGCTTGGCGCGGGCGTCCCCCCTTGTGGGTGTCTGTGGCTCGTTGCGCACGGATGTGGGAGAGTTGCTGGGCAGATATTCAAACCATTTCTGGTTGCTCAGGTCAACCGCCAAGGTAGAGCGGAAGTTCAGTCCTTCCATGAACTTGATGTTCAAGTAGTTGGTGCTGGTAATGTGGCTACGCATACGCTGGTATTGCACATCCTTCATGGTGAAGGGGTTGAACTCGTTGTTGTAGTTCGAGCTCATGGCCTGATAGTACCAGTACTGATGGTTGGCATCGTAGGCGGTTGCCGGATTCTGATAAGGAGCATAGTCGAGCATAGGATTGGCAGCGAGCGACTTGGTGAAAACTGCATTGTCGTGCATGTCATCGGTTTGGTATGAAACGTAGGTGCTTGTACCCACTTTCAGCCAGCTATTTATCTCTGTATCTGCGTTGATGCGGCCGTTATACTTGTTTTGCGACGAGTTTCCAAGAATACCGTTCACACCGCTGTAATTCAAGGAGAGATAGACGTTGTTTTTGTCTGCTCCTTTCGCGAAGCTGACAGTGTGGTTGTGCTGAACGCCGGTTCGGAGATTCTGGTCAAGCCAGTTGTATGATTTCCCTGACCGGTACGTATTCAATTCTTCCTCGCTGAAGGCCAGATTGGTTCCCAACAGGGTATTGTCGATATAAGCTTGGCGATTGGCATCGGGGTTGCTCATCATGTACCCATTGGCAAAAGCATCTATGCGGAGATCTCCAAGTTGCTGTGCATTCATGGTCGACGGACGGCTGCACACACTGGTCAGGCTCACCCAACCGTCATACGTTACATAGCCTTCCCCTTTCTTGGCTTTCTTCGTTGTTATCAGCACTACACCGTTGGCTCCTCGGCTACCATAGAGGGCTGTAGCGGATGCATCCTTCAGCACCTGAATGTTTTCCACGTCATTGGGGTTTATGGAACTGAATCCTCCAAAGTCGTTTGTCATGACCTGACCGTCCACTACGTAGATAGGTTCACTACCCGAGTTGATGGTGTTGATTCCTCGCACTTTGATGCTGGAGTCGTCGGCAGGATTTGCATTCGTATTGATGCTGACTCCGGCCATACGACCTTGCAGAGCCTCGTTGACATTGGTGACCGGGCGCTCGGAAAGAGCCTTCGAGTCAATCATTGCGACCGATCCGGTCAGGTCGCTTTTTCTCATGACCGTACCGACAATCACCACTTCATCAATGACTTGTCCTTCCTCAGAAAGATAGACCTTCATTCCATCAACAGCTTTTACAATTTCTTCTTTCATACCGACATAGGAGAACTTCAATTCACTGCCATTAGGCACTGAAAGGCTGAACTTGCCGTCCATATTGGTGATGGTACCATTATTCTCATTGCCTACCTCACGAACGGTTGCTCCAATTACGGTTTCTCCGTCACTTTTTGAATACACAGTACCTGTAATCTGTTGGGTCTGTGCCATTGTTGCTGTTCCCATAAGGAACAACAGTGTGCTTAACCATGTTTTGATTTTCATCTTTACTTTTAATTAGATTAATGTTAATGATAAACTTTCCTTCATGTAATCCTGAACAATCTTTCTACCTCTCCCAAAAACTAAAACCTAAAGTTAACTGACCGGATCCTCTAAACAATCTATCTATCGTATAACCAAGCTTGTCATCGAATGATGTCGCAAAGTTAGGCCGCTCGGAAAATACTTGGCCATCAAATTAGACGTCAAGTAGATATTAATTAAGTGTATTAATCCACAATCGGCTGTTATATAGTTAGTTGTAGTCTTATCCAATGAGCGGTAAAGTAGCTTTCAATGATAACAATATGATGGGAAAAGTTTAAAAATAACGGGAAAGAACTTGGCCGTTTGAATGATAAATACTAATTTTACGCATGAATATTCATATAGGTGGTAAGGTTGCGCTTCCATATGTATGAAACCTTAACAGATACTATAAACAACTCGTTATGAAACCAAGAAAACTTTTTTGTAGACTGACCGCAAAATGCATCGTTTGTATCTCGTTGTTCATAGCAGCATCGTGTTCCAATTCGAGGGAAAGCTGCTTTGAAGAACTCGACAAAGCTGTAGAAGAAAGAAATATGTATATGCAAAAGAAGGAGGCCAATATCGCTAACCTGCAACGTCAGATTACACCCAATATCAGTTTAGAGGCAAACTATCATATTTGCAATAGAATATTCGAAGAATATCTGGCTTATAAGGCCGACTCTGCACAAAAATACCTAAGCATTACATCGGATATCGCAAGACGCATCGGCAACAGGGAGTATATCAATGATACGGAAATCAACCGGTCAGCTTTACTCTCTACATCGGGTGTCTTCGACAAAGCTGAAGCCATCCTGAAAGGGTTGGACAAGCGTACGTTTACCAACGGCAATTACAGGAACTATTACGAAAGCTACCGTTGGCTGTATATTACATGGAATGCTTACTTGCGCGTCAAGGAAAACCTTGCGGAATATCAAGACAAGGTTATGGCATATAATGATTCGATGCTGACCGTTGTGCCACAGACTGACGTAGAGTATCACTATTGGCTCGGAGAGCACTATTGGAACACCAAGGAATATGCAAAGGCCGAAGAACAATATCGAATCGGTATAAACAAAATGTCCCCTCTCTCGCGCAGATATGCCAGCATTACCTGCTCCATGGCCTACGTCTGCCATGAACAGCACAAAATGGAAGAGTTTGAGAAATATATGATTCTTGCGGCCATCGCCGACCAGAAAATCCCGCTGAAAGAGAACCTCGCCATGCAGGAACTGGCAGAATATCTTGCGCAGAAAAATGACATAGTCCGGGCTAACAGGTATCTGCTCTGTTCACTGGAAGATGCCATCTTCTACAACAACAGACTGAGGCTGACACAAATTGCCAGAAAATTTCCTGGCGTTGTCGTGAAATATCAGACGCATGAGGATAATGTACAGCAGATTCAGACGTTGATTATTACTATTGTGTGTCTGCTTGCCGTTCTCCTGTTAGTTTTCGCGTGGTATATCCTGCACCAAAACAGAATTCTCAAGGCGCAGAGAAAGATACGAATCAAACTGAACGATGATTTGAAAAGGCTGAATGAAGAGTTGCAATCTGCCAACCTGCAGCTGAAACGAACCAACCATATCAGGGAGCAGTATGTGTCGTTGTTTATCGAACTGTGTGCTGCATACATTGACAAATACAACAAGTTTATCGTCAATGTTGAAAGAAAAGTCAAGGCTCGCCAGACGGACGATATATTGTCTGTTTTGCATCAAAACAGAATGAAAGACGCTGATACCAAAGAATTCTTTTTGTACTTCGACAAAGCGTTTCTTACCCTTTATCCTACTTTCATTGACGAATTCAACAAACTGTTGTCTCCAGACAAACAGATAGAGCCAAAGAAAGGAGAGCTTCTGACGAACGAACTCAGGTTGATGGCACTCATCCGTTTAGGGGTCAAAGATATACAGAAGATATCCACGCTGTTGTTCTATACACCACAGACGATATACAATTACCGTTCGGCAATGAAAAACCGGGCAATAGACAAGGATAATTTTGACCGGAATGTAGAAACACTTTGTAATCTCCTTTCTTGATTGGATACAACCACTGTTAAGGATGGCAGAATGACGACGCTGCAAAAACAAAGCGTGGAACTTACCCTTCCACGCTTTGTTTTCAAAACCATCTGGCTGGCCATGATGATACTGGCCGGCGGCACTCCTGCCGAGGTAGCGGAGTCTCTGCAGAGACTGCCTGGGATAACTCTATTTTCCATCTGAAAGATTCAACACAAATTATTTACTACCCGTTGGCGGAATTAAATTGATAAAAGATTTATGTATAAAAA
>SAMEA3663248__coassemble_780_pt1 | contig 10828 bp, 5 predicted proteins | sample SAMEA3663248__metabat2_low_PE_023 | metagenome-assembled genome bin SAMEA3663248 (sample SAMEA3663248) | pig gut metagenome | biome: pig gut; feature: pig-associated habitat; material: faeces | place: China | collected 2013
GGGTGCTGCCGTCACTACCGACATCCAGAAGGCAGTGGACATGTGGATGAAGAAAGGAGCCGCCAGATTGATGTTGATCAGCGTGACGTGAAACTCCTGGGTGAAGAACTCGTCGTGCAGGTCAAGGCGGGTACCTATCCATCGCAACAGGTCGTAGAAGGGGAAGTCGTTGTGACAGGGTGCCAGCACCACTTGGTCGAATAGGTAAGGCATGGCGATGAAGTAACCCACAGCCAATACAAACCATACACCTAATACCCGGAAAAGTACATGGCGTAACACCTCCAGGTGATCCCAGAAGGTCATCTCATTGTCACTCATAGGCATCCTTCAGCGTTACTTCTCCTCTATCTCTTCTTTTGCTTTGTTAATCTCTTCTTTCGCTTCGTTTACTCCCTCCTTGAAGCTTTTCACGCCTTTGCCAAGTCCCTTCATCAGTTCGGGAATCTTCTTGCCGCCGAAGAGCAGCAGGATGACGAGCAGGATAATGATCCATTCGGATCCGCTGGGCAGGAAGCCCAATAACAACAGATTTATCATACGTTTTTGTTTTTAGATTTTGATTACGGCCACAAATTTAGATAATAATTTCGAATTATAGGCCGGTACAGCAAGAAAAACACATCTGATGTCAGTTCGCTATTCTTGATAATAGACCCGTTTGACCCGCATGGACACGCTGGTCAGCACTTCGTAGGGAATGGTATCGAGCGCGTCAGCGAGTACCGTCACCGGCAGATGGTCACCGAATATCTCTACCCGGTCGCCTTCACGGCAGTCGATGTCCGTGACGTCTATCATGCAGACGTCCATGCAGATGTTGCCCACGTAAGGGGCCCGTTGCCCGTTCACCAAACAGTAGGCACGGCCGTTGCCCAGATGCCTGTTCAGCCCGTCGGCATATCCGATAGGGATGGCGGCAATGCGCGACGCACGGGTGAGCCGTCCCTTGCGGCTGTAGCCGATGGTCTCGTCGGCCGGCACCTGACGTATCTGCAGGATGGTGGTCTGCAGTGTGCTTACATTGTGCAGGATGGAGTTGTCTATCGGGCTGATGCCATAGAGGCCTATACCCAGCCGCACCATGTCAAACTGGGCACCGGGGAACCGTTCGATGGCTGCCGAGTTGCAGATGTGGCGCAGTATCTTGTGCGGGAAAGCCTCCTGCAGTTGGGCCGAAGCGGCTTCAAACCGCTCTATCTGCCGGCGGGTAAAGGCATCGAATTGCGGTGAGTCGCTGCCTACCAGGTGCGAGAAGACCGAACGTACCAGCACAGCATTCTGGGCTTTCAGCCGTTCAATCAGTTGGGGCACCTCGTCCGGAGCAAATCCCAGGCGGTGCATCCCCGTATCCAGCTTGATGTGAATGGGGAAGTTGGTCACACCCTCTTTCTCGGCCTCCTTGATTAGTGCATCCAGCAGGTGGAAACTGTAGACTTCGGGTTCCAGTGCGTAGTCGAACATCGTCTTGAAGGCGGTCATCTCGGGATTCATGATGATGACGTTGGCGGTGATGCCGGCTTTGCGCAGCTCCGAGCCCTCATCGGCTACGGCTACGGCCAGGTAGTCTACCCGATGCTCCTGCAACGTCTTGGCAATCTCATACGAACCGGCTCCATAGGCCGATGCCTTCACCATACATACCATCTTGGTGTCTGGTTTCAATCGGCTGCGGTAGTGGTTCAGGTTGGCCACCATCGCTCCGAGGTTTACCTCCAGTATGGTTTCATGCACCTTCTTCTCCAATGCCTCGGTCAGGGTATCGAAGCCGAAGCGGCGGGCTCCCTTTATCAGGATGATTTCGTTTTCCAGTGTCAGCTCCCCCTTCTGTATGGCCTGCAGCAGTGATTCCGTATCGGGGAAGAAGGCCTTTTCCATGCCGAACTGCGAGGCGCAGGAGGCGATGTGGCTGCCCACTCCGATGATGCGCTCTATGTGGTGACTGGCTGCCAGTTGCGCTACGCGCCGGTAGAGGGTGGGAGGATTTTGTCCGGTCTCCAGCAGGTCGGATAGTATCAGCGTCTTCTTCAGTGCGAAGTGCGGCAACAGGAAGGAGGAACGTTTGTCGGGCTGACGGCTCGCCTCCTCGCTCTTCATCCGCTGCTCCTCCATCATCACCGAGCGGCGGTAGAGGAAGTCCAGCGCAATGTCCAGCGAACCCAGGTCGCTGTTGTAGCTGTCGTTTATCAGCAGACAGTTGTTTTTTCCCTCTTTCACCTCCAACCTCATGGCGATAGGTTCCAGCCGGGCCATCCGTTCGGTAATCTGCTCGGCCGGCACCATCAGGTAGAGGCAGGCGGCCAGGCAGTTGAGCGAGTTCTCTATGGAGGCATCGTCAATGAAGGGCAGCGTGAACACGTTGTCCATATCCAGGTAGCGGTAGGCTATCTCCGTATGGTTGGCACGCTTCTCTACCCGGCTGATGTAGAGGGGGCGTTCCATATCTGTACGGCTCCAGGCTATCTCACGGGCTGCCAGCATCGACTTGGATACGCAGTTGCTGATGAATTCGTCATCGCCGTTGTATATCACCACGTCGCAGTTCTTGAACAGGGTCAGCTTCTCCATGCACTTCTCTTGCAGGGAGAAGAAGTTCTCCTGATGTGCTCCTCCGATATTTGTCAGGATGCCGATGGTCGGTTTGATGATGCCCTGCAAGGCACGCATTTCGCCCGGTTCGGAGATGCCGGCCTCGAAGATGGCCAGGTCGGCCTGTTCGTTCATCTGCCAGACCGAGAGTGGCACACCAATCTGTGAGTTGTAGCTTCTGGGTGAGCGTATGACGGTCCGGTCGGGACTGAGCAGCTGGTGAAGCCACTCTTTGACCACCGTCTTGCCGTTGCTGCCGGTGATGCCTATGACGGGTATCTGGAAGCGGTCGCGGTGCTGTTCGGCCAACTTCTGTAAGGCTTTCAGCGGGTTGTTCACTAGCAGGAAGTTGACACCTGCCCACAGGGTGGCGGGCACCGTCTGTTGTTGCTGTTCGGTCAATACAAAATTGCGCACCCCTCGTGCATAGAGGTCGGCAATGTAACGGGCTCCGTCGTTACGCTTGGTGGCCAATGCAAAGAAAAGGGTCTCTTCCGGGAAGTTCAACGAACGGCTGTCCGTAAGCAGCCAGTCAATGGTGGCCGGCGTATTCCCTAAACGCCGTGCCCCGATACTTTCACTTATGCTTTCAATCGAATACGACATAGTTCTTTTTCATTTTGAAAATCTAAGTACGGATATTTTCCGCTAATTTGCTCTATTTTTAACACTATTTGTCCTAAAAAACACTTATACTCTTCCGATTCCGGACGGAAGGGTTTGTGTGTCAACGCCTTGTGTATCTCTTCGCAGAATGCCGCCACTTGACGTGCTTCGGCGGTCAGGCACGCCTCCGTAAACCGTTGCCACACGTATCGTACAGCCAGTTCTGAGGGATGTACCATGTCTTCGGCATAGAAACGGTAGTCGCGCAGTTCATCCAGCACGATTTCGTAGGCCGGGAAGTAGAAGACGCGGTCGGGGAAGGTCTGCTGCAGCCGGTCGATGGCCAGCAGCAGGGTAGCCTTGCTCAGCTGATTCTCATGCAGGCCGTCACGGATGTGGCGGATGGGGCTGACCGTACAGACCATCTGTCCGTCCCATCCCTGCTGCGCCAGTGCGGTAATCAGGTCGGTGTACTCCTCTACAATCTCTTCTACCGACAGCCTGCGCCGCACGAACGCTCTTTCCGGCCGTTTGTGGCAGTTGCCTACCACACGGCCCGTCCGCTTGTCGGTATATACATAGGCCGTTCCCCACGTCAGTAGCAGCATCCTGCACGAGGCCAGGTGCGTGTGTGCCTTTGCCAGCCGCAGGTTGATGTCCTCCAGCACCCGTTCCCTCCGTTCGTCGGAGAAACTGCTGTGGTGCATGGGGCTGTGCCAGCAACCACCCAGTTCAAAGAGGTTCTCGGCCGTGTAGGGCACTCCTTCCATCACTTCACGCAGTGCGGTTGCAATGGAGGCCGGGTTGTAGAGCACGCCGTATGGATTGACGTCGCACCGGAACTTGGCATCGCACAGCCGTTGCCCTATCTCGGTAGCGAAACAGGAGCCGAACAGCATCAGGCTGTCAGCTTGTGAGCATCGGGGCAGATGCTTCGATGGTGTAACAGGAGTATACAGTTCCATAGTCGTTCAGCGTTGTACGAATCTTGTTCTTGTTTACGGCTGCAAATTTAGACAAAATTCGTGAGGTTTTACATCGGTAGCATAAGAAAACAAATTAGCGTATCTGTCTTCACACTGTCTTTAAAAAGGCATTATTATAGTACATGAATACTCAAATGAGAGAGCCCTCCGAAGAGGGCTCGCAGGAATAAAATCCTTCGGCATATAGCCTTATTGTGATAAGATGTAGAAAATCTTATGAGTGCAAAATTATGAATAAATAATCGTTTTACAAGATTTTCTATACGATTTTGTGTATGTTTTAACTATAACGTGTATTTTTACGCCATGAAACCCTTAAATAGTAATTGCATGAAAAGAATATTGGGTATAGATACTGGTACAAATAGTCTTGGATGGGCTGTCGTTGATAAAAGTGATACAGGAGAATATTCTCTTGTAAGGAAAGGCAGTCTTATATTTCAAGAAGGAGTAAAGATTGAAAAGGGTATTGAATCTTCCAAGGCTTCTGAGCGTACAGAGTATAGAAGTAGGAGGAAATTCTATTTCAGGCGTCGGTTAAGAAAGATTGAAGTCTTAAAGGTGTTGATAAAATATGACTGGTGTCCTCCTTTGTCGGAGGAAGCATTGCATTTGTGGCGTACAAAAAAACAGTATCCGCTTGATGAACTTTTTCTTTCTTGGCAAAGGACAGATGAAAAGTTCGACTCTAATCCGTATTATTTCAGACATGTTTGTCTCCACGAAAAACTCGACCTCTCAGAAGAGAGTGAGCGTCATCTCCTTGGCAGGGCTATGTATCATCTTGCCCAACGTCGTGGATTTTTGAGCAATAGAATAGACCAAAGCGATGATAAAGAATCAGGTAAGGTAAAGGAATCGATTACTGACCTTTCCAATGAAATTAAGAAGTCGGGTTGTGAGTATCTTGGTGACTATTTCTATAAATTATATCGTGGAAATGGTGTGACTGTACGCATACGCAATCGTTATACCGATCGTGAAGAGCATTATAAGAAAGAATTTTATGAGATATGCCGAGTTCAATGTCTTGACGAAGAACAGATTCGAGACCTTGAGCGTGCCTTGTATTTCCAGAGGCCATTAAAGAGCCAGCGCCAAAGTGTTGGTCGATGCACGATGGAACGAGGCAGACCTAGGTGTGCCGATTCGCATCCTGCATACGAACGCTTCAGAATGTTGTCTTTCATTAATAATATAAAGGTGAAAGGCCCACATGACATTAATATGCGGCCGTTAAATGAAGATGAACGCAACAAAATTTCTAAACTCTTTTACAGGAAAAAACCTCAATTTGATTTTGAAGATATTGCAAAAGCAATAGCAGGCAAAAAGAATTATCAGTATATCAAAGACGAAGGAAATTTGCCCTATAAATTTAACTATCGCATGTCTCAGGGCGTTACGGGATGTCCTACCACAGCCTATCTCATTGATATCTTTGGAGAAGACTATGCCAATGGCATAGCAGAACTATATGTGTCATCTGCGGGTAGGACGAAGGAACAAATGGTTGATAATGTATGGAATGTTCTCTATAGTTTTGCAGACAAGGATAAAGTCAAATATTGGGGCATGGAAAAGCTTCAACTTGATGAGGAAATGGCTGAGAAATTCTCCAAGATACGTCTTAGTCATAGTTTTGCCTCACTCAGTCTTTGTGCAATCAGGAAGATATTGCCATGGTTGGAAACTGGCATGATTTATTCTCATGCTGTGATGATGGCAAAGGTTCCTGATATTGTAGGCAAGGCACTTTGGCAACAACACAACGAGAGCATCATCAGGGATTTGTACGAACTTATCTCTAATTTCAATCCCAAAGACGAATCCATGCAAGGCACACTGGATTTCTGTATTAAGGATTACCTTAGGAACAATTTTGACTTAAAACCTGGTGTTGCAGAGAAGTTGTATCATCCTTCGATGATAGAGACCTATCCTGATGCAACAAGGAACAGTGAAGGCATTTATCAGCTGGGTAGTCCGCGCACTAATGCCGTACGCAACCCGATGGCGATGCGCTCGCTTCACCAGCTGCGTAAAGTGATAAATATGCTTCTGCGTGAGAAGGTGGTTGACCCAAGTACCGAGGTGCATATCGAATATGCCCGTGAACTGAATGATTCCAACAAACGTCAGGCTATCGCAAAATGGAACAAGGAAAGAGAAAAAGCTCGTGCAGGATATGCTGCTGAAATAATCAATCTTTACAAAGCAGAAACTGGTAAGGACATTGTTCCAACCGACACTGATATCTTAAAGTTTCAGTTATGGGAAGAACAGAGACACATTTGCCTTTATACAGGTGAACAGATAGGACTTGCAGATTTCATAGGCCCTAATCCGAGATATGATATTGAGCATACCGTTCCACGAAGTGTCGGAGGCGATTCGACATTGGAGAATATGACATTATGCTCAAGCCGTTTTAATCGTGACGTCAAGAAAGCCAAACTGCCTTCAGAGTTGGGAAACCATGACGAGATTATGGCTCGTTTGGACAATTGGAAGGAAAATATTGAAAAGCTTCGTAAAGATGCCGACAAGATACATACATATTCTTCAATGGATAAAAGTGTGAAGGATGGACTGATACAGAAAAGACATCGCATTCGTTTGGAATTGGATTATTGGGAAGGTAAATACAAACGTTTTCAGATGACAGAGGTTCCAGAGGGATTCAGCCGTCGTCAGGGTGCAGGCATAGGCCTTGTGGGTAAATATGCCGGACTATACTTAAAGTCACTTTTCCATCGCAAGGACGACCGAACAAAGAGTAATGTACGTGTCATCAAAGGCATCACGACAGCAGAATACCGGAAGATGTGGGGAATACAAGATGAGTACGAAAAGAAATCACGTGACAACCACATCCATCATTGTATTGATGCCATTGTGATAGCCTGCATATCAACAGGTGAGTATAACGAGACCGCCCGTTATTACCAGCAGTATGAAGAATATGAGCGTGGCAGAGCCAACAAACCACAATTCAAGAAACCGTGGGCAACATTTACTGAGGATATAAAAGCCCTTAGTCAAGAGCTGTTGGTTGTACACGATACTCCAGATAACATGCCAAAGCAGTCACGGAAGAAGGTTAGAACACCTAAGGGCATCGTTTATCAGCAGGGAGATACTGCTCGTGGCTCTTTGCATAATGATACTTATTATGGCGCAATAGAAAGAGAAGGAGAAATCCGTTATGTGGTGCGCAGAGCATTGTCCTCCTTTGAAAAAATGTCTGATATAGAGAATATCGTTGATGAAACCGTAAAGGAGAAGGTAAAGGCTGCTATATCAGAAAAAGGATTCAAAGAGGCTGTAACAGGTATCATATATATGAACGAGGAGAAGGGCATCATTATAAAAAAGGTAAGATGTTATGCCAATGATGTCAAGAAACCAATCAATATTCGCCAACAAAGAGACTTGTCGCGTAAGGAATATAAACGGCAATATCATGTCAAGAATGATGGTAACTATATGCTGGCCATTTATGAGGATATCATTAAGGGAAAAAGCAAGAGAGACTATGAACTGATTAAAAACATCGAGGCTGCCAGCTTTTATCGCCGTAGTACCGACAGATTGGAGTTCGAGTCTCTTGTTCCGGGAAAGAGTCCCAAGGGTTATCCATTGAAATGGGAATTGAAAATAGGCCAGCACGTCATCCTTTACGAAACCTCTCCTGAGGAAATAGATTTTTCTGATAAGTCAGATATTTCAAAGAGGCTGTATGTCATTACCGGATTGAACATTAATCCTACAGGTTCTGGATATGGTACTGTCGTAATGCGACACCATCAGGAAGCAAGAATGGCAAAAGACGTGAAATCCCAAAATGGGGCATACAAAAATGGAGAGCCATATCGTGGTTCCATTGTGATGCTTCATACTCAATTCAATGCGCTGGTCGAAGGCTCAGATTTTGAAATCAATGCTTTAGGTGAAATCATCATTAAGAATTATTGATTATGCTGAAACGTACCTTAGTGTTTTCCAACCCGATGTATTTGTCTCTTCGTAATCAGCAATTGGCACTTGCTTATAAGGAAGACCCCGATAATACTACAACCATTCCGATTGAAGATATCGGAGTGGTTGTGGTTGAGCATCAGCAGGTGAGTATCACTTTGCCTTTGTTGAACGCTTTTGTAGAGCATGAGGTTCAGGTGGTATTCTGTAACTCATACGGTATGCCATCTTCAATGTTGTTGGGCTTTGAGGGAAACAGTCTACAGGGAGAGATTCTACGCAATCAAATGTCGTGTGGAGAGGTTTTGAAGAAACAACTATGGAAACAGATTGTAGAGGTAAAGATTCGCAATCAGTCTCTATTGCTCGATAAGATTGGCTTGGATGGTTCATGTTTGCGACCATATTATTCAAACGTAAAGAGTGGAGACTCAGATAATCGTGAAGGGATTGCCGCTCGATTGTATTTTCAGCGGTTGTTCGGTGCCGACTTTATTCGTGACAGAACTCTGCCTGGTATAAATACACTGTTGAATTATGGATACACCATATTGCGTGCAGCGGTATCCAGGGCAATTGTCGCCTCCGGTCTTTTCCCGGCTATTGGTATTTATCATCGTAATAGAAGCAATGCTTTCCCGCTTGCCGACGATTTGATGGAGCCATATCGTCCATTTATTGACGATGTGGTATATGATTTGACGATACAGGGTAATTGTGATTTGAACAAAGAAACGAAGTCAAAGTTGATAATGGTACTCTATAGTGATACGATGTTTGATAAAGTCACTCGCCCATTAAGCGTCGGCTTGTCAATGACAACTTCCAGTCTTACTAAATGCTATGCAAAAGATATTTCCAAACTTAGCTTACCCTCTTTATTATGAGTTATGACCGTTTGAATGCCTATCACATTATGTGGCTGATAATTATGTTTGATTTACCTGTTAAACTTAAGAAAGACCAAAAGGCAGCTGCTCTATTTCGCAAAAATCTTGAGAAAGACGGCTTTGTAATGCATCAGTTTAGTGTATATTTGCGGTATTGTGGTTCTTTAGAAAGTGTTGCTGTTCATATCAGGCGCATTCGTTCTTTCTCTCCTCCTAATGGTCATGTGAGTATCCTCTCAATAACAGATAAGCAGTATGCAGCTATCGTTAATATTTGGGGTAAGGTTGAAAAAATAGCTCGACCAACTCCAATGCAATTGGAATTTTTTTAGTATTTTTGCCTAAAATGATTAGCTCATCATTTCACTTTTCTTGATTGTATATACATCTAAATAACCAGTGATTAATGGTTTATATACAATGGATTGTGGTTTGATGTAGAAAGATGATACGATACAATTAAAACGGCCAACGAGAGGGTAATGTCAGCATTGTGGTTTGATGTAGAAAGATGATACGATACAATCGCATTGAGACCTCTATCCGACATTGTTTAATTGTGGTTTGATGTAGAAAGATGATACGATACAATTAAAAGTCATTTGTCCGGTTGAAGTGACAATTGTGGTTTGATGTAGAAAGATGATACGATACAATCGCCCGTCATCCGGATTTCTTTCCTTTTGAATTGTGGTTTGATGTAGAAAGATGATACGATACAATTTATTTTCGTGTGGATGAACTCCACCGATTATTGTGGTTTGATGTAGAAAGATGATACGATACAATGCTTCGTTCAAATATCGTGAGGTCAGGATAATTGTGGTTTGATGTAGAAAGATGATACGATACAATATTAGAGACGCAGTTATATGCAATCAGGTAATTGTGGTTTGATGTAGAAAGATGATACGATACAATAGCGAACAGCCACACATATAAGCGACCTAATTGTGGTTTGATGTAGAAAGATGATACGATACAATCCAAAAATATCCTTCAATTCCTTATCAGTATTGTGGTTTGATGTAGAAAGATGATACGATACAATGGAGCTGCTTGCATGGATGATAGCGGTAGTATTGTGGTTTGATGTAGAAAGATGATACGATACAATTGTGCCTGAGTTTATAGTGACTGCTCATCAATTGTGGTTTGATGTAGAAAGATGATACGATACAATTTCATTTTCGTAAGTCTTCATAATCTGTAATTGTGGTTTGATGTAGAAAGATGATACGATACAATAGTGTCATAGTAAAGCTTCTCTTCCTCTGTATTGTGGTTTGATGTAGAAAGATGATACGATACAATCAAGCTTGGCAAGTTCCTTGGATAGTCTCGATTGTGGTTTGATGTAGAAAGATGATACGATACAATGGCCAACCTTGCGTACTCTGCCTCTGTACAATTGTGGTTTGATGTAGAAAGATGATACGATACAATAATAATCAAAATAATGATGTTTGCATAGCTATTGTGGTTTGATGTAGAAAGATGATATGATACAATCATAAGTGATGTATTTGCCCAAGACTGGGAATTGTGGTTTGATGTAGAAAGATGATATGATACAATTTGACAGCGTTGAGTCTCTCGTGTTACAAGATTGTGGTTTGATGTAGAAAGATGATATGATACAATACCACCTTGGATTAAAGCACCACCGAGAGCATTGTGGTTTGATGTAGAAAGATGATATGATACAATTCTGCCCAAGTGGTAAGCACTCAATTGCGTTCGAGGTAAATCGCCAATAAGTGTTTTACTTTGCAG
>SAMEA3663248__coassemble_786_pt1 | contig 10772 bp, 7 predicted proteins | sample SAMEA3663248__metabat2_low_PE_023 | metagenome-assembled genome bin SAMEA3663248 (sample SAMEA3663248) | pig gut metagenome | biome: pig gut; feature: pig-associated habitat; material: faeces | place: China | collected 2013
GAAACGGCTCTCAAACTCCTCACGCCGACCCCGCTGGAAAAGCACCTCCTTGGGGGCAAAACTGCCCAACAGCTTGTCTACATAGTCGGCATCGCCCTCAGCAGTAAGGAACTCGCCGGTAGAGATATCGAGAAAGGCTACGCCGCACACGCCCTTGGGAGCCAGATGAACAGCGGCCAGGAAGTTGTTTTCCTTGTAGTTGAGCACGTTGTCGTTGATGGCAACACCCGGAGTGACCAGCTCGGTGATGCCCCGCTTCACCAGTTTCTTGGTCAGCTTGGGGTCTTCTAACTGATCGCAGATGGCCACACGCTTGCCGGCCCGTATCAGCTTCGGCAGATAGGTGTCCAGTGCATGATAGGGGAAACCGGCCATTTCGATGGTCTTCTCTTTGCCGTTGGCCCGCTTGGTCAGGGTAATGCCCAGAATCTCGGAAGCTATCACGGCATCCGTGGAGTAGGTTTCGTAGAAGTCGCCGCAACGGAACAGCATCAGTGCGTCGGGATGCTGCGCCTTCAGGTCGAGAAACTGCTTCATCATCGGTGTAAGAACAATATCTTCGTGCACGGTAAATGGTCAGTTTTAAGGGTTAATCTTAAATTATTAATTGAACTCAAAACATCTTCCGCACCCGCTCAATACCTTCGGCAAGTACATCCACTTCGGCACAGGTGTTGTACAGGGCAAATGAGGCACGTACGGTGCCCTCGATGCCGAGGCGCTGCATCAGCGGCTGGGCGCAATGATGACCCGTACGGACAGCAATGCCCAGACGGTCGAGCAGCGTCCCCATATCAAACGGATGGATGTCGCCCACCAGGAACGAAATGACACTGCCTTTTCGGGAGGCCTCACCCAGAATGCGCAAGCCGGGAATGGCCTGCAGACGCTCGGTGGCATAAGCGGTGAGCTGCTGCTCGTAAGCCGCAATCTGCTCCATGCCTATCGCCGAAACATAGTCCAAGGCACGGGCCAATGCGGTGGTACCCACATAATCGGGTGTCCCGGCCTCGAACTTGAAGGGCAGCTCGTTGAAGGTGGTCTTCTCGAAGGTGACGCTCTGTATCATCTCTCCGCCCCCCTGATAGGGCGGCAGGCGGTCGAGCCACTCTTCCTTGCCATACAGCACACCTACACCGGTAGGGCCGTACACCTTATGGCCGGAAAAGACATAGAAGTCGGCATCCAACGCCTGTACATCCACCGGCAGATGGGGTACGGACTGGGCACCGTCTACCAGCACAGGCACCCCCTGCCCGTGCGCAAAGGCAATCATCTCGCGGACGGGATTCACCGTACCCAGCACATTGGAGACGTGCGCAAGGCAGACCAGCCGCGTACGCGGCGTGAAGAGGCGGTGATACTCCTCCTGCAGCAGTTCACCCCGGTCATCCATGGGAATGACACGCAGGCCGATGCCCCGACGGGCGGCCAGCAGCTGCCAGGGGACCAGGTTGCTGTGGTGCTCCATGACGGAGAGAATCACCTCGTCTCCCTCCCGCAGAAAAGCCTCGCCAAAACAGAAGGCAAGCAGGTTGATGCTCTCGGTAGTGCCTCGGGTAAAGATAATCTCGTCGGTACTGCGTGCATGGATGAAGCGGCGCACCGTCTCGCGGCTGGCCTCGTGCAACTCGGTAGCCTGTTGCGACAGGAAGTGTACGCCTCGATGCACGTTGGCATTGACACTGTAGTATTCGTCCACCATCGCATCCACTACACATCGGGGCTTCTGCGTGGTGGCACCATTGTCTAAATAGACCAACGGTTTGCCGTATACCTGCCGGGAGAGTATGGGGAAGTCCTCCCGAATCTTCTGTATATCCATGACTTTCTTACATTTTAAGTAATGAATTCTGAGTTATAAATGACCGGACGGCTTGCAGATGCTGCATCCCTGGCATTTGCTCAACTCACCTCGGAAACGCTTCTCGACCAGCAGATGCAGACGGGCGCGCAACGCATCCATCCGGATGTGATCAATCACCTCGCCTACAAACGCAAACATCAGCAGCAGACGGGCCTCATGCAACGGGATGCCACGCTGACGCATATAAAAAAGGGCGGCTTCGTCCAACTGTCCCACGGTAGCCCCGTGGCTGCACTTCACATCATCGGCATAAATCTCCAACTGAGGTTGGGTGTACATGCGGGCTTCACGTGTAGCACAGAGGTTGCGGTTGGTCTGCTGCGCCTGAGTCTGCTGGGCACCGGGACGAACCTGCACCAATCCGGCAAAAGCACCTACCGACTGGTCGTCGAGTACATATTTATAGAGTTCGCTACTGGTGCAGCGGGGTACAGCGTGGTCAATCTGAGTACGGTTGTCCACATGCTGGTTCTTATCAGCCACTGCCATACCGCACAGCTTTACTTCGGCACCTTCTCCTGCCAACAGAACCGAGGTCTGGTTGCGGGTGGTGCCGCCGGTCAGCGTCATACCTCCCAGCAGCACATTGCTGCCGGCCTCCTGACGTACGTACAGATTGCTGATGCGCACCGTGCTGCCATGTGTCTGCTCCAATTCATACAAATCCAGGACAGCCCGCTCGCCTACAAACACCTCCACCACCTGCGTAGCCAGGAAGTTGACATTGTCCATGGCATGGTCGCAAATCAGCAGCCGTGCCTGTGCTCCCTCTTCCAGAATGACAAGCAAACGTCGGTTGACCAACTCATCGACATCCGAGCGCAGGATATTCACCAGTTGGATGGGTCTCTCCACCACTACATTTCGGGGGATGTAACACAACACACCATCCTGTACAAAAGCGGTATTGAAGGCTGTCACCCCATCTTTTGACGTATCGGCCAGCTTGCCATAATACTTTCTGACCAACTCGGGATAACGCCCGGCCATCTCCTTCAGGCTACCGAACAGAACGCCTTCAGGCAAAGGCGGCGTGGTAGCCGGCTTCGAGGCGCTGTCTGCCGTATAGAAAGCATCGTTCACAACAAAGTAGAGCGACGTACTCATGTTGGGAACGTCACATTTGAACACTTCGTATGGATTGACCGGTATCCGTAACCGATTCAGATTCAGTCCGTAGTCGGGTGCAAAACAGGCACTTACATCCGTATATCTATACTCCTCCTGCTTGTCCGTCGGGAATCCAAGCCGCTCGAAGTCTGCAAAGGCTGCAACACGTGGCGCGTTCAGCACCTCAGCACTATGCCGACAAATCATGGCTTCTGCCTGCGTAAAGAGGTCTATGTATTGTTGTTCCGGTCTCATGTCGCTCTCCATTAGTCGTTCTTCTCTTTCCTGATCCAGTCAAATCCGCGTTTCTCAATCTCCTGTGCCAGTTCGGGTCCGTCCGTCTTGACGATGCGTCCGTCCAGCAGCACATGCACGATGTCAGGTTTCAGGTAATCCAACAGACGCTGATAGTGTGTGATGACCATGGCACTGGTCTGCGGTGTACGCAGCCGGTTAAACCCTTCAGCCACGATGCGCAAGGCATCTACGTCCAACCCGGAATCTGTCTCATCCAAGATGGTGAAGGTAGGCTCCAGCATCGCCATCTGAAAGATTTCGTTCCGCTTCTTCTCTCCGCCGCTGAATCCCTCATTGACACTACGGTTGGCCAGCCGGCTGTCCAACTCGACAATCGCCCGTTTTTCGCGCATCAGCTTCAGAAACTCGCCTGCACTCAATGCAGGCAGATGACGGTACTTCCGCTGTTCGTTCACAGCTGTACGCATAAAATTGACCATCGAGACGCCGGGAATCTCCACCGGTGTCTGGAACGAGAGAAAGATGCCCTCGTGTGCCCGTTCTTCAGGAGTCAATGCCAACAGATCTTTACCGTTGAAGGTAATCGTTCCATGAGTGACCTGATAAGCAGGATGTCCTACCAGCACATTACTCAGTGTACTTTTACCAGCTCCGTTCTGTCCCATCAGGGCATGTACCTCACCGTCACGTACGGTCAGGTTGATGCCTTTCAATATTTCCCTGCCATTGATACTGGCATGAAGCTCTTTGATTTCAAGCATATATGATATTGAATTTTGAGTTCAACTTAAACAATGAATCACACTATCCCACGCTGCCCTCCAGCGATACAGCCAACAGTTTCTGGGCCTCTACGGCAAACTCCATAGGCAGCTTGTTCAGCACCTCTTTGGCATATCCGTTCACAATCAGACCTACGGCATCCTCTGTTGAGATGCCCCGCTGATTGCAGTAGAAGAGTTGTTCTTCGCTGATTTTCGAAGTGGTTGCCTCATGCTCTACAATGGCCGTCTCGTTGTGTATGTCCATGTAAGGAAACGTATGTGCGCCACAATGGCTGCCCAGCAGCAACGAGTCGCACTGGCTGTAGTTGCGTGCCTGCACAGCCTTCGGAGAGACCTTGACCAGGCCTCGGTATGAGTTTTCGCTCTGTCCGGCAGAGATGCCCTTGCTTACGATGGTACTGCGGGTATTGCGTCCGATGTGAATCATTTTAGTACCCGTATCGGCCTGCTGGTGATGGTTGGTCACGGCCACGCTGTAGAATTCGGCCGTCGAGTCATCGCCGCTCAGGATGCACGACGGATATTTCCAGGTAATGGCACTACCCGTCTCCACCTGCGTCCATGAGAGCTTGGAGCCGTTTCCTTTGCAATGGCCCCGTTTGGTCACGAAGTTATAGACTCCGCCACGTCCCTGTTCATTGCCCGGATACCAATTCTGCACGGTGCTATACTTTACCTCCGCATGATCCAGCACCACAATTTCCACAATGGCTGCATGCAACTGGTTTTCGTCGCGCATGGGGGCTGTACATCCCTCCAAATAGGAGACGTACGAGTCGTCATCGGCCACAATCAGCGTCCGTTCAAACTGTCCGGTGCCACGTGCGTTGATGCGGAAATAGGTGGACAGCTCCATGGGGCACCGCACCCCTTTCGGTATATAGACAAACGAGCCGTCGGAAAAGACGGCCGAGTTGAGCGCGGCGAAGAAGTTGTCCCGATAGCTCACCACGCTGCCCAGATAGCGGCGCACCAGATCGGGATGCTGCTTTACCGCCTCGCTGATGGAGCAGAAGATGATGCCCCGTTCCAGCAGCGTCTCCTTGAAGGTGGTCTTGACCGACACCGAGTCCATGACGGCATCCACCGCCATGCCGCTTAGTGCCATCTGTTCCTCTAACGGGATGCCCAGCTTGTCAAACGTCTTCAGCAGCTCGGGGTCCACCTCCTCCCGGCTCTTCGGCCCCTCCTTCTGCTTGCGGGTAGGGTCGGCATAGTAGGAGATGGCCTGATAGTCAATCTCCGGTATACGCAGGTGCGGCCATCGGGGCATATCCAATGTCAGCCAGTGACGATAAGCCTTCAGCCGGAAGTCGAGCAGCCATTCGGGTTCCTCCTTCTTCCGTGAGATCAGACGTACCGTCTCCTCGTTCAGCCCATGGTCGATGATATCGGTATGCACATCGGTTGTGAATCCGTACTTATACTTCTCCTGCGTCAGTTGCTTTACATATCTGTTCGGTTCCTCCATCTTTGCTTTACGATTGATTGATGATTCCTTCTGCCACCTGCCGGGCTACGGGCAGGAACAGGCCTGCCAGCTGCCCTACCGGATGATACAACAACGATTCGCTCTTTTCTGTTCGTCCGATCAGGCGATTGTCTGCATCGACAAACTCAAGCACCCCTATCAGCAGGCTCACCAGCAGCAGTGCCTTCAAGGCTCCCAGCCCCGATCCTAACCAGCGGTTCAGCCATCCCAGACTGACGGCCTCCATCGCCCTTGTCAGGAGGGAGGCCACCAGGGCGAAGAGCAGCGGCACGATAATCCATATCAGGGCGAAGGCGATAATCTGCGCAAAGGTCAGGTTGTCCGTCAATGTGGGGCAAAGCCGCTCTGCCACCTGTGCATAGAGCATCTTGGCAGCCATCAGTCCCACTACCAATCCCAGCAACGAGGCCAACTGGCGGATGAAGCCCTTCATGAAACCGGCCACAGCACCCAACAGGAATGCGCCCGCTATCACATAATCTACTGTATTCAATTTAAAATTAAAAAATTAAAATTTAAACTTAACTGTAGGGGAAATATTCCGCCCCTACAATTTAAAATGAAAATTTAAAATTTGAGGCAGACACACGTAAGTATGCCCTACATCCCCATTTTAAATTTTTCATTTTAAATTGTTCAAAGTGTCTGCTTCACTTCCACCTCTTCGTAGGTCTCTATGACGTCGCCCACCTTGATGTCGTTGCAGGCCGTCAGGCTGATGCCGCACTCAAAGTTGGTGCCCACCTCCTTCACGTCGTCCTTGAAGCGCTTCAGTGCATTGATGCTGCCGGTGAACACCACGATGCCGTCGCGTATCAGGCGGGCCTTATCGCTGCGTTTCACCTTGCCCGTCTTCACCATGGCACCTGCCACCATGCCCACTTTACTGATGTTGAACACCTCGCGCACCTCGATGGTAGCCGTCACTTGTTCCTTCAGCGTAGGAGCCAGCATACCCTCCATGGCCGCTTTCACCTCCTCGATGGCGTCGTAGATGACCGAGTACTTGCGTATGTCCACGCCCTCTTGCTCGGCCTGTCGGGCAGCAGCACCCGATGGGCGCACCTGGAAGCCCACGATGATGGCATCCGAGGCGGCTGCCAGCGAGACGTCGCTTTCCGATATCTGTCCCACGCCCTTGTGGATGACGTTCACCTGTATCTGCTCCGTAGAGAGTTTGATGAGCGAGTCGCTCAGCGCCTCCACCGATCCGTCTACATCGCCCTTCACAATGATGTTCAGCTCGTGGAAGTCGCCCAGTGCCAGCCGTCGTCCCACCTCGTCCAGCGTCAGCATCTTCTGCGTGCGCAGGCCCTGTTCGCGCTGCAGCTGCTCGCGTTTGCCCGCTATCTCGCGTGCCTCCTGCTCGGTAGCGATGACGTGGAAGGTGTCGCCTGCGGCGGGAGCTCCGTTCAGACCCAGTATCAATGCCGGTTCGGCCGGCCCGGCCTCCTTCATGCGCTGGTTACGCTCGTTGAACATAGCCTTCACACGTCCGTAGTTGGTTCCAGCCAGCACGATGTCGCCCACGCGGAGCGTACCGTTCTGCACCAGCACCGTGGCCACATATCCGCGTCCCTTGTCCAGCGAAGACTCAATGATGCTGCCCGTGGCATTACGGTCGGGGTTGGCCTTCAGCTCCAGCATTTCGGCCTCCAGCAGCACCTTCTCCATCAGGTCGTTCACCCCGATGCCCTTCTTAGCCGAGATGTCCTGGCTCTGGTACTTGCCGCCCCACTCCTCTACCAGGAAGTTCATGTTGGCCAGTTCTTCCTTTATCTTGTCGGGATTGGCGGCCGGCTTGTCTATCTTGTTAATGGCAAAGACGATGGGCACGCCGGCGGCCATGGCATGGTTGATGGCCTCCTTGGTCTGCGGCATCACGTTGTCGTCGGCAGCCACGATGATGATGGCAATATCCGTCACCTTGGCACCTCGGGCACGCATGGCGGTGAAGGCCTCGTGTCCCGGTGTGTCGAGGAAGGTGATTTCGCGTCCGTCCTCCAGCGTCACGTGGTAAGCGCCGATGTGCTGTGTGATGCCTCCTGCCTCACCAGCTATGACGTTGGCCTTGCGGATGTAGTCGAGCAGCGACGTCTTGCCATGGTCTACATGGCCCATCACCGTCACGATGGGGGCACGCGGGCGCAGGTCTTCCGCCCGGTCCTCCTCCTCCACGATGGCTTGTGCTACCTCTGCGCTCACATATTCCGTCTTGAAGCCGAACTCCTCGGCCACCAGGTTGATGGTCTCGGCATCCAGCCGTTGGTTGATGCTCACCATGATGCCCACACTCATGCAGGTGGCGATGACCTGCGTCACCGATATATCCATCATGCTGGCCAGCTCGTTGGCCGTCACAAACTCCGTCAGCTTCAGCACCTTGCTTTCCGCCATTTCGCGGTCTTCCTGCTCCTGCATCCGGCCGGCTGCCAGGTCGCGTTTCTCCTTGCGGTACTTCGCCCCCTTGCTCTTGCCTTTCGAGGTGAGCCGTGCCAGCGTTTCCTTCACCTGCTTAGCCACGTCTTCTTCGCTCACCTCCTGCTTCACGGGCGGCTTGCGGAAGCGGTCCTTCCCCTTCTTTCCTGCGGCAGCTTGCGGTGCCAGGCCGGACTCTTTGCGGGCGGGTGCGGCAGGCTGTGCGCTGCGTTCTCCCGTCTGTACGGCTGTGCTGTTGATGTCGATGCGCTCCTTGCCTATGCGCGTGCGTTTCTTCTTGCCACTGCCCTCCAGCGTGTCACGCTCCTCCTTTTGACGGCTCTCCTCGCGCCGTATCTCGCGTATGATGGCCTCCTTCATCAGTTTCTTCTGGTCCTGGCGCAGTTTCTCCTTCTCCTCGCGTTCGCGCCGCTTCTCTTCCTTCGACTTCTTGCGCGGACGGGTCGACTGGTTCAGCGCGGCCAGGTCAATCTGGCCTATCACATTGAGCTTCGTGGCCAGTTCGGGGCGATGCAGCTTGAATACGCCTTCGCTCTCTTGCCCCGCTACGGCTGCGCCGTCGGTCTCGGACGGTTGCGCTGCCGTAGCGGGTGCCGCAGTAGCAGGCTGCTCTGCCGGCTCCGCCGTTGCGGGTGCGTCATCCGCCTCGGGTGCCGCAGCTGTGGCTGCCTCCGCTGCATCCGCAGCAGGTTGGGCTGCTGCCGCCTGCACAGGCTGCGGTTCGTCAATAGCTGTGACAGGCAAGGTGTCCGTCTCCTCCTCCGCTGCTGCGACGGCCTCGGATGCGTCTGCCGCTGCCGTGCCGTCGTCGTCGCTGCCGATGGGCTGTATCACTGCTCCGTGCCGTCCGTCGGCCAGTGCCTCCAGGTCAATGCGTCCCACCGGCTTGAAGCGCGGCCTTGCCTCCTCGGGCAGTGCGGTGCGTACCTCCTCTGTCTGCCCGGCCGCATGGCCCTCTGTGGCCGCCTGCGCCTTGTTCCGTCCGCCCGTCAGCCGTTCCAAGCTCATCCGCTCCGAGCGTTGCTTCAGGTCCTTGTCCGTGCTGAACTCGCGCTTCAGCATCTCATACTGCTCGTCCGTTATCTTCGTGTTCGGGTTTGCCTCCACGGCATACCCCCTCTTCTGCAGAAACTCCACCACAGTGGTGATTCCCACATTCAGGTCTCTCGTTACTTTATTCAGTCTTATAGTCATTCTCTATGTTCCTCTTCACTCAGTTTCTCGTTCCTTTTTCTCTTCTCACACACGTACGGCCGGTCCCGCGTCCCCGTGTCAGGCCTCGCCGGTGCCGTTGTCCGTTCCCCCCTCTTCGGCGACGGGTGCGTCCTGTGCCGGCTGCTGCGGTGCGGCGGGTGCCTCGTCAAACTCCTGCCGCAGCACCTGCAGCACGTAGTCTATCGTCTCCTCCTCTAGGTCGGTGCGCTCTATCAGCATCTCACGCGGAGCGTTCAGCACGGCCTTTGCCGTGTCTATGCCGATGCCTTTGATGGCGTCTATCACCCATCCGTCCACCTCGTCGCGGAATTCGTCCAGGTAGATGTCCTCGTCCTGCGGGGCCGATGCGTCCACCTCGCGGAACACGTCTATCGTGTACTCCGTCAGCATGGAGGCCAGCTTGATATTCAGTCCCCCCTTGCCAATGGCAAGCGACACCTCCTCCGGCCGCAGGTAGACCTCGGCCTTGCGTTCCTCCTCGTTCAGGCGGATGGACGATATGCGTGCCGGGCTCAGTGCCCGCTGTATGAAGAGCTGCACGTTCTGCGTATAGTTTATCACGTCGATATTCTCGTTGCGCAGCTCGCGCACGATGCCATGTATACGGCTACCCTTCACGCCCACACAGGCGCCTACGGGGTCTATGCGGTCGTCGTAGCTCTCCACGGCTATCTTGGCCCGTTCGCCCGGTATGCGTGCTATGCGCTTGATGGTTATCAGCCCATCGTTTATCTCGGGCACCTCCATCTCGAAGAGCCGCTGCAGGAAGAGGGGCGACGTACGGCTCAGCACTATCTTGGGGTTGTTGTTCTTGTTCTCCACCCGTGCCACCACGGCACGTGCCGTCTCCCCCTTGCGGTAGAAGTCGCCCGGTATCTGCTCCGTCTTGGGCAGCAGCAATTCGTTGCCCTCGTCGTCCAGCAACAGCATCTCCTTCTTCCATATCTGGTACACTTCGGCATTCACCACCGTGCCCACGCGGTCGGTATACTTGTTGTACAAGCTGTCCTTCTCCAGTTCCAGTATCTTGCTGGCCAATGTCTGACGCAGGTTCAGTATGGCCCGCCGGCCGAATTTGGCAAAGTTCACCTCGTCCGTCACCTCTTCGCCCACCTCGTAGCTGGCGTCTATCTGCCGCGCCTCGCTCAGGGCTATCTCACGGTTGGTATCCTGCAGCTGGTCGTCAGCCACTACGGCACGGTTGCGCCATATCTCAAAGTCGCCCTTATCGGGGTTCACTATCACGTCGTAGTTCTCGTCCGTACCGAACATCTTGGCTATCACACTGCGAAACGACTCCTCCAACACGCTAACCATCGTGGTGCGATCTATGTTCTTTAGTTCTTTGAACTCCGTAAACGTATCTATCAGGCTCACCGCCTCTTCTTTCTTGGCCATCTGTTACCTCCTTCTTCTTGTTTATTTCTTTATTTGTTCTTTGTTTTTCCTCTGTTTTCTCTGTCCTCACACCGGTGCACAAGTCAACGCAGGTCTATCACGGCGCGTGCCTCGGCCACCTGCGTGCGCTGCAGGGTCAGCGTCTGCCGCTCGTTGCGTGGCCGCTTGGCTCCCTCTGGCCTTACGCGCACCTCCACCTCTATCTGCA
>SAMEA3663248__coassemble_787_pt1 | contig 10758 bp, 6 predicted proteins | sample SAMEA3663248__metabat2_low_PE_023 | metagenome-assembled genome bin SAMEA3663248 (sample SAMEA3663248) | pig gut metagenome | biome: pig gut; feature: pig-associated habitat; material: faeces | place: China | collected 2013
GGCACTCGTTATCTTCGGTATGTGCTGGTTGGCGTGGCGGGTGCGTATGTCATCAATGTTTCGCGCCAGCGGTTCGTAGAAGGCGGGACTGTCAAAGAAGTTCGAAGCCTCCAGCAGACGGGCCTTCTCCGTGGGGTCGCTCACCATCTCCGCCAGTCGTGCCAGCGACTCGCCCGTACCGCCGTCCTCGCCGGCAATGTACATGTTCCACATCTCGTAGCGGTTGCCGGGTCGGGCCCGTCGTTCCTCGCGTGTGCCCTCCGTCTGCACGTAGGTGCGGTAGTGCATTCGGTTCCATATCCACAGGCCCATATCCTTGGCCGTCAGCAGCGCCTTGGCTGCCACCTCGGGCTCGTCCATGTAGGTGGCAATGTCTATCAGCCCCGCCAGCTGCTTGTGTATGGAGTAGTAGGGAGCCCACACCCACTGCTCGTTGTTGTAGCCCCGGTACATCTCTATCAGGGCTGCATGGTGGGCGGGTATGGCGTTCAGGTAGCCGTAGCCGTACTTGCTCCACTCCTTCTTGTGGCTGTCAAAAGCTTCCCAGGTACCCTTCATGGTGCGCAGCTCCTCCTCGGGGGCGAAGTCGCGCGCCTCCCAGTAGCGTCCCAGCGAGTCGTTCCACACGAAGGTGCGTTCCTGGCACGCACGCAGCTCGTCCACCATGCGCCTGATACGCTGGCGCAAGGCCTCCTTCTGCCCCTCGTCCGTGGCACTGGCCAGGGCAAAGGCCAGGGCCGACATGTAGTGCCCCGAGCCGTGTCCCTTCAGCTTGGTGGTGGGCGAGTCCCATCCATCGCTCACCGTATAGCCCTCGGTAGGCAGTCCGTAGGTATCGCGATAGTTGTAAAGTTGCTGGCTGACGTCCCAGCTCAGTATGGTGCGGATGGCCAGTTCGCGGTTGGCCGTCAGTCGGTTGTCACCCTCCAGGGTCACGCAGTCCAGCGGCAGCGGTTCGGCCACCGTCTGTGCGGCCGGTACGTCGTAGGCACGGTCGGTCACCGTCACCTGTGCCGTGATGGGGTATCCGGCGTTGGTGGTGTTGTCGCCCGTCACCCATCCCTCTATCCGGTACTCCTTTCCGGCGGGGTAGAGCCGTTCGTCGGCCTGCTGCTGTTCGGTAGCCAGTGCCGCGTTGCTCCAGCGCGTCTGGCGGTGCTCGCGGGTGCCTGCGCTGTACGTCACCCATACCTGGTAAGGCAGTCGGGGCACAGTGCCCACGGGCGATTCCACCCGGATGGATTCCACGCCAGTTATCTTCTTCTGTTGAGCTGTAGCGGGCAGTGCCATCAGCAATCCCGCCACTACTATTCCAATATAGTTCATACGCAATTTTTTATCATTGATTGTTCACGTGTGGCAAATATAGCCTTTTTCCTTCACACTATAAAGAATAAAAACAAAAGATGTCTCATTTTCCCTTTTCCTTCAGCCGAACCATCAGTACGCCGTGCGGCGGGATGTCGGCTCGGGTATGCTGTTTGGTGGTACCTATCTCCTTATGCAGCCACAGGTTGCGCACGGTATACTCCTTGCGGAAGGGGTTGAATCCCTCGGCAAAGTAGACGGCCTGTCCCTGCCAGTTGTGGTCCAGGTGCCACACCTGCTCCGTACGGTTCATGAAGCAGACGGCCACCTCTCCCCCGGCCAGCGGCTTGACCCATATCTCCTTTTCGCCCATGTCCATCCATCGGCGTGCCTGTTCGCCCTTGGGGTCTTGGTCTACAGCTATCACCTCCTTGTTGGTCAGGATGCGCAGTGTCTCGTCGTCCATCTTGCGCAGGTCGTTGCCGCTCATCAGCGGTGCGGCCAGCATACACCACATGGAGAAGTGCGTCACATACTCGTCGTAGGTCATGCCTCCGTTGCCCACTTCCAGCATTTCGGCATCGTTCCAGTGTCCGGGTCCGGCATACGGATAGAGGTCGGCCATGCGGTCGATGATGTTCACTACGCCCACGCCTCCCCAGTCGAAGAGGCAGTCGTAGCAGTCGCGTATATCGGCTGTCACGCGCCACAGGTGCCCGATGCCCTTGCCCCACTTCCAGGGTTCGTTTTCGCCCCACTCGCAGATGCTGAAGACGATGGGTCTGCCACACGCTTTCAGTGCATCGCTCATGGTCCGGTAGGCCGCTTCCGCCTTCTGTCCTTCGTTGCTGCACCAGTCGTACTTCAGGTAGTCCACGCCCCAGGCGGCATATTGCCGGGCATCCTGAAACTGATACCCACGGCTGCCGGGTCGTCCCTGGCACGTTTCCGAGCCGGCACACGAGTAGATGCCCATTTTCAGTCCCTTCGCATGGATATAGTCGGCCAGTGCCTTCATACCGTTGGGGAAGCGTTCCGCGTCCACCTGTATGTTTCCCTCTTCGTCACGTCCCACCTGCCAGCAGTCGTCTATCACGATGTATTCGTAGCCGGCCTCCTTCATGCCGCTGGCCACCATGGCATCGGCCATCTCCATCAGCAGTTTCTCGCTGACGTTGCAGCCGAACTTATTCCAACTGTTCCAACCCATCGGCGGTGTCTGTGCCAGCGAGTTGAATACGGAGTCGGATACTACCTTCTTACTTCCAAAATAGATTTGGGCTTGGGTCGTCAGCGTGCAGAAAGCGACGCATCCCAGTACAAACAGTTTTCTTACATTCATGATCGATTATTTTAAGTTAACAAGTCAACGAGCGGACGAGTGAACAGAGGGAATGGGGACCTGTGTATCATCCGTTTCTCGTCACAAAAATACAAAAAACATCCGTATTTCCATGATTCTTTCAACAAAACAGGGCAGCACGGCCTGCCTATTCAGCATCAGCGACATGCCGCCCCTCATGAGACACATGAGTTTTATGTCTGTCAATATCCCGGATTCTGCTTCAGATTCGAGTTGGTCTGCAGTTCATCCAACGGGATGGGGAACAACGTCACATGGCTGCCTGCCGGTGTATGGTTGAACCAGTTCTTCGTGGTGAACGTTCCGAAGCGAATCATCTGCGTGCGGCGTTGTGCTTCGCAAGCAAACTCGAAGCCCCATTCGTCGTACAGACCGCCCAATACCACCGGAGTCTGGTCACCCAGCTGGTCGATGTTGTTGTCCCAGTCGTATGTACCGTATTGGATGCGGGTATCCTTCTTCAGGTCGGCCGGAGTGACGGTAGCCTGTGCCGGATTGTCGAACACGCGGCTACGGATGCGGCTGACGATGCGTGCAGCCTCGTCCTCGTTCTTACCCAGACGCATCAATGCCTCTGCCTTCGAGAGCAGCACCTCTGCATAGCGGAAGTAAGCGAAGTCGTTGCTCCAGCCACCGGTAGTCTGCATGTCGTATTCAAACTTGGCGATGCGGCATCCCCAGTTGATGCTGGTAGCGTTCTCGCCGTCGCGCATACAGGTGAGCGAAGGCAGATAGTTCTCGCAGGTCCATACCACCACCGTGGGGTCGTCGTAGCGATACTGCGGGCCGATGAGCCACGTCTTCTCCAGACGCTTGTCACCCTCTTCGTATGCCTTGATGAACTGCGGATTGGCGCATGAGCCGCCCCAGAAGTAGTCATTGTAGTTGCCGAAGTGGTCGCGTGCTACCGGCGGATACCATTTGTGCTGCATGTGGAAGCCACCGTACTTGCGGTCGTACACCACGGCAAAGATAACCTCCTTGTTGGTATAGTCCAGATCCACCTTGAAGTTGTCCGAGAAGTCTGCCGACAAATCGAATATACCCGAATTGATAATCTGGTCGGCTACCTCTACCACTTTGTCCCATTGGGGTGTGCCTGTATAGACCTCTGCATTCAGGTAGACGCGGCACAAGGTGGCCAGTGCAGCCCACTTGTTCATGCGTCCGTAGGTAGTGGCATCGTTGGCTTCGCTCAGGTTGGGCAACGCCTCTGTCAGCTCCTTCACTACAAAGTCATACACCTCTTTGCGGGTGGCCTGTATCGGCACTTCTTCGGACCAGGTCGTTACCAGAGGCACGTTACCGTGCGTGTCCAGCAGCTGTGAGTACCACAAGGCACGGATGGCACGCAGTTCGGCCAGCATCGATTCCTTCAGATTGCCTACGGGCAGCGATCCGCTTTCAATCTGATTCATCACACGGTTGGCTGTGTTGATGCCCGAGAAGGGGGTCAGATAGGCGTTCCATGGCTGCCAGGATTGGTCGTGCCAGGTATGCTGGTGCATGGCGCGGTACACACCGCCGTCGTCCCATCCGTTGGGGCGTGTCGGGGTGATGATGACGTCGCCCGACTCCTCCTGCAGGTCAAACAGACCTTGCCAGTCGTAGATGTAGCGCAGCGAGGTATAGCATTGCGCCATCAGCGCGGCTGCATCCTGCTCAGTGGGGATAAATGATTCCTCGGTGATTTCCGAGTATGGCTCTTCGTCCAGATTGAAGCAGCCTGTCAGTGTCAATGTGGAACATGCCAGCAGGGCATAGAGTCCGTATTTCAGTTTTTTCATACTCTTTTCTGATTTAAAGATTCAAAGACTTAGAATGTCACATTCACGCCAAAGGTAAACGAGCGGGTAGTAGGATACTTGTCGCGGTCGTCGGTACCTGCCGTCAGACCCGTTGTCTGCACTTCGGGGTCAATGCCCTTATAGCCCGTCAGGGTGACCAGATTCAGGCACGAAGCATAGAGGCGCAGGTTCTTCACGGCCTTCCACTTCTTGGTGTTGAAGCTGTAGCCCAGTGTCACGTTGTCAATCTTCCAGTAGCTTCCGTTTTCTACATATTCGCTCACGTAGCGTTGCGAGTCGGTGATAGTGGCTGTCTTGCCCGTCGGGGTCAGCGTCTTGCCATCGGCACTGATGGTATAGGTAGGATGCTGGTCGAAGGCCGAGTTCAGTACGTTGTACTGGATGGTAGGATTGGCATAGTACATCTCCTGGAAGTTCAGAATCTGGAAGCCGAAGGCTCCACGCATATTGATGGTCAAGTCCCAATTCTTCAGACGCAGCGTGTTGTTGAAGTTCAGGTTGTGCTTGGGCACACCGTTACCCAGAATCTGCTTGTCGGACTCGGTTGCGTTGTTGGCGTAGTCGTAGAACTTCTCACCGTTCTCGTCGAAACGCTCTACCAGCCACTTGCCGTCTTCGCTCAGGCCTACCGATTTCAGTCCGTACAAGTCACCGATGGGGCAGCCCACCTTCACGCGGTGCGTAGAGGTCTGGATAGGTTCACCGGTATGTCCGGTGGTGAACCAGTCGGTCGACATCTGGAACTGGTCGTTCGAGATGGATTTCAGCTCGTTCTTATTGGTAGAATAAGAGATGTTTGTGTTCCATTGGAAGTTCTTGGTCTGTACGGGGATGGCGTTCAGCAACAGTTCGAAACCGCTGTTACGGATCTGGCCGACATTGGCGCGGATGGTACCGTACTGATAGGGAGGAGAGGGCACGGAGTAGTCCCACAATCCGTCCTTCGTATCGCGGATGTAGTAGTCGATGGCACCGCCCAGACGGCCGCCAAAGAGGTCGAAGTCCACGCCAAAGTTGTACTCGTACTTCTTCTCCCAACGCAGGTCGGGGTTGGCATTACGTACCGGTCCCAGTGTGCTGATCCACTTGCCGTTGTACAAGAAGTAGCCGCTGTAGTCTACCGATGCCTGTGAATAGTAGGGAGCAGCCACGTTGATACCGGTGATACCGAAACCGGCACGCACTTTCAGGTTGTCAATCCAGGTAAGGTCTTTCATGAACTCCTCGTTGTTCAGACGCCATCCGGCCGACACACCGGGGAAGTTACCCCACTTGTGGTCCTTACCGAACTTCGACGAACCCTCGCGACGGATGGAGAACATCAGCAGGTAGCGGTCGTCGTAGTTCCAGGTGACGCGGGCAAAGAGACCAATCAGCTTGCTGTCTTCCTTGTACGAACTCATCGAAGCCGTACCGTTCTTCAATCCGGCACCCGACTCCAGCTTGTTGTAGGTATAGCTGTCGGTGGGGAAGTCGCGGTTGTAGGCATAGAAGTTCTCGGACATTTCGTCCTCGTAGTTGTAACCCACGATGGCGCCCATCGTGTGCTTGCCCACCTTTTTGTGCCAATCGGCTGTCAGTTCCACCAGGTTGTTAATGTAGTCGCTGGTATAGCGGCTGGCCGTACCGTTCGTACCGCCTTCTGTGGTAGAGGGGTGTTGCTTGGTCGTATAATTGCCGTTCAGGCTGCTGTTGCCCTTGCGGGTGTACATGGCCTTCAGGGTCAGGTCGCTATAAGGCTTGTACTCCAAGCTACCCGTGAAGCGCACGTTGCGGCTGCGGGTCATACCGATGGTTTCGTTCAGGATAGATACCGGGTTGTCATAAAAATAGACCTGACGCTCTACATACTTGCCCTCTTCATCATAGATGGGCTGTGTGGGGTTCTGGATGCAGGCATAGCGGTAGACGCTGCTATTGAATCCCGCCGGTGTGTTGCGTTCGCCGGCAATGATGGCCAGATTGGCCGTCAGCTTGTCGTTGAACATGCGGTGCGTCACTTCCAGACGGGCACGCATATTCTCGCTTTCCGACTTCTTGAAGGTACCCTGCCGGTTGCTGTAGTTCAGGTTACCTATCAGGCTGGTGGTCTTGCCACCGCCACGGAACACTAAGTTGTGTACGTGCGACACACCCGTACGGCTCACCTCTTTTACCCAGTCTACGTCATCACCGTAGTCCTTGTCGTTGGCACCGCTGAATACCCAGCCCTCTTTCAGGCGGGCACGCAGGTCGGAAGCACTCATGAAGTCGGCCTCCTTGGCACGTGACGAGATGGATACATAGCCGTTGTACTCAATGGATGCCGGCATTTCGCGGTTGGCATTTTTGGTGGTGATGATAATCACACCGTTGGTACCGCGCGTACCATAGATAGCTGTTGCCGAACCGTCCTTCAGTACGTCGATACTCTCAATCTCTTCGGGGGCTACTGTGGAGAAGTTGCCCGGAACACCGTCCACCAGAATCAGCGGAGCCGTGGTACCCATCAAGGTGGAGTTACCGCGCAGCATCACCGATGTGCTGGCCGTGGGGTCACCGCTGGAGAGCGAAATCTGCAGACCGGCTACTTTACCTTGTACCAGCTGGCCGGCATCCAGGATGGCACCTTTGTTGAAGCTTTCGCTCTTCACACTCGATACGGCACTGGTCACATCGGCCTTCTTCTGCGTACCGTAACCGATAACGACTACCTCGTCCAGCAGCTCGTTATCCTCTTTCAAGGTAATCTTCAGGCCTCTACCGGCCGGTACTTCCGCGGTCTTGTAGCCCACGAAGCTCACCACCAGGATGGCATTCTTCGGAACGTTCAGCGAGAAGTTTCCGTCGATGTCGGTAATGGTTCCGTTGGCTGTGTTTCCCTTCACCACTACGCTGGCTCCGATGATGGGGTCACCGTTGGCATCGGTCACTGTACCGTTTACCGTCTGTTGTTGTTGAACAATGGCAATACCGGCAGTCCCGGTATCTGTCGCCGCCAGTGTCGGAACGACACTCGCACCTGCGGCAAAGAAAAGACAAGTGGTAGCCCGCAGCAGTGCTTTGCTGAACAAGGGGCGATTCTCATGTGTCTTCATAAACTGCACTTTTTTTTAAGGTTTGTACACTTATTTGTTTAACTTGCGTCTTCTACGAAGGCAAGGATATCGGTCCGAAGGTTGGCCCGGTTCCCTATCCCGCCTTGCTTATCGACACCGCAAATTTCACAAAAGGGCAGCTTTTTTAACGAAAAAATCGTCCAAAAGAATAGCAAAATAGTCCAAACGCACGATTTTTTCGGCATTTTCTCTATTTTCCCCTCTTTTGGACGGTTCTCCCCACCTGTCGGGGGTAAGGTTTGTTAACCTATCTTTATCTGATAGGGCCACTGTGCATCGGCCCCTCCTTGGTCGTCATTGCGCCAGTGTTCGGCCGGAGCACCCATCACCACGAACCACAGTTTCTGCGTGTCGGCGGGTAGCGTATAGTCCAACGTTCCCTCCTTCTCCTTGCCCATCGGGCTGTAGTGCGTCTTTCCGGCCCGGTCCATTGCCACAAAGCCATAGCGCCAGCCGGCCTGGTCGGTACGCAAGGCGGTATATCCGGGTTCGCCGGGCAGTCCGCGGAAGGCTACCCGTGCCTTGCCATCCTGCGGCACCTTCAGCGGGATGACATTGAAGCCATAGTTCTCGGGGCAGCAGGCTGCCGGCACCTTCTGCCATCCTTCGCTGTCGGCATCGGCCAGTGCGGTGTGCATGGCCTCCCCTCCGGCCAACGGACGGGTCTGCGTGCGGGCATGGTCAAAGTCGAGGGTCACGATGCGGCTGTCGGCCTCGAACATCTCGTCGCAGAATTGCTCCTGCGTCAGTCCGTTCAACCGTTTGTAGGTCATGGCGGGGTCTTCGCCCACCTTTCCCTGACGGTAGAGCTCGGCAATGAAGGGTAGTCCGTGCTTCTCGCTCCAGTATTCGATGACATAGGGCGAGCGGTAGATATTCTCCAGATGCAGGTAGGCCTTGTGCGTAGCCTTGCAGAAGGCATCCCAGTGATACTGCTCGTCGGTCACCCAGGCGGGATTGACGTGCCACAGCATCCACTGCGAGGTCATCTCGAAGAAGCCGCATCCGCCCCAGGCATCTCCCTGCTTGTCGCAGCTTATCTGTGCCTGGAAGCTGTGCCCCAGCTCATGGGCAATGCAGTTCAGCTTGCTGTCCTGCAAGCGACTCGGTGTCACCCAGAGGGCACCTATCACGCCGTCGTAGTCGCCTCCGTAGGCGGTACCCTCCAGCGAGTAGTTCAGCATCACCATCATGCGGTACTTGTCGCAGTTGGAGCCTTCGCGGGCAAACTGCAACGTCTTATAGTAATAGGTATAGAACTGCTCCAGCTTCTGCTTCAGATTCTCCAGGTCTATCTTCATTGGCTGTCCCTCTAACAGGGGCGGGTTGGAGAGGTCGTTGCCGAAGCCCTTCTCCCACAGGATGACGAAGTTGTCCGTACAGGCCATGCGGTGATAGCTCCACTTGCTGTTGGGGTTCTGCAGGTCCATCCCCTGCAGGTCTTGGGGAATGAAGATGGCCTTCCCGTCGGGCAGCTCCACTTTGTCTGCCACCTCCCCGGTTGCTTCCTTGTTGCACGACGAGCAGGCAGCGAGCAAGCCAAGCAACATCCATGCAACCATTTGACTAACAGATTTCATACGTTGTTCGATTTAAGTGATTCGTTATTCTAATTACTACGCAAATATCGGAAATAGCTGCCTAACTCCCTCCCAAAATCGTTCAAAAGAGTAGCAGAATCGTCCAAATTCATCACAAATCAGCTAAATCTCCGTTTTTTGATGAGATTTAGCTGATTTCCTGACATCACAAATCAGCTAAATCTCACTAAAAAGTACACTTTTAGCTGTTTTTCTAATTAATGAGATGAGTAAATTATTGATATAGAAGCAATTTGCGAATTGAAGGGGCAGACCTATGTGTCTGCCCTAAAATCATCGGTATAGTGGGTGGGTACACAGCTCCGTCCAAAGCCACACGGCATCGGAACCCAGACTCGCACGCGCACACATCTCCCTCGCGCGTACGCGCGCGCGTGAGAAGTTTTGAATATCTGCCATCTGCCACACGCTTTCCTTCAATCTCCTCTATATAAATGGATTAAGCAGTAGAAAAGTGTGGCAGATATTTTCAAATTTAGATACATTAACACAAAAATAGCCCTTTTTTGAGAAAAACGAGCTCATTTCGGGCTCGTTTTTACCCGTTTTTGATGCAATTTTTGGGGATTTCATCGTAAAAAGAGTGCAATTTGCACGCAAAATACGCATAGAATGCACCGTTTCCAACGGTATTCACGGATGAAGCCACAGGCAACGTACGTCCCAGGCGGCCTACACGAATGGTACACGTTGCAGCCGGTATGGAGAGTCAGACAGCTGCCGTTACATCGTCCCGATAGTAGTGCTCACACGCCAAGAACACGGCTTTCATAGCTCAAGAACATAGTTTTCATAGCTCAAGAACATAGCTTCTACAAACGCAATGCAGCTTGAAATGGTCGTTTCATGGCTTGAAATGATCGTTTCATGACTTGAAATGACCATTTCATGGCTTGATACGACGCTTTTCTTTGCCTGCCCTGCCAATGACCTACGGCTACAAAAAGGCGGGCCAAGAGGCCGACACTTGCATGTCGTTCCTTGGCCCGCCGGACGTCGTAGGGTAAATTTGAGAGAGTGCTATGTCAGAACTGCATGTTCAGCACAAAGGTAGCCTTGTACTGCTTGCCATCCTTGGTATAGACCAAGGTGGGCTTCACGGTGTACTTGGTGCCGGCCACCGACTTGCCGGGGAAGTGCCCGTAGGTCAGGGTGAAGGCATCTTTGTCGTACTCTACCCACAGCGGGTCACCGTTGCTCCACGAGCCTTGGTTGCCCTCGGCAGTGATGTAGAAGCCGCTGTTGGCCGTATAGGTATAGTTCATTGAGCCGTCGGCCTGCTCCAGACCCAGCACGACGAGGCCCTCCTGCGGCTGCTGCGTGGTACCGTTGGCAATGGCTTGCGTCTTGCCGCTCAGCACCTCGGCCTTCAGCACGAATGCCTGTGCCAGCTTCTGGATATCGCCGTTGGCCTGCAGGTCGATGATGCCCTGCTGATAGTCGGCAGACGAAGCCTGACAGGTGAGGTTGTAGGTCAGGGTGAGGTCGGTAGGCTGGGCCGTCTCGTCAATGTTGAAGTTGCCCAGCAGGTCGGTGCCGCCGAACTTCACCTGATTTATCCAAATATCGTTTCAATGTTT
>SAMEA3663248__coassemble_821_pt1 | contig 10523 bp, 7 predicted proteins | sample SAMEA3663248__metabat2_low_PE_023 | metagenome-assembled genome bin SAMEA3663248 (sample SAMEA3663248) | pig gut metagenome | biome: pig gut; feature: pig-associated habitat; material: faeces | place: China | collected 2013
CGTTCCGTCCGATGGAACAAGCTATTACATCAATTCGTCGCGCGACCAATATACACACGTTGTCTATGGCTTATGGAAGTATCTGCATAGTCCGTTGAGCAACGCTGCCGAACGCGAAACCATCCGCACGCTGTTGGCTGGTATGGCCGACCGGATGCTGAAGAACGTGACCCCTGAGAACGAGTATGATTTCCTGCGTGCCGATGGCCGGCGCTGCCCTTTGGGAATCTGCCGGATGTGGAATGTCAAACCGCACGAGGCTGCACGTCTACCTATGATTTATGCAGCAGCGTGGGATGCTACTGGGGATAGTTGTTACTATCGGGCTTGTCATCGCTACCTCTCCGATGCCATACAGCAGTCGTTTGCTATGAGCAGTGACGAACCGGTTTATGTGTTGGTACAGATGGTTTATTCGTTCGATCTCTTACGTTCTGTTGTGGCAGAGCGTGAAATGCAGCTGCGCCTTTCGGAACTGTTGGATAGGGTGGGAGAGATGGGGTTGGCCTGTGCACGCCGGGTCATGGCGGATTTGAGAAGTTTCACGGCAGCGCAGTTGGCCATGACGGGTCCCGATTGGCGTACGGTCAAGGTTTGGGACAATCAGCAAGGGTATCTCATTCCCCGCTGGGGATTCTATCGTACTGTATGGGATCGTGTTCGTGAGATGGGCGAAGCCACGCTGGTCGTGTTCATGGCAAATCGATCGGAAATGGCTGCTGAAGGTCGCGACCTTTTGCATCAAACCCTCTCTCTGATGGATTACACCCGCCTCTCATCGTGTGGCATTGTCTATCATCTGGCAGCCTATTGGGAGGAGAAAGTACAGAACAAGTGACAGAATAACTAAAAAAGGTGAGTCTCTTTTATGAAACTCACCTTATGGTTCGATTTGATTGTGGTATGGGTTCGCTTTATCGGGAACGAAAGAGTGACCAGAATCCTTTCTTTTTCTTTGTACATTTATGTTGGTCGTACACATCATCCGCTTCCTCTTCGCGGAGCAGGTCTTCGTAGGTCAGTTTCTCTTTAATCATCCGGTAGATGGTACCCCAATCGGGCAGGCCGCCCAGATTGCGGTCGTCTATGAAGAGGTCAACCTTCACTTTGCGTGAGAATCCCTGATGCTCTTTCTCTTCTTCGGGATAGTCGCGGTTGACGGCATAAAATTCCACGCCCCGCTCCTTGCACCAGGTAACGGCCTCGTCCAGCAGTTCCCCTTCGCGAACCGTCCAAAGCACCAGCCTATGACCATCGCTAATCAGCTGTTTCAGCGTAGCGATGGCAAAGGGCCTCTCTTCACCCATTCGGGGGTAACGATGCGTCACAATCGTTCCGTCAAAATCGATGGCGATGGTCATAGTTGGGTTTTGTTTTGATTAGTTACCTGTACCACCTGAGTGCTGGCTGATAGGAGCATTGGTGTACTCTTCTACAGTTCCTACATAACACTTCACCTGTACTGTAACAGTTACCTTCTTGCCCTTGACAATCAGATGGAAGGTATAATTCTTCACCTGTGTCTTGGCCTTGCTACCAAAGAAGAGTACGTGGTTACCGCTGATGCTGGCTTTCAAATCCTTCTTCGAAGTGTAGAGACCCGGGGCTGCACCTTCAGATGCTTCGATGTACTTTTTGATGCTGGCAGCCAGTTCGGTAGCTACACCGGCATTCTTCAGCACACTCTCCGGAGTAGAAACATACTCCCAACCGCTGGTAATCTCCAAGGAGATTGTTACATCGGTAGCGTTATAATCTCTGTTCTCAATACGTGCAGTCTCCTTCTTGCCGTTTACACTGTTGTAACCATCAGTCTTGGCACTGTCAGCCTTCTTGCCATATTCAACCTTTATCGAGTACTTACCGGCGATGGTATTACCCTTCTCGATGGTCAGGATGTAGTTGTTGTCCTTGAAGCCGACCTTGCCCAATTCGATGATTGCTCTGGTGGCAGCTGTTTCCTCCTTGTAGGCCTTCATGTAGTCGGTATCGAAAGCACAGTCTGCAGATGCCGGAGCGGCATTGCTCATGCGGATTTCGATATCCTCTTGTGCCTTAGCGTTGGCAGGCTCTGTAGCCACTGCCACATTCGTAACAGATGTAGTCTCAGTCTGTTGTGCAGTAGTCGTCTCCTCAACCTTAGTAGCCTGAGGCTCTTCATAGGTTACAGCCGTTACCTTTACACCTTCTTCAGCGGCACCGGCAGGAATGCTGACTTCACTCGTCGGAGTAGCTTCTGTAGCTTCTTCTGTCTTTGCTACTTCCACCGTAGTGTCTTCATCCTTCTTCACCTCTTCCGTCTTACCGGCACTCATGTCGATGGCCTTGGCCAACTTCACGTTCAGTGTTACCTGAGTACGGTTAGCTGCACCGGCGGCAATGCTTACCTGTTGCTCCAGATTTTCTTTGCCAGAAGCTGAGAACTTCACGGTATAGTTACCGGTCTCGGTCACGGTAAAGTTGTAGACACCCTGACCGTCGGTTGTGACGCTCTGGTCGTTCAAAGCTACCGTAGCACCGCTCAGGGCACCGTTGGCATCGCTTACAGTACCGGCAATGTAGTACTCCTTTTCTGTCTCCAGCGGGTCCGGCACGATTTCATCTTCTTTATCGTCGTCCCCGCAACTCATTACTCCCAGTGTCATAGCGCACAGGAATAATCCACTTAAAAACAAATTTTTCTTCATTGTCTGTTTGTTTTTGGATTAAAATTTAATTTGACTTCTATAATTCTCACTTTTCATTAATTTATTCTTTTTTGCTCTTTTGGGTTTTCACCAAGAAGTAGCGTATGTAGTCCGGCTGATAGAACCGGCTGCTCGCATTTTCGTTGGGACGAACGTTGTACTCCCGTTCCATCCGCTTCTCCACATACTCACCGTGTGCCACCATGCCGTACTTCCATGCAAAGTAGTCGGCCGGCTTGATACGGAAGAAACCGTTGCGCTTCCACCGTCTCCCCGGCAACGGGACGGCGAAGTAGAAACCTCCGTTGATTTTGCCACCTGTGGTGAGTGCATACACACCGATGCTGTTCTCGCCGAAGTGGCGGACACAATCGCCTCGCACGCCATAGTCGCCGTAGACATAACGTCCGGCCCGCACTTTCAGTTCAAGATTCCAGATTGGTTCGTAGTACGAGGCGTTGACCGAAGCGTTGATGCGCTGTTTTCGTCCCATGTACCAGCCATCCTCTTTGGTAAGAGCCGAGAAGCCGGTAGAACCTATCACGCCACCCACCTCTATCCGACCGTCACGGCTACGGTGCTTTGCCTCTATCTGCACTCCGTAGCGGTTGTTGGTAAAGTTGCCGGCACTGATGCGGCCGAACCAGTTGTTGCGGAAGCAGGCTTCCTGCGTCACTGTCACAATGCCCGGTCGTACCCGATTCATCTCACCGCTCAGGTTGGTGACTACCGGCACAATGACCTGTGCTGCCAGTCGGGCACCTTTCCACAACTCCATCTCAAGGGTCGGGTTCAGGTTGACGGCATACGTATAGAGCTCGTCGAAGGTGTTGTTCTCCAGAAAGAGACCCGGGTAGATGACTAAGTCTGTCTTCCACGCAGAGCTTTTCTGCTCTTTGGCTCCGCTTGCTTGCAGCACCTGCATCGGTTCGTCCGTCTCTATACTAATACCCATCCGGCTATACACCTGTTTCAAATCAGCTTCCCCTTTCCGGTAAGCCTCGGCCAGTTCGTGGGGCAGGGTGATGCAGAGTCGGGGTACACGCTCTTCCAGCACTACCAGTTGCAGGTCGCCTTTCAGCGGCTGGCTTAGACAGGCCTCTATCGCCCGTCCGATTCCCTGGTAGGTACTGCGGTATTGGTTGTCCTCAAAGCAGGCATACGTGGTGCCCTCCACCTCCGTACAGCGGATGTTCTCCATGCCTGACACCTTCAGCCATTTGTCTATCTGTCCCTGTACCAGGGTAGGATAGAGGCATGCGCCTATCGCCATCCATCCGGCCAAAAGCCTTTGTCGCCAATGATATGTATGCTCTTTTCTCATCATCATGTCAGTGTAAAAGTCTACATTCATACCGGATGCCTCCTGATATGCAGTTGAATTCTCGTGTAAAGAGGTGTAGCGACAGATGCTTCCACACCCTTCCGGCTACACCCATGTTGAACCCTTCCGAATCGTATTCGGCCATCAGCGATACCTCCCTGCAGAAGGCCGGCGAGTAGCTTACGCCGCAGAAGGGACCATCCTTCACGGTATAGTCGTTCAGCGGAATGTAGTAGCCGGCTGTAAGTGCCAACCGGTCGCCTTTCATCAGGCTGAAGCCTTTGGTCAAGGCTCCGTAGGCCGTAGCGAAGTAGTTGTTTCCGGTATTCTTGAAGGGGTCGTCTACGCCTATCATCAGCGAGGGATTCCATCGTCCCTCTTTCAACGGACGGATGCGGGCCGTCATGGAGCGGTCTTGCTGGTAGTAACCCCGCTTGCCGTCGTAACGGCGAGTCTTCAACAGCGTACAGCGGTAGCTCAGTTCGACAAACGAAAGGAAACTGATGTTGACAAAGTAGTTGCCCGTATTGTATTGGAACGGTGTCATCCCGTCCGGCAGGTAGTTGCCGCCGGCCATAAAGGTGCCCTCCTCCTGCATATCCGCCGTCGGGATATTCAGCAGGCCGGTATTGCCCATGGCATACTGCGCCCTGGCTTCTTGGCTGGGTAGCCAGAAGAGCATGGTCAGGAGTACGGGAGCCCATAGTCTGGTAAAAAGGATTCTTCTGTTTATACACATCGGGTAGTTACTTTTTGCTTTCTAAATTTCCAGTTTTGTTTGCTTCCGATTAGAAGAAATGTGAATTATCAAACATTTTGCTTCTAATCTGCGGCAAAGTTATTGAAAAACTTTATTTACTCAACTATGTCTTCGACTTTTTTTTAGAACCTGTGTAACCGGATTTTTTGGGGGGGGGTAATTCCCTCCTCCTTGCCATAACCGTAACCATAACCGTAGCCGTATCGTTTGCCATAGCCATAGTATTTGCCATACTTGCCATAGCCGTAGTAGTAGCCATACTTCTTCTTGGCCATGTCGATGCCGTTGATTACAGTGCAGAGGTTGGGCAGACGTTTACGCTCTTGCAGTTCGTTGATCAGCTGATAATCGTTCTTGGAAGTGAAGTCGGTACGGCAGACGTAGATGCTGGCATCGGCCACACGGCCGATAAGCTGTGTATCGGTCACCATGCCGATGGGAGCGGTATCCATGACGATGTAGTCGTACATTTGCCGTAACTTTTCAATCATATCCTCCAGTGCTGTGCTTGACAACAGTTCGGTAGGATTGGGCGGAACCAAACCGCCGGGTATCAGGTCAAGCTTCTCCGTTACACCCGAGGGACGAATCAGTTCGTTCAGATTGACCGTCTTGGGGGAAGCCAGGTATTGCGTGATACCATGCTCCTTACGCGATATTTGGAACACCTTGTTCAGACCCGGTTTCCGGATGTCCAGTCCCAGGATAATCACTCTCTTGCCCAGCAGGGAGAGGCTGATGGCCAGATTGGAAGCGATGAATGTCTTGCCTTCGCCACTGGTGGTAGATGTCACTAACACCACCTTCTTGTCCGGGTCGCCCATCATGAACAGCAGGTTGGTACGCAGGTTGCGGAAGGTCTCAGCCATAAGGTCGTTGTCGTTTTCGCGTACCACCAATGAGTCGTGGCTGTCATGAATGCTTTCTGCCAAAGGTACATCGGCTATAATGGGAACCTTTGTCAGACGCTCTACATCGTCGTGTCCCTCAATGCGGAAGCTGAAGAGTTCGATGAGGTAAAGGATACCTACGGGGATGGCGATGCCCAGTGCCAAAGCGGCCAACAGAATGACCTTCTTTTTTGGTGCCACAGGTGCAGGACTACCGGTCGGCTCTTCGATGATGCGTCCGTTGTTGGCGGTGGCAGCCAGTGTGATGGCATTCTCCTCGCGTTTCTGCAGCAGCATGGTATAGAGTGTAGCTTTGATTTCCTGCTGGCGGGCGATGCTCATGAACTCTTTCTCTTGCTTGGGGGCATCGCTGATGCGGCCTTCAAATTTGCGGGTCTGACGGTCCAGGTCGGCACGGGTAATCTGCAAGCCGCGCAGTACGCTGTTGATGGTAGCCTCCACGTTGTGACGGGTGGCCTCAATGCCGGTGTTCAGATTGATGACGGCCGGGTTGTTCTCCGACGATGTACGCAGCAACCGTTTCCGTTCAATCAGCAGGTTGTTATACTGGTCGATGACACCAGTCAGGCTGACATCTTTCAGGCCGATGTTGGACGGTATCACCTCGTTCGCGTTGGCCGGATTGTTGATGTAGTTGCGCAGGTCGGTCACCAGATTGATTTGCGTAGCATTCTCGGTGAGCTGCTGTTGGTAGCGCGAGTTCTCCTGCAAGGCCAGTTGGGCATCGCTGCTCAGGTTGGTGAGGCCGGAGCGTTGCTTGAAGCTGGCCAGCTCGTTTTCGGTATTACCCAGCTCGCCGTTGATGATGCGAATACGCTCTTCGATGAACTCGGCGCTCTTCTGTGCCACCTCGTTCTTCTCGTTGTTGGCTTCCTGGTTGTACAGAGAGACCAGTGCATAGATGAAGTCGATGCCTCGTTGTGGTATGCTCTCCTTCAGTGTAATGGCAGCGATGGTACTTGTCTTGGAGGTCGGTTCGATGGTGAGTCGTCCGAAATAGCCTTTGGCTACGTTGGATGGGGTAGAGATGACCGCTTCGAGCGTGACGGACTCCTTAGGCATATTCAGTGAGTCAAGGGCTGTAATGGTGATGACTCCCACCGGAGTGGGTAGGATGGCTGGCAGCTCCTTCACACGTTGCGACATCTCCTGTACCTCTTCATTCTGTACATAGTGTACTTCTACCTCCATCTCCTTGCTGTTGGGCGTATATTTCATCTCCAACTGTACCGGTGCCTTTAGGCGTTCGGCCTCTTCGGCCGTCATGAAGACGTGGAAGGGGGCGTTCTGGTAGAGCGGACGGTTGTAGCCGAAGGTGCTCTTCTGGCTAAGTGAGGTATAGAGGCCCAACTGAGACACCACCTTCTTGATGAGGGTGCGCGAATGGAGAATCTCTATCTCGTTGTCGAACTTGCTGGTCATGGAGAACATTCCGAAGTCCTGGATGGCGGCTAAGGCATTGGGCGTGTTGCTCTTCTTCTCATCTTCTTTGATGAGGATGGAGGAGCTTACTTCGTAGATGGGCGGCTGGTAGCGCAGGTAGATGTAGGCAAACAGCAGGCACACCACTACACTGGCTACAAACCAGGGCCAATGGATGAAGTATTTGAAGAAGAGTGCCCGGAAGTCGGTCTGTTCTTCTTTATCAAGGGTCAGGTCTTCGTAAAGTTCTTCTTTCATTTCGTTTCAGTTCAAAAATAAGTGTTTTTAGGTGGAAATATCTCTCTCGGTTATCTTGATATGGTGACAATCAGGCTGGCCAGTGATACCAACGTACCAATGATGGAGAACCAGATGGTGGTACTGTTGCTGATGCTGGCATTCTTGGCCTTCGTCTTGTTGGGTGTGACATACAGGATGTCATTCTGCTGCAGCTGGTAGTAGGGCGAATGGATGATGTCGCGGTCGTTCAGGTTCAGCCCGATGATGCGTCGCTCACCGTTGCTCTCTTCGCGTACCAGCTTCACATTGCCACGCAGACCATACACTGTCATGTCACCGGCCATGGCCAGTGCCTCGAAGATGTTGACCTTCTCGTTGCTGATGGTGAAGGTTCCCGGCCGTGCCACTTCGCCCAATACGGAAATCTTGTAGTTGGACATTCGTACAGTCACGATGGGCACCTCCTTGAGGTAGGGCTTCAGGTGTTCGCGAATCAATGATTCGGCCTCGTTCTTGGTGAGTCCGCCTATCTTCAGCTGACCGATGACGGGGAAATCAATCATACCTTCGTTGTTGACCAGGTATTGTTGCAGACTCGGCTGGCTGGTCACGTTGTTACGACTCAGGGTAGAGAGGGGAGTCTGTACAGTCAGGTTAAAGGGGGCTGCCGCTTCCGGGTCGGAGGTGTTGACCGAGATGGTCAGCAGGTCCTTGGGCTGGATGTGGGCATCGTAGAGGGTGTCTGCCAGATTCACCTCGTTGACCACAATCTCTTCATAGTTGTCATTGTTCAGCTCTTCATACGATTGCAGGTAAGGCACCTGCTTGTAGGATTGACATCCGGTCATCGCCAGTATGCAGGCGATACCTATGATAGCATTTCTTTTGTTCATATCTTGTTATTTATAAGTTTTTTCCAGTTACAAGCTACAAGCTACAAGTAACAAGTGTTACATCCTATTTTCTGTTCTCTATTTTCATTTTTATTTGGTTCCGTTACGAATCACAACTTGTAGCTCGTAGCTGACAAATACTTGTAGCTCGTAGCTCGTAACTCGTAGCTAAATAACTAACACGCTTCCTTCTCTCCCTTGATGACATTGGCCACCGTCTTATATATAATGTATAGGTCGAGCAGGAACGTCCAATGTTCCAAGTACCAGACGTCGCGTTGTACACGTCCTTCCATTTGCCACAGTTCGCGGGTCTCGCCTCGGAAGCCGGTGACTTGTGCCCAGCCGGTGACCCCCGGACGTACGAGATGACGTACCATGTATTTGTCTATCAGGCGCGAGTACTCTTCGGTATGCTTCAGCATGTGGGGCCGTGGTCCTACTACCGACATGTCGCCCAACAGCACGTTGATGAACTGGGGCAGTTCGTCGAGGTTGGTATGGCGCAGGAATTCACCCAGCCGCGTCTTGCGCGGGTCGGATGCCGTCGCTTGCAGGGTGTCGCTCTCGGCGTTGACACGCATGGAGCGGAATTTGTAGCAATAGAACTCCCGTCCGTTCTTGCCGCTGCGCTTCTGTTTGAAGAAGATGGGGCCGGGGGAAGAGCACTTGATGGCAATGCCCACTATCACGTAGATGATGGGGAAGAGTGTGCAGAGGAATGCCAGCGAAAAAAGAATATCGAACGTGCGCTTCAGCAACCGGTTCTCGATGAAGGAGAGCGGTTCGCGACGGATGCTGAGCACCGGCACGTTGCCCAACATCTCGAAGTACATGCGACGGTGCAGGTAGCTGTGTACGTTGGGGACGCTGTAGAAGCGTATCATGTGATTCTCGCAATAGTTGATGATGGGCAGAATCACCTCGCTTTGTGCCGAAGGCAGGCAGCAATATACCTGATCTACAGGTTTCTGCTGCAAATAGTTGATGACATCTAACGGTCTCCCCAGATAGGGGACAGGTGTGTAAAACTGGGCGGTGTCGGTGTCGTTAAAGTAACCGATGACGCGGAATCCCGTAGTAGAGTCGCCGGCCAGTTCGCGGTGCAGCTCCACCATGTTGGGGTTGCATCCCAGCAGGACGACCGAGCGGGTGTTGCCTCCCTTGCGACGGTACTGTTTCAGCAGGTAGCGCAACACAAGCCGATAGGCTACGAGCACCAGAAAAAACAGTGAATAGAACGTCAGATAGAAGTGGACGGAGAGAGCGCTCAGGTCCAACAACGTAGTGACACTCAGGGTGATGAAGGTATGACAAGCGATGCAGCGCATGGTACGCAGCACGATATGGTCGGGGCGCACCTTGCGTCCTTGCAAGATGGGCGGAAACAGATAGAAACTGATCAGATGGACCAGATTGAACAGGTAGAGAGAAGACCTCATTGAGTCTGGGAACGGAGCTACCTCAGCAAAGAGGTTGTTTTCATATCCGTAAAGGGATATGAAAACCAAATTGAGCAAGCACAAGTCACCTAACAAGACGAAGTACTTGTAAACTTTGTCGGCATTCAGCATCTGTCTCATATCTCGGGGGGGGGGTAATTTCGGCTTCCCGAATTGCCCCGCCATTGTTTGTTTTGTTTATCGGTTGCAAAGGTACGAAAAGTCTGTCATACAAGCAAAAATATAGGGGAAAATATGGAAATTTGGCTAAAAACGGGCATTGCTCAAGTTCCTAAATTATCGAGATATACAGGGGCAACGCAGATTCGTGGGCTTGGTAGGCAAGGAAAGACGTCGTATCATGGCATAAAATGGTGGTATCAAGACATGAAATGGTCATTTCATGCTATGAAACGACCATTTCAGGCTGCATTACGTTTACGGAAGCTGCTTTCTTACGCTATGATAACCGTGTTCTTGATGTAAGAAAAGCTACTGTTGGGACGATGTGATTGAGGCTATCTGCCGGATTAACCGTAATCCAAATGAAGGGGTGGACCTGTGTGTCTGGCCCTAAATACTGTTCGCAGCGGTATTATTCGTGAACGACGTTTGTGATGATGCGTTGTGTATGGGTTGGGCAGACGCATAGGTCTGCACTCTCGCGCGTATGCGCGAGAAGAGATGTGTGCGCATTGGTGGCTGAGTATTGTCCTAACGGGCAGTCCGCAGGATGAAGGTGGTAGCACCGATAGTCACGATGGCACCATCATCCAGACGGATGCGGTCCTTGTCGGCCAATATCTCGTTATTCAGGAAGGTGCCGGTCAGACTGGGGGCGTCG
>SAMEA3663248__coassemble_823_pt1 | contig 10496 bp, 3 predicted proteins | sample SAMEA3663248__metabat2_low_PE_023 | metagenome-assembled genome bin SAMEA3663248 (sample SAMEA3663248) | pig gut metagenome | biome: pig gut; feature: pig-associated habitat; material: faeces | place: China | collected 2013
CTGCAGGTGGAGCTGCCCGTGTGGAGCACGACACTGGGCAATGACAAGGCTACGGTAGACTTCCTGCGCACCGAGGCCGGGCGCATCAGCCGGGAGTATGGCAACCACCCATCCTTCTGCCTCTGGAGTCTGGGCAACGAGATGCAGTATGACTTTGAGGTGATGGCCGACATGCTGAAAGAGATGAAAGAGGCCGACAGCCGACACCTCTATACAACGACCTCGTACACCTTTGAACGGGGACATGGCGACTGGCCGGAAGCGGACGACGACTACTTCATCACGCAGAAGACCCGTCTGGGATGGGTGCGCGGACAGGGGGTGTTCAATCAGGAGCCGCCTTCGTTCGACAAGGATTACCGCGCGTCGGTGGCGGGGATGGAGGCCCCCTTGGTGACGCACGAGGTAGGGCAATATGCCGTCTATCCCGACCTGACGGAAATAGCCAAATACACGGGTACACTGCTGCCACTGAATCTGATGGCCGTGCGCGACGATTTGCAGAAGAAAGGCCGGCTGGACCGGGCAAGTGCCTATCTGCAGGCCTCGGGAAAGCTGGCGGCTCTCCTCTATAAGGAGGAGGTGGAGCGTGCGCTGAAGACACCGGGCATCAGCGGTTTCCAACTGCTGGACCTGCACGATTTCCCCGGACAGGGCACGGCACTGGTGGGACTGCTCAATGCCTTTTGGGAGAGTAAGGGTATCGTGACGGGAGAGGAGTTTCGTGCGTTCTGTTCGCCTGTGGTGCCGCTGCTGCGCTTCCCGAAGGCTGTATATACCGACAAAGAGACGTTTGAGGCGGAAATGGAACTGTGCAACTACGGTGACGGCACGCTGAAGGAGATGAATCTGGTGTGGGAGGTAACGACCTCATCCGGCCAAGTGCTGGGTAAGGGCCAAGTGCTCGTGCCGACATTGGCCGTGGGACACAACGGCGGACTGGGCAAGATAGAGCTGCCGCTTGCAGCGGTCACAGAGGCCCGAAAGTTGGAGGTGCGTCTGCAGCTGGAGGGCACCGAGTATGCCAACTGTTGGAACATCTGGGTCTATCCGGACGATGCAAAGCTGCAGTGGGGAGGTGTAACGTACACCCGTGACTATGCCGAGGCGCAGAAGCTGCTGCACGAAGGGAAGAAGGTGTTGTTCAATCCCGACTGGCGTACCATGCAGGGCGTGGAGGGCAAGTTCGTGCCGGTGTTCTGGAGTCCGGTACACTTCCCCAAGCAAGCAGGCTCTATGGGCATCTTGTGCAATCCAGCCCATCCGGCTCTGGCCTACTTCCCCACGGATATGCACACCGACTGGCAATGGTGGGACCTGAACATCAACTCGACAACGCTGGTAACCGACTCGCTGCAAGGAGGTGAGGCCATCGTAGAGGTGGTGGACAACTTTGTGAACAACCGCCGTCTGGCTTCGCTCTACGAGGGCCGTGTGGGTGAAGGAAAGCTGATGCTGGCCACTTTTGATTTGCAAAAGTCACTTGACCGGCGTCCCGTGGCCCGGCAGATGCTGCTATCCGTCTTGCAATATATGAACAGCGATGCGTTCTCTCCTGCCCCGCTGACCGGATGGGATGGGATGGAGGATGTATTCGGCACGGCGACCAACGAGAAGCAATCTGCCGAGGGCATCTATTAATCAACTATGCAAAAATCAAATTCATTTTATCATCATGAAAACTCACAATCAACTGTTTATCTACTTCATTTGTTTGGTATCCGCCATGGGTGGCCTGCTGTTTGGCTACGACTGGGTGGTGATAGGTGGCGCAAAGCCGTTTTACGAAATCTACTTTGACATTGCAGGCAACGAAGCCATGCAGGCACTGACCATGAGCATCGCTTTGCTGGGCTGTCTGCTGGGAGCCATGACAGCCGGTGCCCTGGCCGACCGCTATGGGCGCAAGAGGTTACTGGTGGTCTCGGCATTGGTTTTCTTCTTCTCCTCCTGGGCTACGGGAGCCGCTCCGTCGCTCTTTGTCTTCATTCCGGCCCGTCTGGTGGGAGGCATGGCCATCGGTCTGGCTGCCGACTTATCGCCGATGTATATCGCGGAAGTCGCTCCGACCAAGATTCGCGGTAAGCTGGTGACCCTAAACCAGCTAACCATCGTGCTGGGTATCCTCGGGGCACAGATTGTCAACATGCTGCTGGCCGATCCCGTGCCGGCCGATGCCACTGCCGCCGATATATTGGCCTCGTGGAACGGGCAGATGGGATGGCGTTGGATGTTTTGGGCAGTGTGTGTGCCTTCGGGACTCTTCTTCCTGCTTTCGTTGCTTATCCCAGAGAGCCCACGCTGGCTGGCAAGCAAGGGAGACAGCACGCGGGCCGGGAAGGTGCTGACCTCCATCGGCGGAGCCGAATATGTCGCTGCCGAGCTGGAGAGCTATCTGCATGCAGGCAGCACGTCGCATACCGAGAAGGGTGCCTTGGCACTCCTCTTCTCACCCCGGATGCGCAATGTGCTGGTAATCGGTATTGTGGTGGCCATGTTCCAGCAATGGAGCGGCACGAATGTCGTCTTCAACTATGCGCAGGAAATCTTCCAGGCTGCGGGGTATGGCATCTCCGACGTGCTGATGAACATCGTGATAACGGGTGTAGCCAACCTGGTCTTTACCTTCGTGGCCATCTATACGGTAGACCGTCTGGGGCGCAAGACGCTGATGCTGGTAGGTTCCATCGGACTGGCGGGCATCTATACCCTGCTCGGATTGAGCTACTTCTTCCACTTTACCGGTTTCATCATGATTGTCTTCGTGATACTGGCCATCGGCTTCTATGCCATGTCGTTGGGACCTATCACGTGGGTGCTCCTTTCCGAAATCTTCCCTAACAGGGTGCGTGGAGTAGCCATGGCCGTCTGTACGGCTGCCTTGTGGATAGCCTCCTTCCTGCTAACCTACACCTTCCCCTTCCTCAATTCCGGATTGGGCACGGGCGGCACCTTCCTGCTCTATGCAGTCATCTGCTTCGGTGGCTTCCTCTTCACCTGGCGGCGTATTCCCGAAACCAAAGGTAAGTCGCTGGAGGAACTGGAGAAACAACTGACTTCTTGCTAAAAAATAACCAATTATACACAGTATGGAAAAAATTACAGAATATTTGATTCAAAGTACGGTGAATACCTCCGAGGTACGTGCCTGGGAGGAGACCGTCATGCTGCCTACGTATGGCATCGGAAAGGAAGAGAAGAATCCAATATTCCTTGAGAAGCGTGTCTATCAGGGAAGTTCCGGTTCGGTCTATCCCTATCCCGTGGTTGAAAAAGTAGAAGATGAGAAGCACGACCGGCCTTGGCGTGCCTTCTTCATCGAGAACGAGTATCTGAAGCTGATGATTCTTCCGGAACTGGGAGGACGCATCCAGATGGCGTATGACAAAGTGAAGAAACGTCACTTCGTCTATTACAACCAGGTGATAAAGCCTGCCTTGGTAGGCCTTACCGGTCCCTGGATTTCGGGCGGCATCGAGTTCAACTGGCCGCAGCATCACCGCCCCAGTACCTACCTGCCCACAGACTGCGCCATTGAGGAGTTTCCCGATGGCAGCAAGACCATCTGGTGCAGCGAGGTAGAACGGATGTTCCGCACCAAGGGTATGGCCGGCTTTACACTCTATCCGGGGAAGGCATACATCGAGATAAAGGCGAAAGTATACAACCGTACACCCTTCCCGCAGACGTTCCTGTGGTGGGCCAATCCGGCTGTGGTGGTCAACAAGGATTATTACTCCGTCTTCCCGCCCGATGTGAATGCGGTGTTCGACCATGGCAAGCGGGCCGTCTCTACCTTCCCGATAGCTACCGGCGAATACTACAAGGTGGACTATTCGGCCGGTGTGGACATCTCCCGCTACAAGAACATCCCCGTACCTACTTCGTATATGGCCGTCAACTCGAAATACGACTTTGTGGGCGGATACGAGGAGCATATAGAAGCCGGACTGCTGCATGTGGCCGACCATCATGTCAATGCCGGAAAGAAGCAGTGGACCTGGGGTAACGGTGACTTCGGTCAGGCCTGGGACCGCAACCTGACGGATGAAGACGGACCTTACATCGAACTGATGACCGGTATGTATTGCGACAACCAGCCCGACTTTGCCTGGCTGCAGCCCTACGAAGAGAAGTCGTGGGTGCAATACTTCATGCCTTACCAAAAGGTGGGTATGGTGAAGAATGCAACGCGCGAAGCCCTGGTGAATCTGCAACCCGAAGCGGACGGACGCATGAAGGTCATACTGTACACAACAGCCCTCCAGCGCGATGTACGGGTGATGTTGCAGAACGTCCGTACAGGTAAGGTCTACCTGGATGCACTGACAACAGCCTCTCCGGCCGAATCCTTTGAGGCACTGGCCGACTGCGAAGGCGAAAAGGCCGAGAACCTGAAGCTGACTGTCCTGGATGCCAAAGGGCGGGTGCTGGTAGCCTATCAAGCCGAGAAGCCGGAAATCAAGCCGATTCCCGAACCGGCCAAGGCAGCACTGGCTCCCAAGGAGATAGCAAGCATGGAACAGCTCTTCCTGACCGGCCATCACCTGGAGCAGTACCGCCATGCCACCTACCTCCCGATGGACTACTATATGGAGGCGTTGAGCCGCGATGAGGGTGATATCCGTTGCAACAATGCAGTGGGACTGCTGTGGATGCGTCGGGGCGAGTTTGCCAAAGCACAATCCTACTTCGAACGTGCCATCCGTACACAGACCGAACGCAACCCGAATCCCTACGACGGCGAGCCCTACTACAACCTGGGCTGGAGCAAACAGATGCAGGGCGATACAGACGGTGCTTACGATGCCTTCTTCAAGGCTACCTGGAACGCAGCCTGGCAGGATGCCGGTTACATGGGTCTGGCACAAATCGACATGATGCGTGGCGACTGGGCATACGGTCTGGAGCATATCGACCGTTCGCTCTACCGCAACTGGCTCAATCATAAGGGACGTCAGCTGAAGGTCTCTTTCCTGCGCAAGATGCAGGAGTACGACCGTGCCGAAGCCCTGATTGCCGACTCGCTGCAGATGGACCGCTTCAATATGGGTTGCCGTTTCGAGGCTTACCTCATCCATCAGCTCCGAGGTCGCACGGAGGAGGCGGCTGCCGTGAAAGCAGCGATGAAGCAGCTGATGCGCGGAGCCGTCAACAGCTACTTGGAGTATGCCATCGACTATGCCGCTGCCGGCATGTACGACGAGGCATCGCAGTTGCTCGGCATCCTGCTGGAGGATGCTGTAACCACCTACCCCATGGTGTACTACGCACTGGGCTACTTCGCCTCCAAGCAGGGAGACGAAGCTACGTCCTTGGCGTATTACCGCAAGGCTGAGACGATGGCACCGGACTACTGCTTCCCCAACAAGCTGGATGAGGTGCTGATGCTGCAGGATGCCATGCGCATCAATCGGGAAGGAGCCAAAGCCCCCTATTACCTGGGTAACTTCTGGTATGCAGCCCGTTGCTACGAAAACGCCATCACCTGCTGGGAGGCTTCCGCCGCCCTTGACGATACGTATCCCACGGTGCTGCGCAATCTCTCATTGGCCTATTACAACAAACGTCATGAGCCACAGCGTGCAGTCGAACTGTTGGAGAAGGCCTATCGGTTAGATACCTCCGATGCCCGCATCCTGATGGAACTTGACCAGCTCTACAAAAAACTGCACTATCCGCATCGTCAACGGCTGGACTTCCTGGAGGCTCATGCCGACGTGGTGGAGCAACGGGACGACCTCTGCATCGAACGCATCACGCTATACAACCAGCTGGGTGAGTACCGGAAGGCATACGACCTCATCAACTGCCGTCATTTCCATCCGTGGGAAGGAGGCGAAGGCAAAGTCACCGGTCAGTACGTATTCTGTCGGGTGCAGCTGGCCAAGCAGGCCATTGCCGAGGCCCGTTATGAAGAGGCGTTGCGTCTGCTCAAGGAGACGGAGAAATACCCAGACAATCTGGGCGAGGGCAAGCTGATTAATGCCGAGGAGAACGACATCCACTACTGGATGGGATGTGCCTGCCAGGGTCTGGGCGATACCGAGGGAGCCGAACGCTACTATCGCCTGGCTACCCAGGGATCTGCCGAACCGGCCATTGCCCTCTACTACAACGACCAGCAGCCGGACAAAATCTTCTATCAGGGACTGGCCTGGCGGAAGCTGGGTGATGAAGAGAAGGCACGCAGCCGTTTCCATCGGCTCATCACTCACGGCGAGAAGCACCTCTTCGACCAGGTGAAGATTGACTATTTTGCGGTCTCCCTGCCCGACCTGCTTATCTGGGAGGACGATTTGAAGGTGCGCAACCTCATCCATTGCAACCTGGTGATGGGACTGGGTCATCGGGGACTGGGCGAGCGCGAGCAGGCCAAGCACTTCCTGTCCGAAGTAGTGAGGCTGGACCTCAATCATCAAATCGGTGCACAGGCACTGCAGATGTGTGATTCTTTCTGATGATGATGATACAAACAGAAAAACGCGAGGAGGGGGAAAGCGTGTCGGACGCTTCCCCCTCGTTCTATATATCCTATAGGCAAAAAGGGTTCAATAGTCGATGACCGGGAACTCTGCCTGTGGAGGATAGATGGCAAAATGATATTGCGGATTGATTTCCGGAAGTACAAAAGTATATGTTTCGCCGGGATGAAGATGGGGTAAAGATACAGAACGCAGGGCACCTGTCGCATCGGCATATCGTATGGTATAGCCCCGAAGCACGTAACAGGGGATGCTTTGGCTGACAGTCAATGCAACCGATACATCGTGGTCATCGGGATGAACGGCGTAGACACCTGCCAATGTATGGTTGTCACGTTGTGAGCGCGAAGGCTTGACTTCGGAGATGAGAAGGGGTGAACACAGCTGGCGCAGCATGTTGTAACTGGCTTTGGGTGTGAGATTTGCTTGGGTCACTCCATGACGACGGATACGATATTTCCCATAGCCCTCTTCGCCCATCTGGGTACGGTAGTCCTGCAGGCAGAAGTAGATGAAACCACACACAAATGGCTGTGCCTTCCAGTGATTGACATGGAAGAGCATCTCATCTACACGGCGGGTGTCGCCACCGGTGAAAGCTGGTTCACAAAGCCCCCCTTCAGTGATGAACAACGGACGGTTGCCAAGTACTTTCCCGATGTTGGCAAAGTGTTCGGGCAGTTGGTTACGGTCGTTGCCGTGCCACGTGCCCGTGTACTCGTTCCAAGTAGGAAGATCGAGTGCCAAAGGCGGATCGTTTTCCAGGTTCTGCCAGATACGGTTTCCCATGGCAAGTACCAGGCGGGTAGAGTCTGCCGAATGCACGTACTGAGCCAAGCGCTTGATTTCAGCTGTATTGTTGCGTACTTCGTTGCTTACACCCCAAGCATAGATGGATGGGTGGTTGTAGTGGGCTTCTATCAGTTCCGTCAGTTGCCTCCGGGCCGACTCACACAGGGCTGGGGAGAGTTCTGTCTGGGGTTGCTGCCACCAAGGTAGTTCCTCTTGCACCAATATGCCGAGTGAATCCGTCAGTTGCAGCCTATAGTCATCTTGAGGCCAATGGTAGCGCGTGATGGCACAGTTCAGGCGTTTCATGGTGCGTATGGTCTGGAGCATGTGTGCGGGTGGTTCGGCCATGCCATAGTCCGGATGGCTGCCCGGCATATCTTCGATACCTTGCAGGCGTACCGGCTCACCATTCAATGAAAACCGGTCGCCCTCTACCGTGAATCTGCGGAATCCGAATCGCTCGGTACGGCTGTCACAGATTTGCTGATGGTGCAGCACCTCTACAGTGAACGTATAGAGGTGTGGCTGGTCGAAATGCCATAGATGCACCTTGTGGCAGTCTACTTGGCAACGGAACGTGCCATCCGTCTGGCGGCGTAGTTCCTGCAGTGACTGGTGTATCAGCCTTTGGGTTGCATGGTCACGGATAATAATGCGGCAGGTAGTACGGCGTATGTCAGGCTCATGCAGGCGTATGTCGAAATGCGCCACCGCAGTGCTGTCGGTCAGATTGATGTCTGGCGTGACGTGTACGTAGCGTATCGTCCGACTCTGACTGACGTGCAGTGATACGGGGCGGTATATGCCTCCGTCGTTAGCCCAGTCGAAACTGCGGCGATAGGGCAGGTTGTTTTCGGAGTAGCTGTTGTCTACACGTACAGTCAGGCGATTGTCGGCTCCGGGCTGGAACGCAAGGTAGGGGGTGATATCGAAGCTGAAAGGTGTGTATCCGGCATACAAATGTTCACCTACCTGTTGTCCATTTACCCACACGGTAGCGCTGTGATAGACACCTCTGAAGTGCAATCGGATGGTCTGCCCTCGATGCGAAGAATTGATTTCCTGCAAATCCCGCTGATACCAGGCTATGCCAGCATACTCTTCCAGTCCGGACTCTATATTCCAAGTATGAGGGATGGAGACGGACTGTGCATCGGCGGGAAGCCCGTCGGCATAATGGGCAGTCGAATCGGCTGTTACAAATTTCCATCCTTCGTTGAGGGGAATGTCATATACTGCCTGTGCCGCAGCCATCAGTGGTAGGCATGTCCAGAGAAAGAGAAGTAAACGATGATTCATAATACAATATGCAAATATAGTTAAAAATACATTATTCTGTCATCGACGGAGGACAGTCGGCATCATTGACACCCCACTCTTTGCAAGGGGAATCCGCCATTTCCAGTTCCAATACTCCACCGGAAAGAATCATCTCATGCGTGATATAGCTCTTTGGATATTCTGTTCCGTTCCAGCGAACCCGACGGATATAGTAATTGTCCGAAGAGACATTGGGAGCCTTTAGGATGAAGAGTTTACCGTTAGGCAACCGCAATCTGGCTTCTTCAAACAGCGGAGTACCTATTACATAATAGGGAGTCCCCGGACATACAGGATAGAAACCTAATGAGGAGAAGACAAACCACGCCGACATTTGACCGGCATCGTCATTGCCCGACAATCCTCCCGGTGCATCCAGATATTCTTGTTCAAGAATCTGACGGACAGCCTGCTGTGTCTTCCAGGGTTCACCTATGTAGTTGAACAGGTAAGCCACTTGGTGGCAGGGTTCGTTGCCATGCCAATAGCGATGCTCAGAGAACATAGAATCCAGACGGGCCGAAAAAGCCTCCTTTCTTCCCATGGTCTGCATAAGCCCCTTCACGTCGTGAGGCACATACCACGTATAATGGCAAGGCGTTCCTTCTGTTATAAACGGACAGAAGTCCACAGCATTCCACTCCTTTACAAACTCACCGTTCCTGTATCTTCCCTGCACATATCCCGTAGCCGGATTAAGTACATTCTTGTAATTTTGGGCACGGTTGTACAACAATGCTGCATCTTCCTCATAACCAAGTTCTTTGGCCATCAGGTGCAGCACATAGTCATCGTATGCATATTCCAACGTGCGAGATACCTGTTCTGCTACATGAAACGCTTCACGCACAGAGTCTTCCAACGGTATATAGCCGTACTGGAGGTACGAATCGAGTGCCCGTCTTCCCAATCCGTCCTTGTACGCTTCGTACGTCTCCGGCTGCTCGAAGGCATTCCGGCGCATAGCTCGATAGGCTTTCTGAACATCGAAATCGCGTATACCCTTGAAATAGGCATCTGCAATCAGTGACAGGCAATGGTCGCCTATCATTTCAGAAGTATAGCTGTTCCAGCAAGGGAATATCGGCAACCACCCCCCTTGTTCGTATTTATCTAACAAGGAACGGATCATGGCAGCTGAGCGGTCGGGTGACAGGATGTTCAGCAGCGGATGGAGGGCGCGATAGGTATCCCACATACTATAGTCATCATAATATTCTCCCCGTTCTGCCTGCATGATGGGTGTACCTTTTGCAAAGGCCGGATAGCGCCCGTCACAGTCGCTGGTAACATGCGGCAGGAAGGCCGCCCGGTACATGGCACTGTAGAACTTGCGTTTATTCGTGTCATTTTCATCACGTATATCAATTTGGTTCAGATACTCTTTCCATTCTTTGTGCAATTGCGCCTTTATCACATCAAATGCGAAATGCGGGATTTCGTTCTCCAGATTCTTTTCTGCCCCCTGATATCCTGTAAACGAACTGCCCAAACGTACTTGAATCTGTTTTTGAGCAGTTACATGATAGGCCACATACAGCCCGATGCCAGCTTGCTGGCCGATAGACCGCTGGCCATGATAGATGGTATCACCCTTGAATGTACCATAAGCCTCTATCGGGCAATCGAGCTTTATAGTGAAATATCCGCTGAATCCAGCCCGTTCTCCCCAGCCCTGGTAGATGCGATGCACAGGGTTGTATCCTCTTATCTCGTTTTTCGCTTCATCATACTCCACATATCCTTCTCCTTCATCGCTATTGGGTTGCACCACCAGATAACCTGTACCCTCCTTGTCATAACTGAAGCGGAAGATGCCGGCACGCGAAGTCCCTGTCATTTCGGCCAAGATACCATAGTCATCCAGCCTGACGGCATAGTAATAGGGTGTAGCTGTCT
>SAMEA3663248__coassemble_856_pt1 | contig 10257 bp, 6 predicted proteins | sample SAMEA3663248__metabat2_low_PE_023 | metagenome-assembled genome bin SAMEA3663248 (sample SAMEA3663248) | pig gut metagenome | biome: pig gut; feature: pig-associated habitat; material: faeces | place: China | collected 2013
AGGGATAGGTAATCATCAGGGCAGCCAAGTCGTCCTTGTTGGCCTCGGCTTTGGCACGCAGGTCGTCCATGTCTACGTTGCCGTGGTTGTCGCAGGCGCAGGTCACAGTGGTGAAGCCGGCTTGGATGGCCGATGCGGGGTTGGTGCCGTGGGCCGATGCCGGAATCAGTATCTTGTTGCGGTGTCCCTGACCGATGCTCTCTAGGTAGGTGCGGATGGTGCGCAGACCGGTATATTCACCGGCGGCTCCCGAATTGGGTTGCAGGCATACGCCGGCAAATCCGGTAATCACCTTCAGCTCGTCGCAGAGGTTGGCTATCAGTTCGCGGTAGCCTTCGGCCTGATCTTCGGGTACCAGCGGGTGCAGGTTCATGAATTCAGGACGGCTCAGCGGCAGCATCTCGGCGGCGGCGTTCAGTTTCATGGTACACGAACCCAGTGAAATCATGGAGTGGGTCAGTGAGATGTCTTTGCGGTCCAGTCGCTTGATGTAGCGCATCATCTCTGTCTCCGTATGATACTTGTTGAACACTTCGTGTGTCAGGAAGCTGCTTTGGCGGGTCAGTCCGGTCGGCAGCGTGCAGGCATCGGGTATGTCGCAGATGCGGGTGTAATCCTTCTCTGCTGCCACGGCAAAGATGGAGAGCAGCACGTTGATGGCAGCCACGTCGGTGGTCTCGTCGATGCTCATGCCCACATCGCCGTTGCTGAAGTAGCGCAGGTTCACCTCCTTGGCCAGCGCAATGGTACGTATCTGCTGGGCGGAGATATTATCGGGCAGTGCGAAGCGCAGGGTGTCAAAGTAGTGGCTGTTCAGCTGGCGGTATCCGAAGCTGTTGATGCTCTTCTCAAGGAAGGCGGCTATGCTGTGGATGCGTCGGGCAATGGTGCGGATGCCCTCCGGTCCATGGTACACGGCATAGAATCCGGCCATGATGGCCAGCAGTGCCTGGGCGGTACAGATGTTGGAGGTTGCCTTTTCGCGTTTGATGTGCTGTTCGCGTGTCTGCAGAGCCATGCGGTAGCAGAGCTTGCCGTACTTGTCCTTCGACCAGCCGATGATGCGGCCCGGCATGTTGCGCTTGTACTCGTCGCGGGTAGCGAAGTAGGCGGCTGAGGGTCCGCCGTAGAACATCGGTGTGCCCAGGCGTTGGGTGCTGCCGAATACGATGTCGGCTCCCCATTCGCCCGGAGGAGTCAGCAGCACCAGACTCAGGATGTCGGCTGCCACAGCCACCTTGCAGCGGGCTGCATGGGCCTTCTCCACAAAGTCGCGGTAGTCTTCGATGCTGCCGTCGGCATTGGGATACTGGATGACGCAGGCAAATACATCCTCCGTCAGTTCGGCTTCGCGGTACTTGCCCACTTTCAGCTTCATGCCTTGCGGGATGGCGCGGGTCGTCATCACGGCCAGTGTCTGCGGGAAGATGTTCTCGTCTACAAAGACCACGTTGGCACCGGCCTTCTGCTGCTCGCGCGAGCGCAGGGCATACATCATGGTGACTGCCTCGGCGGCAGCTGTGGCTTCGTCCAGCAGCGAGCAGTTGGCCAGCGGCATACCGGTCAGGTCGGTGATGGCGGTCTGGAAGTTGAGCAGTGCCTCCAGGCGGCCTTGCGACACTTCGCTCTGGTAGGGGGTGTACGAGGTGTACCATACAGGATTCTCGAACACATTGCGCTGGATGACGGCCGGTGTGATGGTGCCATACCAGCCCGTACCGATGTACGTGGTGTAGAGCTTGTTCTTGGAGGCCAGTGCGGCAATGTGTTGTCCGAACTCGTATTCAGTCATGGCTTCGGGTAATGCCAAGGGCTCTTTCAGACGGATGTTGGCTGGGATGGTCTTGTCAACCAGTTCGTCCAGACTGCTCACTCCGATTTTCTGTAACATGCATGCCTCCTCTTCGGCATTGATGCCGATGTGGCGTGAGGCTAATAAATCGTTTTTCATATTCCTATATAAGTTTAAAAGTTCAGTGATGGGGTTGCGCTTCGTGTTGCCTTATCTGAAGAAGGGGTTCTCCGCCTTCTCGATGCCGATGGTGGTAGGTGCGCCATGGCCCGGATAGACAATGGTCTCGTTGGGCAGAACGAACAGGCGGCTGCAGATGTGGTCTATCAGCTCGTCGAAGTTGCCTCCCGAGAGGTCGGCCCGGCCGATGCTACCTTGGAACAGCACGTCGCCCGAGAACATACATCCGCTCGCGGCACAGTAGTACACCAGGCTGCCGGGTGAGTGTCCCGGCACATGGATGGCCTCCAGACGGGTGTGGCCGAAGGTGATGATGTCGCCATCGTGCAGGTAGTGTCCCAACGGCACAGGGGCCTCCTGCAACTTGAAGCCGAACATGCGGCTCTGCTTGGGAGCCTCGTCAATCCAGAATTCGTCGGCTTGGTTGGCTTCGGCCTTCACACCGAACTCCTGCAGCATGAAAGGATTGCCGAAGATGTGGTCCAGATGCAGGTGGGTATTCAACAGGTGCTTCACGGTCAGCTGATTGCCCTGGATGAAGGTCTTCAGCGCCTGCTTCTCCTCTTCGTAAAAACAACCGGGGTCTATCACAGCGGCCTCGTTGGTCTCGTCCCACAGTACATAGCAGTTGACTGGGAACATGTTGAATTCAAATTTCTTTATTTTCATACAGCTTCATGTGTCTTTCTATGATTTGTCTCTTGTCGTTCAAAGGCCTACATGTACCACCTTCTTGGTCTGGAAGTACTCCTCCTCAAAGTACTCTTTCAGGTCCCATAGGGTGGCTCGGTGCTTGAAGGGGAGGGTCTCGTTGGCTAGTTCGCCCCCCTTCAGGCAAATCAGTCCGTTGGGCAGGGCGTTCTGCGGACGGGGTGCGATGTTCTTGCGGACAATCTTTACCAGATCGGCCAGCGGCATCACAGCCCGGCTCACTACGAAGTCAAAACGCTGCTTCTCCTCTTCGGCCCGCTCGTGGCAGAAGGTGACGTTCTTCAGCCCGATGCTTTGCGCCACTTCCGTAGCCACACGCACCTTCTTGCCGATGCTGTCTACCAAGTGAAACTGACACTCAGGGAACAGGATGGCCAGCGGTATGCCGGGGAAACCTCCGCCGGTGCCCAGGTCCATGATGCGGCTTCCCGGACGGAAGCGGATAATCTGGGCAATGCCTAAGGAGTGGAGCACGTGGTGCTCGTACAGGTTGTCAATGTCTTTGCGCGAAATGACGTTGATTTTAGAGTTCCAGTCGCGGTAGAGTGCGTCAAGGGCGGCATATTGGTCGCGTTGCTCCTCTGTCAGCTGGGGGAAATATTTCGTAATCAGTTCCATGGGTGAAGTGGGGGAATTATGCGTTTATCTCGGTTCTCCATCGGATCAGCTCTTCGCTCTCCAGGTGCGACAGCGATGCGTAGGGCAGGGTTATCTGGATGGCTCCCATGGCATAGGGGGCTATCTCATACACATTGTAGACGAAGGTGATGCCTTGCTTGTCCAGGTAGAAATTCTCCGTCGGCTGCAGGTCGCCGGTGCTGGTGTAGCCCAGCTCTTCCAGCTCGGCGTGTGTCGTCACCTGGTTGTCGGCCATCAGCTGGTTCCACAGCAGGTCGGTCAGCGGCTCCTCGTAGTCGCCTACAAACAGGTCGGTCAGACGGATGGGGACCAGCGTGCGCAGATCCAGATTCAGGTAGGTGGTCATGTAGATGCCGTGTGCACCGCCGGTGTACTCCTCGTAGTACTTGCGGTAGGTCAGCAGGGTGCCTGCACAGAGCTGTATCCGGCTCTGGATGTTTTGGTAGTACGAGTACCACGAGCCAACCTCCATGCCGTTGGTCTGCGCCTCCTTCAGGTCTTTCTGGTACATCGGCTCCAGGTCTTTCCGGTAGTTGCTCACGTAGTGGTGGGCATACTTCTGCACGCCCTCTTCCACCGGCTCCGTGCTATACTTGTCGCCGAAGCAGAAGGCTAGGAAGTAGCTGTTCAGGCTGTCCTTCAGCCGCACGTCGGCCGTCTCGCTGGCGTATGCAAAGTTGACGATGAGGTTGCAGGCCGGTTTGGTGGAGTCGCCAAACAGGTGTACGGTTTCGTTCACCTGGATGCTGTCGGCTTCAACGGCGTTCGCCTCTTTGCCTTTCGATTTTCCACAAGCTCCTAAAAGAAAACTTGTGGCAAGTAGAATGGCGAAAGTGTTGACAATATGTCTTTTCATACGGGTTTCTTGTTTAAAAAGTTTATAAATATACAATAAGGTCGCCCTTTCTTTATCGACAAATATAGGACAAATTATTGGAATTATGCCAAAAGATGGGAATGATTTTTCTTCCGACACCACGGTGGCGTTCATTTTCCGTCCTGAATGCCGTTCGCCATGGTGCGTTGCGTGCGGGGATATTTTACAATTCGTGAACTGCCAAACTGTGATAAAGTTGAGGGCGACTTTGTAGACATGGCATGTTTTTGTTACGGGGTTCATGAAATCTTGTTTCAATGCTTTGCCAATGGAATAGTTGCTGTTTTCTTGCTGGCCGTAGCCATTTTTTTAAAACTATTGTCTATATTTGCAGTCGGCGACGTTGTTAAGTGTAGCGGCGTTTCCTTAATTTTTGTGATTATCAATTAGCGTTTGCTGATTATTCGAAGTTCGAGAAACTTGGCGGTGGAAAGAACTTACTCAGTAGAATAGTAGTGGACGTTCACGTCATACGTGGACGGCTGGCTGCATCTCTTGAGTAAAGGTTTCCGCCAAGTACCTTCGAACTGGATGTAGTATCGTCCACGTTTTTTTGCAGGTACTTGGCGGAAATTCGTTTATGGAGGCGGGCGCATTAATACGAATGAAAAACGATTAATGCAGTATGGCGAAATCATTGATTGAAGAGTTGCCCCGCATCGTCAGCGAGGGCAGACGCGAGGCACAGCAGGTGCTGGAGCGATTGAGTAGTGGCACACAGATTGGGCTACAGACCAACGAGTGGGTATTCCCCAGCAGAGATACCGGTGGCTTTACGTGGGAGCGGCCACGACCTGTCTCTGCTGAGGAGTTGCAGGCTTTCGACGGCAGCCACTGGAACAACCGGTTGATTTATGGCGACAACTTGCTGACCATGCAGGCTCTCTTGGCGGGCGACCCCTCCACAGGGCTTCCCTCCCTGCGTGGCAAGGTGGACTTGATTTACATCGATCCTCCCTTTGACAGCAAGGCGGATTATCGCACGAAGATTACGTTGCCGGGAGCAGACCTCCAGCAAAAGCCTTCTGTCATCGAACAGTTTGCATACGCCGATACGTGGGAGCAGGGCACCGTCTCCTATCTTCGTATGATGTATCCTCGGTTAGTACTAATGCGTGAACTGCTTTCTGACAGAGGGAGTATTTATGTGCATATTGATTGGCATGTGGGGCACTATGTAAAAGTTATCATGGATGATATCTTTGGGAAAGGAAATTTAATTAATGAGATTATATGGTGTTATAAGTCAGGAGGAGCTGGAGATAGTGGCTATGCAAAAAAGCATGATGTTATCTTATTTTATAAAAAGGACCGATTGACGTTCAATCCATTAAAAGAAAAATCCTATATGGGAATAGGATATACAACAGGAAATCCTAATGTTAAATTATATGATGATGGCGATGGAAAGGGCCCATATACATTGGTAAATGCAAAAGATTGGTGGACTGATATTGGAATGATCGCTACGTCTAAAGGAAGATTGTACGCCACCCAAAAGCCCGAAGCCTTACTTGAACGCATTATCAAAGCTTCCTCCAACGAAGGCGACTTGGTATGCGATTTCTTTGGCGGAAGTGGCACGACGGCTGCTGTGGCCGAGCGTTTGGGACGTCGCTGGATAACGGGCGACATCGGTAAGCCTGCCGCCCTGGTGATGCGCAAGCGCTTCATCGACCAAGGAGTGAAACCTTTCCTCTATCAGTCTATTGGCGACTATCAGAAGGAAGCCTTCCGCAACAATCGCCAATACCAGCGTGTGGGAGACCTCAGCCAAGTGGTGCTGGGATTGTTTGGTGCCTTGCCTTTCACGCCTGAACAGTGCAACGACCGCAACTTTGGCTACATCAAAGGCACTCGTACACTGGTGATGGTGGACAGCCCCAATCGCCTGACTACGGCAGCCACCGTGAAGCGGGCCGTGGAGGCCAAAGCCTCTTTGCTGGGAGGAGGTTGGGAGAAAGTGGTGCTATTGGGATGGAACTTCGCTTTCGACATCTCACATGCTGTGCAGCAGTTTAGCAACGCACGGGTGGAGGTGCTGGTCATCCCGCCCGACCTGCTGGACAAGCTCAGCAAGAAGGGTTACAAGAAGCTGGTGGATGACCGCTCGGTACGCTTCTCGTCGTTGCAATATCTGGTAGTGGAACCTTTGGAGGTGCGACGCGATGGCGACTACGACGAGCTGGAGGTGGCCCTGTGCGACTATGTACTGCTCTCGCCGGATAACATCCCCCTGGACGAGAACGACAAGGAGAAACTGGTTCGCGTGATGGAGGATGACCCTGTGGCACTGATAGAGTATTGGAGCATCGACCCCGATTACGACGGTCTGACCTTCCGCTCCACTTGGCAAGACTATCGGGAAAACACGGTCAACGATGGCGACCCGCTGCATTGCATCTATCGCACCCGCTTGCGGGTACCTCACAAGGAGCATCGCAAAGTGTGCGTCAAGGCGGTAGATGTGTTTGGGTTTGAGAGTCAAGTGGTGTTGGACGAAGCATAAGGAAGGAGGAAGTAATATGGATAGGAACAATGTATCGTTGGAATTGGCTAAGCAATTGACCCTGCGGGTGAACGAAGCCTGGGAAGACGGCTCGATGCTGCAAAGCGTAACGCCCACTACACAGACGTTGCTGAACTTTTGGTTCGCTCCGGCTTATTGCGAACAGCGCCGCTATAACTTCCATGAGGGACAGCGGCAAGCCATTCTGAATATCATCTACCTGCATGAGGTGGCCAAGGTGAAGCGGGTGGTGGATGCGTATGAATGCGTGGAGCGGGCGTTGCTGGCAAGTGCCAATCTGGAGGCATTGGCCAAAACAAAATACCAGATGCCCAAGTATGCTGTGAAGATGGCTACCGGTACGGGAAAGACATGGGTGATGCATGCCCTGCTGTTGTGGCAGTTGCTGAATGCCCGCCACGAGGAGACGGTAAGCGGACGATATACGCAAAACTTCCTGATTGTAGCACCCGGATTGATTGTGTACGATAGGCTGCTGGATGCTTTTTACGGACGCAAGGCAAGAGGGCAAGAGTACCGTGACCCGCAGTCGAATGACTTCTGCCTGAATCAGGATTTGTTTATTCCTGCGCATTGGAGACCGGAGGTGTTCTCGTTCATTCAGAACAATGTGGTCACCAAGGAAGAGGGTATCGGACGGAAGACAACCGGGGATGGATTGATTGCACTGACCAACTGGCATCTGTTTGAAAAGCAACTGGTAGATGAGGCGGACGGAGAGGAGGCGGATTTGGCAAAGGAGACGTTGAGTGCGCCGGATATCGTGCGCCAGCTATTGCCTATCCGCCCGGGCAAAGCGGCAGGCAATGAGTTGGGAGCCTTGGACCGTCGCTACCTGCGTGGTAGCGAGATAGAATATCTGGCCGGACTGAAAGATGTCATGGTAATCAATGACGAGGCACATCACATCCACGAACTGCAGCGGAATGGAGAGGTGGAAGGGCAGAAGGGCCTGAATGCCATTGCCGATGGTAAGGGGGAACGATTCATGCAAGTGGACTTCTCGGCTACACCCTACGACCAGCAGGGTAGTGGCCGAAATGTGCGGAAATGTTTCTTCCCTCACATCGTCGTGGATTTCGACTTGGCAATGGCGATGCGTAAAGGATTGGTCAAGACGTTGCTGCTGGACAGAAGGCAGGAATTGACCGAACTGGAGGACTTGGACTTCAAAGCCCTGCGAGACAGCCGTAACAAGGTGCGCGGACTGAGCGATGGGCAACGGTTGATGCTACGAGCAGGTCTGGCTAAGCTGAAGAGGCTGGAAGGGGAATTCCTGAAGGTGGATGCTAGGAAGAACCCTAAAATGCTGGTGGTGTGCGAAGATACATCGGTGTCGCCTTACGTCGAGCAGTTTCTTCTTGAAGAGGGACTGGAAAAAGAAGAGGGGGTTACGATTGACAGCAACTCCAAAGGAGAAGTGAGTGAAGAGGAGTGGAAGGAGACGAAGATCCGACTTTTCGATATCGACCGCCACGCCAGACCCAGGGTCATCGTCTCTGTACTGATGTTGCGCGAAGGATTCGATGTGAGCAACATCTGTGTCATTGTACCTTTGCGCTCCTCCGAGGCCCCTATTCTGTTGGAGCAGATTATCGGACGTGGCCTGCGTCTGATGTGGCGCGAGGCGGAGTATCAGGACATCAAAAACGAAGACCGCCGTCGGGTGCTCCAGCAACGTGGCGAGCCCCGTACCTACCTGGATATGCTGACGGTCATAGAGCATCCCGCCTTTATCCGCTTCTACGAGGAACTGTTGAATGCGGGAGCCGGATATGTGGAAGAGGGGGATGGAAACAATACGACTCCTACGGGTGACCTGATTCGTGTGGGCTTGCGTGAGCGTTATGAGGATTTTGACTTCTGCTGGCCCATCATCCTTCGCGATGCGGAGGAGGAACTGGATGATTGTGAATTCGATATCCACTCTTTGCAGCCTTTTATGGCTTTCTCCTTAGACAGGCTTCGTCAGTTTTTGGTGGAGAAGGGAGAGACTTTTGTCTCGCAGGAGGTCACCACGCGCACTCAGTTTGGCAAGTATATCGTGAAGGCCGATTTGTTTACGGCCCGAAACTATCGTGAATATCTTCAGAAGATATTGCGCACCATCACTTCTCGTTTCGACCGCCTCTCCTCGCATCGCGACTGGCAGGTGCCTACACTTCAAATCAGTGATGCAAAGATTATAGCGGTTGTCGATACCTATATCCGTACCCGCCTCTTTGGCCGTTCGTTCAATCCATTTCAACAATATGACTGGAAGATACTGCTGGCTAAAGAGGGTATTGTAACCAAACATATCATCCAAGAGATGTCTCGTGCAATCTTCAGAATGCAGGAGCAAATCCTGACCACACAGGCACAAGTCGTCCATCGTCATTTCTCAGAAGTGACAGAATTGAAGATGCGTGAATCTTGTTCGATGGCGGTGACGAAGTGTATTTATGAGCGTATGGGTTATCCATCGCATGGCGGTGGTTTGGAACGTGCCTTTCTGGAATATCTCGACAGGGATGCAGAGGTGGAGCGTTTCCTGAAAATCAATGAATCGCAGCACACTTTTGCCACCATCTACTATTTGCGGCATGATGGCCTGATGGCTACTTACCATCCGGATTTCCTGGTAGCTACTCGTCAGAAGGTCTATCTGATTGAAACGAAGGGAAACGACCGGGTTACCGATTTGAATGTCCGTCAGAAACAGGTCGCTACTGTGGAATGGATTCGTAAGATCAATTCATTGTCAACAGAGAATCGCATGAATCGTACGTGGGAATATGTTCTTGTTCCAGAGGATGTATTTTATCAATTGACGGGTAATGGTGCTACAATTCAAGATTTGTGTGACCGTTGTGCTGTATCTACTGCGTCTGCGACTGGCAATTTGTTTGACTGAAACCGTGTGATGACTTTATTCGCCTTTTGTCCTATGCCCAAGCACCCTACCAACTCCCTACCATTCCCTTAGCATTCTGTTCCTATAGTAAGGGAAATGTAAGGGAAACGTAGGAGAATGCAGCGGATATGTCACTTTCCTTTTGCTTGTCCTGTGGGGCGGAACATTTTCCGCCCCCACCCCACCAAAAGAAAAGACCCCGTCTGCACCTTCGGAGCTACTCCGCGGGGTGTCGGGCTAAGCAAAAAGAACTCGCCTCTTCGAGGCTCAGACAGCTTTTTGCTCTTCACGCCCTCCGTACCCCTCTCCGCTTCACGCTCCTACGGTGAGGCCGGATGAGCCCGCATAGCAAGCTACAAGTTACAAGCTACAAGTTACCAGTTACGAGTTACCAGTAGGGGCGGAACATTTTCCGCCCTTATCCCGCCAGTAGTGCCACTTTAAATTTTAAATTATTAACCCGTTGGCGGAATTAAGTTAGTGCGTACTTAATTCCGCCAACGGGTATGGAAATAGTAAAGGTGATTTGAGAATCGCGATAGGTTATCAATTTTGATCTATAGACTAGGAGAGAATAACTGTCCATTATCGGGACAAGTTGGGTTATATACTGCCAACCCAAGAAATAGAGT
>SAMEA3663248__coassemble_861_pt1 | contig 10252 bp, 7 predicted proteins | sample SAMEA3663248__metabat2_low_PE_023 | metagenome-assembled genome bin SAMEA3663248 (sample SAMEA3663248) | pig gut metagenome | biome: pig gut; feature: pig-associated habitat; material: faeces | place: China | collected 2013
GTGGACAAGCTGACCTTCCCGATGGAGTATAAGTTTGTCTTGTGGAACAAGAAGGAGCAGTGCGTGGTGGCTTGGGAAGAGAACCCCAACCGCTATATGTCCGATCCTCGGCTGGAAGTAAACGAAACGCTGGCGATAGGCGACCGCTACGTCTACTTCAACCTGCCGGCCTGGAAAGGTGCCGGTGTGGCTGTACCGGTATTTTCACTCCGCTCGGAGGAGAGTTTCGGTGTAGGTGATTTCGGTGATCTGAAAAAACTGATTGATTGGGCTGTGGTCACTCGCCAGCGGGCTGTCCAGATATTGCCCATCAACGATACCACCATGACGCATACCTGGACCGACTCCTATCCCTACAACAGCATCTCCATCTATGCGTTCCATCCCATGTATACCGATTTGAAGCAGTTGGGAACCTTGAAGGACAAGCAGGCTGCAGCGGCTTTCGAACAGCAACGGAAGGAGCTGAATGCGTTGCCGCAGGTAGATTATGAGGCTGTCAACCATGCCAAGTGGGAATACTTCCGCCTCATCTTCCGTCAGGAGGGAGAGAAGGTACTTGCCTCCAAGCCCTTCCGCGACTTCTATGAGGCCAATAAGGAGTGGCTGCAACCATATGCCGTCTTCAGCTATCTGCGTGATGCCTACAAGACACCCGACTTCCGTACTTGGCCGCGCTACAGCCAGTACAATCCCCGCGAAATCGAGAACCTGTGCCGTCCCGAGGGAGTGGATTATCCGCATATCGCCATCTATTACTATATCCAGTTCAATCTGCACAAGCAGTTGCTGGCAGCTACCGAACATGCCCGCAAGCACGGTGTCGTGCTGAAGGGAGATATTCCCATCGGCATCAGCCGCAACAGTGTTGAGGCGTGGAAGGAACCGCACTATTTCAACCTGAACGGACAAGCCGGTGCGCCACCCGATGACTTCTCTGTCAACGGACAGAACTGGGGCTTCCCCACCTACAATTGGGACGTGATGGAAAAGGATGGCTATGCTTGGTGGATGAAACGGTTCCGCAAGATGGCTGAATACTTCGATGCCTATCGCATCGACCATATTCTGGGCTTCTTCCGCATCTGGGAGATTCCGATGAATGCCGTTCACGGCCTGTTGGGACAATTTGTTCCCGCCTTGCCCATGACTCGTGAGGAGATAGAGAGTTACGGACTGCATTTCCGTGAAGACCTCTTCCTGAAACCCTATATCCACGAATACTTCTTGGGCGAGATGTTCGGACCGCATACCGACTTTGTGAAACAGATGTTCCTTCGCACCACCGATACGTGGGAGATTTACGAGATGAAGCCTGAGTTTGATACCCAGCGCAAGGTAGAGGCCTACTTTGCCGGAAAGACGGATGCCGACAGCGTGCGTGTACGCGACGGACTCTATGCGCTCATCAGCGATGTCCTGTTCCTGCCCGACCGCAACGATCCCTACAAGTATCATCCCCGCATCGGTGTACAGCACGACTATGTCTATCGGGCACTGAACGATTGGGAGAAGGCTGCCTTCAACCGTCTGTACGACCATTACTTCTACCATCGTCACAACGACTTCTGGGGTCAGCAGGCTATGAAGAAGTTGCCGCAACTGACGCAGAGTACCCGTATGCTGGTGTGCGGCGAAGATTTGGGCATGATACCCGATTGCGTGGCTTGGGTGATGAACGACCTGCGCATCCTCTCCCTGGAGATACAGCGTATGCCTAAAGACCCGAAGCAGGCCTTCGGCCATCCCGACTGGTATCCGTACCGTTCTGTATGTACCATCTCTACCCACGACATGTCTACGCTGCGTGGCTGGTGGGAAGAGGATGCCGCACAGACGCAGAGCTACTACAACACCGTGCTGGGCCATGCCGGTGCAGCTCCGGCCTCCGCTACACCCGAGTTGTGTGAAGAGGTGGTGAACGCGCACCTGCAGAGCAACTCCATCCTGAGTATCCTCTCTTGGCAAGACTGGATTTCGGTAGACGGGTCGCTGCGTAATCCCGATGCACAGGCCGAGCGTATCAATGTGCCTGCCAATCCACGTCACTACTGGCGTTGGCGTATGCACCTCACGCTGGAACAGCTATTGCAGGCCGATGAACTGAATGAAAAGATCCGGACGATGATTGAAGCTGCCGGACGTTAAGCGGGTCGGCAGATTGTATAAGCATACTGGTGAGGCACAGAGCCAGGGAGATTCATCAATGTCTCCACAGCTTTGTGCCTCGCTTTTTATCGTACCTCTACGGATGAGGTTACGGGCGTTTACGTTCCAGCTCCTGTAGGTTCTCCAACTTCTTGCTCTCCAAGAACTCGTAGATGCCGCACAGGTGTTCCTTAACCCGTTTGTTGCCAAACTCGTAGACCTTGGTTACCAGTCCGTCCAGGAAGTCACGGTCGTGGCTCACGACTATCAGCGTACCGTCAAAGTCCATCAGAGCCTGTTTCAGGATATCCTTTGTCTTCATATCCAGGTGGTTGGTAGGCTCATCCAGAATGAGCAGGTTCACCGGCTCCAGCAACAGCTTGATCATGGCCAGTCGGGTACGTTCGCCACCGCTCAGTACCTTTACTTTCTTCATCGATGCTTCGGGGCTGCCGAACATGAAGGCCCCCAGCAGGTCGCGTATCTTGTTGCGTATTTCCCCTTTGGCCACCTCGTCGATGGTTTGGAACACGGTCAGGCTCTCGTCCATCAGCGATGCCTGGTTCTGGGCGAAATAGCCTATCTGCACGTTGTGTCCCAGTGTCAGTGTGCCTTCGTGCTCTATCTCTCCCATAATGCACTTCACCAGTGTCGACTTACCTTCGCCGTTTTTGCCCACGAAAGCCACCTTGTCTCCCCGTTCGATGGTGAGTGTGGCGTTGCGGAATACCGTGTGGTTGCCGTAACTTTTACCTACCCCCTCCATGATGACCGGGTAGCTGCCACTGCGTGGCGAGGGAGGGAACTTCAGCCGCAGGGCTGACGTATCCTCCTCGTCAACCTCTATTAGTTCCAGCTTCTCCAGCATCTTCACCCGGCTCTGTACCTGCAACGTTTTGCTGTAGGTGCCCTTGAAGCGTTCAATGAAGTCCTTCGTCTCCTGTATCATCTTCTGCTGTTCGTCATACTGTTTTTGCTGCTGTTCGCGCCGCTCTTTGCGCAGCACCAGGTATTGTGAGTAGTTCACCTTGTAGTCGTAGATGCGTCCCATGGTCACCTCGATGGTGCGTGTGGTGATGCTATCCACAAACTTGCGGTCGTGACTGATGACAATCACTGCTTTGGCGCTGTTTATCAGGAACTCCTCCAGCCATTGTATGGATTCGATGTCCAGGTGATTGGTCGGCTCGTCCAGCAGCAGTACATCGGGATTCTGCAGCAACAGTTTGGCCAGCTCGATGCGCATGCGCCAACCGCCGCTGAAGTCGCTGGTGGGGCGTTGGAAATCTTCCCGGTTGAATCCCAGACCCAGCAGGGCTTTCTCCACATCTTCCTCGAAGTGCGTCAGGTCGATGGCGTAGAACTTCTCGCTCAGTGCCGATACCTTTTCAATCAGCTCCATGTAGCTGTCGCTCTCGTAGTCGGTACGTGTCTCCAGTTCATGATTCAGGGCGTTGATTTCCGCTTCCATGGCGTGCAGGTGTGCAAAGGCCTGTGATGCCTCTTCAAATACGGTGCGTCCGTCGGCAGTCATCAGGTGCTGGGGCAAGTAGGCCACTACGCACTCCTTGGGTGCTGTCACCTTTCCTCGGGTAGGCTGTCGTACGCCGGCCAGTATCTTCAGCAAGGTCGACTTGCCCGCTCCGTTCTTTCCCATCAGGGCGATACGGTCTTTTTCGTTAATCTGGAATGAAATGTCACTGAACAGGGTGGTACCGCCGAATTCGACGGTCAGGCCATCTACTGAAATCATAATTTTCTTCGGTTGTTTGTATGTATAAATGAGGTTGCAAATGTATATAAAATCCACGAGATTCCATATCGGCGGGGTGAAGAATCTGCTCTTTGGCTTGGTTGTGAAAATCTCCTTTTTTGACATGTTGTTTTTCAAACAGCGGGATAGCATATCAAAATGCTATTTTCTTTCTGTTTGCCATTTGCCGCTAAATAGAAGCAGTGAGGAGTAGTTTGGGACAAGGAAAGATACACTTTTGCTGCACATTTCATTCGGTTTTGTGCAACACTGTTGGCGCACTATGATTAGACATTCTATGGACGTACGTCCTTGCACCCTAACAACGTACGTCCTTACCCTCTAACGACGTACGTCCAAGCAAAACTGCACCCGGCAGGAGCTGTATTATTTCTCATTTCCTGACAAAAAGAGCCAAAAAATCCTTTAATTAGATTCGCTTATTTACGAGGATAGGGTAGTTTGGCCGGTTTTATCGCCTTCTCGACGATTAGCGAAAATCATTGTGTAACCCCTAAGGGCGATTTTGTTGACGGGAGTATTTGCTCATGATAAATCTGTTAGTAACATACTTCGGCTGTAATTAACTATAGCCTAATGTTTATAGCTCACAATGGTACAATAACCATATGGGCAAGGAACTTGGTTCTCTCTCGTAAAGCCGGTTCCTTGCCTTTTATAGTTCAACAACAGGTAGTAAATCGGAAACATTCCGTAAATTTGTAACCAGAAACTTAAAGAGCAAGGAAATCAAATATTGATACAATAAAAGATCAAGAAAAAGGAAAAGATGGATGACATTTGTCGCTGCGTTTGCGGTGGTACTGGTGGTTTTGGCATAGAATCCCTCTGTTGACTGGGATTCGAAGAGTCTGATAATTGGTGGTAAGCGGGTTGTTCCCGTGATGGGTGAGGTACACTACTCGCGCATTCCTGCAGACGAATGGAAACAGGAAATCCGGAAGATGAAGGACGGTGGCGTAACGATATGATTGCCTGCTACGTGTTTTGGAATCACATAGAGGAGATAGAGGGACAATTCTCCCATCAGGGCGATGCGGCCTCAGATGTTCCCTCTAAGGGATAGTCATGGTTCCTTGCAGGCACAGGCTTCTCCTTAGCATCCTGTTCGGTTTCCCTTAGTCAGACTAAGAGAATCGAACAGGATGCTAAGGGAATTGTAGGGAAAAGGTAGGGAATGGCATGCAGTCGTCATGTTTGCCTGGATACCTTTCCTCTATAGAAATATACTCTTTCTTTGTTCTGTCGGTATAGAATCTTGCGGACTTTATTTATATTTGTATCTGTCTTGACAGCATACAGCAGTAGGAAAACAAATGTGTATGCTCAATGAAAGAGATATTAGTATGAAAAACAAGGTTCTAAATAACGAAATGGATAATCAGAAGGTATATAAAGTGCTTCTTTTGACTTGTGATGGGCTCAAGTCAGATCAGCTTTGTGATTCTATTAACGGCTTGAAGAATGATGATTCTGTGATTTCTTCAGACAGTGAGATTGAGGTTTTGACTGAGTGTGACAATGACGCTGAGATTGATGTCTTTGTGGGAATAGGAAATGGAGCGAATATAGCAAAAGACCGGGCACAAGAAGCCAAGAAGCCGGCTTTGCTGTGCGACATCAGTTGCTCGAAGGAAGAATCGTATGACCCTGCCACCGTTCCTTATACATGGGGACTGTTCAATAAAAATAATAAGGAAATGGAGAAGGCCTTCCTTGAACATTACAACTTGTCATTTGTATATGCCGCCAATGAAAACCTGCTGGATTATGTCGCTCCACTGGCATTCCACCTGCTTGAGGAGTTTTCCTACCACAGCAAATACAATACCAACTTTGGATATAAGAAACAGGCGGAATTCATTCACGAGTTCACTCAGTTCTATCTTGACAAGATGAAGCAGCTGGTAAATGCAAAAGGTTTTGTTCGTGATGATATAAAGGGAGATTTCTATCATATTATATATAGGTACAGGCCTGACGATGCGGATAAGCCTTTCGAGTCTATTGACGGGCGCGTCTACGACTTCATCATAGAATATCATCGGGGAAAACCGTCAGAGGGAATATACTATGGCGTAAAGGGGGAGGTAAAGTCGGGTGACTTGGAAAAGCAGTGTGAGCAATTCCGCCGTGAGTGGCCTAATATTTTTATGAAGGATAAGAATGAGCTTCAAGAGATATACAAAAATAGCAGCGGAAAAGATATTTTCTGGGGGTACAACTTTCAGTTGGAACTGACGGAAATACTCAATAACACATTCCCATGGAAAAACTATCTGAAATGCTATAAACCGACTGATAATATCTGGGAACAAAGATATTGGCTGTTCTGGGTAACACTGAATGACGACGAGGACATCATTGATGTTGCCGCTCGCGCTGTGAAGCTGATGGCCAAGACGTTTGAACGGTGTATTATTAAAAAAGAAGAGTATAAGGCGCCGGAAGATAAAAAGAATGAATCGAAGAAGAATCCACAATTGCAGAAAACAGCATTCACAAAAGAGCCTTTCGGTGAGTTGATTGAAAAGCTCAATCACCATTTAAAAAAACTCAATAACCATTTAATTGACAATGATAAAAACCTTATAGAGATACTGAAGGGTGATGGTTTAATAGAGAAAGATGAAAGGTATGAGTGTTGTTTTATCTGTACGGGAAATAATATAGCATCATTTGCTGGGAGTTTACAAGAAACAATTGCAAAAAAATATACTACTTCAGTTCCGTGGGAGTTGGTGGAGAGGGTAATATTACCATACACAAGAAATCCTTCAAAAGTGAATTAAAAAATGAAAAAACAAAGAAAAAGAAAATGAAAGAGAAATATGGGACGTAAAACGAAGAAAAAAACAGAATAAATTCACGTTTAAATTTACGTGTAAAGGTCGCATATAGGGTTCGCGTATATTTGCATCGACTTCAAGAATTGAGGTTGGTGCATTTTTTTTGCATCTAAGTAAAATCAGTTCTTCTTCGGGAGGACATAAATTAAAAATATAATGAATGTTTTAATTATCACCTACGGAATAGCCGTAGTAGTGGAGTCCATTGTGGCATTTACAAAGTCTGTAACAGCAGCAGATATTATGTGGTATATCTGCCGTGTTTTTGGAATCCCATTTCCTCTTAAAACTGCATTAATTATTAGAGCATTGCTCCTTATTACTGGAGGTTGGGCGTTGATTAGTAGTTTCAAAAACATAATTAATGTTATCTGACTTAAGGTAAAGTAAACGGCTTAACCGTATAGGGAAAGCCAAGTATTAACTTAAATCATTGGTTGTCAATCTGGTTATATCTAAAGCGCGCAGGCGAGAGGGAACACAAGACCGGTCAATATAAGTTCCCAATCTCGCTATAAACAGGTGATAGTCATTGATAAAAAACTTAATAACAATGAGAAGTGTAAATTTTAATGCTCTGATTACAGAGCAGTTTATCAAGAACACCACCAAGTATATTAAGTACTCGAAAGAGAACGGTGCAGAAGGCGAGTGCCCTTGGTGGTGTATCCAGAATTTCGTAGAGCTGCCTTCAGATATAGTTGATGCCGAAGGCCAGCCCATCATTGGTGCGACACTTCAGCTGTCGTACGATGACTCAACCGGAAGAACATTCCCCGGACCCATCTACAAAAGACGGGAGACCCCTCTTTACAGAAGGTCGTTTGCAAGGAGAATGAATAGAGAGAGCCTGTTTGAAGGAGCGCAGCTTTTCTGCCCGCAAACCATTGATGAACTATTGAATCAGGCTTATGCTGTCTGCTCAAGGGAGGAGCTTTGCCAGATTATCCAACTCCAGCAGGCTGGCAATGAAGCTACGCTACGTCAACGACTGTTGGATATTTTGGGCATTTCGGATAGAACCCTTCCGGTTCAAGAAGGCTCGCAAATAGAGTATAAGGCCTCATTCCTTCACTGCCCGATGCGGGCTGCCAATGAGCGGATTGCGCAATACAACAACATCTTTTCTGAAATATGTGCATTCGCAAACAGTCATATCAATGGAGTCATCTATATTGGTGTCCGGAACGATGGTACCATCGTCGGCATCGAAAATGAATTGGAGCAGGATGCCCCCTTTGAAAACAGAAACGACTTCGAGGCAGATTTTCTAAATCTGATGCACTTGGCCTTCAACAATTTTCAGTTCGTCAATTCTATTCGAATGACGTGGCTCAAGACTTCAGATGAAAAACTCTTCTATCGAATTGACGTGCCTGCTTGGCAAGGAATCGTATTCCTGAATGGGAACCAGCTATTTGTCCGTCACGAGTCAAGCCGCCGCCTTCTGAAGGATCAAGACCTGATCAGCTACATTAATAATAGAAATTGATAACTTAAATGATAAAAGAAAGGAGGTGTAAGGATATGGCAGATGACAGGCTGATGTACGATGTCTCTGATGAAGAGTGGGAAAGCATGTCAGACGAACTCCAGCAGGAGATTTCTTGGAACACGCTTCAGGATGCCCGCGAGGCGATGGGTCTCAATGCACAAGAAGATGAATAATCAAACAGGTGGAGAGGCCAGGCTTCTCCACCTGAAATCACTGAAAATTAATTAAATAAAAATATATAATATGAAAGCTATTCAATTTTTAACCGATTTTTCAGATCAGATGTTTGCTGACCGGGAGGTCGCATCTGTTACCCCGTCGCAACTGCCCGCCCGTTGGTGGGTTTTGTATGTCGAGAGTTTGGTTCTCGCTACTTGCTCTTTGTTTTATTTCAATCAGTCACCTTGGCTGCATTGTGCTCTCTCTATGCTGCTCTCTGTAGGGTTGTTTGTCTGCTTGGTCCGTATGCTGAAGCGCTCCCCTAAATGGCTTGCCGCCAGCATTCGGGTTGCCTCCGGTTTGCTGCTGCTCCAGCTGCTGCTGCCGCTACTCGTCATAGCTGCAGTACTGGTTGGCCATGCCCTGGGGTTCGGCTGGACAGATACCTGTTATCATAGGCTAATCAGCATCTTTTCGTAAACGTTCTGTGAAGATTTTTCCCATTCCCTGCTTCCCGCCAAAGCCGCTACATCTTCGTTCGTTGTTCGTTCCATAGGAGCGAGAGAGAGGTGGGTTTGATAGGGAGTTGGTAGGGCGTTGGTAGGGAGCAGGTAGGGAGTGGGGAAAATCCGTTTCATGCGCAGACGAAACAGGCGGATGCGACAAACAGATGTTAAGATGATTTTCCGCGACCGTTTTCGAATCCTATCCCCGTAGGCTATACCTGCTAAACAACTGACCGTAAGGGTAGAGAGACAGCCTCGTTCTCATTTTTTTGTATGTGTATGCCGATAGATGAAAAAAATGTCGTACTTTTGCAATGAAAAAGAGAGGAATGCGGCAAACGGGTGGGATAACCCTTGCTCGCTGAAACAGAAGTAAATGTCTATGTCTTATTAAAATAAAGTAGTATGGCAGAAATCAAAAGCGAAGAGACAAGCGAGAAGAAGAGCTTGAACTTCATCGAACAGATAGTGGAGAATGACTTGAAAGAGGGCAAGAACGACGGTAGGGTACAGACCCGATTCCCGCCGGAGCCGAACGGCTATCTGCACATCGGACACGCGAAGGCCATTTGTCTGGACTTCGGCATCGCAGCTAATCATGGCGGTGTATGCAACCTGCGTTTTGATGATACCAATCCTACCAAAGAAGACGTGGAGTATGTGGAAGCTATCAAGGAGGACATCAAGTGGCTGGGCTATCAGTGGGGGGCCGAGTACTATGCATCGGACTACTTCCAGCAGTTGTGGGACTTTGCCATCCGGCTGATTGAGGAGGGGAAAGCCTACATCGACGAGCAGACCAGCGAACAGATTGCCGCACAGAAGGGTACGCCTACACAGCCGGGTACGGAAAGTCCGTTCCGCAACCGTCCCATTGCCGAAAATCTGGAGCTGTTCAAGAAGATGAACAGCGGCGAGATAGAGGAGGGAGCCATGGTGCTGCGTGCCAAGATTGACATGGCCAGCCCTAACATGCACTTCCGTGACCCCATCATATACCGTGTGGTGAAGCATCCGCATCATCGCACCGGCACGACCTGGAAGGCGTATCCGATGTACGACTTCGCCCACGGACAGAGTGACTTCTTCGAAGGGGTGACTCACTCGCTCTGTACGCTGGAGTTCGTGCCGCATCGCCCGCTTTACGACCTCTTCGTGGACTGGGTGAAGGAGGGCAAGGACCTGGAAGACCATCGCCCCCATCAGTATGAGTTCAACAAACTGAATCTGAGCTACACACTGATGAGCAAACGCAACCTGCTGATACTGGTGAAGGAGGGACTGGTGAACGGATGGGACGACCCGCGTATGCCGACCATCT
>SAMEA3663248__coassemble_865_pt1 | contig 10237 bp, 8 predicted proteins | sample SAMEA3663248__metabat2_low_PE_023 | metagenome-assembled genome bin SAMEA3663248 (sample SAMEA3663248) | pig gut metagenome | biome: pig gut; feature: pig-associated habitat; material: faeces | place: China | collected 2013
GAACTTCCAGAAGAGGCGGGTACGATACTCCACATTCGCATCCAGCTTGATATCGCCCGACTGATTCATGAAGTTATTGTCACCGGGAAATGTACCGGGACCTAAGTCACGTACCGACCAGCCACGCACACTGTTGGCACCACCGGAGAAGTAACGTTTCTCAAAGGGCAGCATGGTGGCATTGCCATAAGGAATGGCTACTCCCAAACCGCAATGGAATACCAGCGAGTTGCGGGCATCTATCTGCAGATTACGGGCATAGTCCAAGTCCATCTTGACGTATTGGGCATAGGGAATGTTGAGCAAGGTGTATTCACCGTTCTCGTTTGTCTGCTGATGAGTCATCTTGGAGAAGGCATAGAGCAGATTGCCGGCTGACTCCAGATTGAATCGCACGGTATAGGAGTTGCCTACCGTAGTGTTGTTCATCAGCGAACGCCCCGAACTGTTATAAGTAAAACTATAGCCCGCACGTACTATCAGACGGTCCTCGTAATTATACTTCAGGATATAGTTCTGGTCCTGATCCAGATAGAGCTCCTTGAACTGCGCGTCAATCCACGGCATGTAGAGGTAGTTGACGTCCAGCAAGTCGATGCGATGTTGGGCACGCTGGCGATGCACGCCCCACTTGTAGCTCCAGCTGCCCGAAGCCACGATGCGGGTAAACTCGGGACGCATCTGATAGTTGTATTGCAGACCGAATTCCGTTGTGGCCCGTATCTTCCGCTTGAAGTCATTGGAGAGGAAGGGGAAGAGGAAGCGAGGAAAGTTGACCGTGGCCTCGGCACCCAACTCAGTATAGTTCTGGTTCAACCCGCTCTGCAAACCGGAGACGGCCTCGTAGGCTCCGCGCAGCTTCACCATGAAGGCCTCGGAGCCCTTGAACAGATTGCGATGGTTAAAGGCAACGGAGGCTGCGGCTCCCAAGTCGCCGGCCGAGTTGGTGCCCTCGACCTCGAACGATATAGACTGTTGCTTGCCGCGGGTCAGCAAGACATAGGCATTCAGCAACGACGAGTCGTTCTGCTGCACTTCGTAAAAGCGGATGTTGGTGTACTTGAGTGCTTGCAGGCGTCCGAAGTTGGAATAGGTTTGCTGTACCTCTTCGGCATTGTACAGGGCACCGGGTGTAATGCGCAGATTATCCGTCAGCACCTTCGGCCGCAGATAGAGCTTGTCCTTGAAGTAGATGGGTATGCCCTTGTAGTGCAACGAGTCATCCACCTCAATGCTGTTGCTCAGGGCCGAAGACTGCAGCATGTTGTAGTCGGTGACAAAGTTGACCTTATTCACCGTATATTGGCGGTGAGGAAGGGAGGCCTCTTCATTGGGCTGCTTGACAAGTGACAGATGGAGGGTCAAATCGACCTGAAAAGTGTTGCGCACCGTATCGGCTGTATACGAGATATAGTCTTTGTTGAACCGGTAATATCCCTGTTGCAGCAGGGTGGAGACTATACGCTGACGCTCTGCATCGAGCACATTGACGTCAAAGTACATGCCTTCGGACAGCAGCGTGGCCGCCGTGTCCCGCTCCAAATAGGTACGAATCTGTTCATCGGGTATATCATAGTGCAGGCTGCGCACCTTGTAGGGCTGTCCCGTAGCGACCTTATAGGTCAGCTTCATCTTCTTCTTGTTCACCTCATGCAGAGGGGTCACGGTGGCCCGCATATAGCCCATATTCTGCACCGCCTTGGTAATCTCCTCACGAGTACGCTCCATCTCCTTCTCGTTATAGATGACGGGAGCGTCACCCATGCGGCGCAGCACACGGTTCACCCATTTCGTAGAGTCACTCCCCGACCAGTTGTAGACGTAGAGCTGCGTTTTTATCAAACTGAACCACTTTGAATTGGGAGTCTGCCGCAGATAGAGTGAGAGGTTAGAGGGTTTCACCTCCTTGTTGTCTGTGCGGATGTGTACCTCGTCCAGCAGATAAGCACCATCGGGCACATACTTGGTGGAAGAGCAGGCAGCCGACAGAATAAGCAGCAGTAGATATATCGTGTAACGAAGTAACTTTCTCATATCATCTCATAAAACCGCTACAAATATACTCCTAATTTTTTCTTTACCGAAATAAATTCCATGCAAGAGTTGGTAAGAGGCTTTGATTATGTAGAAATAATCGCGTACTTTTGCAACGCTGTAAAGGGATGCTTACCTGTCCCCTACCTTAGCAACTCGATGAACCTAAAAAGAAGAGCGACATGACACTGAGCAAAAACCGAATCAAGTATATCCACGCCCTGGAGATGAAGAAGACCCGGAAGGCCGACCGCGTGTTTCTGGCTGAAGGGCCCAAACTGGTGGGCGACCTGCTGGGACACGTACCCTGCCTCTTTCTGGCTGCCACAGCCGGATGGCTGGCACAGCATCCCCATCCCCAAGCCGAGGAAGTGACGGAGGTGGACGAAACGGAACTGGCGCGTGCCAGCCTGCAGAAGGCTCCCCAGCAGGTACTGGCCATCTTCCGGCAACCGGAAGAGATGTACAAGATGGAGGAGATACGCCGGTCACTCTCTCTGGCACTGGACGACATACAGGACCCCGGCAATCTGGGCACCATCATCCGTCTGGCCGACTGGTTCGGTATCGAACATATCTTCTGCTCACCGGGTACGGTGGATGTCTACAACCCCAAAACCGTCCAAGCCACCATGGGTGCCATTGCCCGAGTGAAACTGCACTACACTCCCCTGCCCGAACTGATTCGCTCGCTGGGATCGGAGATGCCTGTATATGGCACCTTTCTGAATGGAGAGGATATGTATGCCCGACCCTTGACGAGAAACGGACTGATTGTGATGGGAAACGAAGGAAACGGCATCGGACGGGAAGTGGAACAGCTGGTCAACCGAAGACTGTACATACCGAACTACCCGACCGACCGACCGACTTCAGAATCGCTGAACGTAGCCGTTGCTACGGCAGTAGTCTGTGCCGAGTTCCGTCGACAGGCTGCAGGAGGATAAGGTCGAAAGGGGTCACATGACAAGCCATGCGATGAATCAAGGTGGAGGCCACCGACGAAGGAAGGTCTCCCAACCACGGTAGCAGCGGTACCTGAAAAAGAGGCTGTATAGTGCATGGCTCCTCCGACATACGGTACCATTCATCGGCATCGGGCAACGCAATCAGCCCGGGCAGCCATACCGTATCTTCGCATTCGTGCATCAAAGGAAAGATACGCTTCACCCTTCCTCCGGCCAGCTCCACAGCCATCTGCTTCAGATATCCATATCCGGGCAACAGGAGAAAATGCGAAGCGTATCGGGTATGTGATTCCATCATTTCTTATGCGTAGGACGAGGACGTACTGGCAACGGACGGGACTGGCTATCCACACTGTCGGCAACCAGTCTGCGAGGCTTATCGGCATGTAAGGCAGGCTGTCTGACCTCTTGTCGGCGGACAGGTTCTTCGGTAACGGCGACGGAATCCTTTGCTGCAGGTGTTTCCAATGCACCCTGTGCATGATAGCGCATCAGCGAGATGTCTTCGAGCAGCAGCGGATGCGACTCCGAGAGGGGAGCCGGATAATAGATGAACCCACGAACGGTCTGTATGCTTCCCAACGTATCGGCCCATACATTGAGCTGATACCTGCCCGAAACCGGAATCCGCAGAGAGGCACTAACTGTTGTATCATTCTTTTCATACACCATCTGCAAGGCCATCAAAGGGGCATGAGCGGAATCGGGCTGTTCACCCAAAAAGCGGAAGCCAACACTCCAGCGCACCGTATCGCAGGGATAGAAGTTCGTATCTACCGCCATGGAGAACGCCAGCCGATTGTCCATCGGTGTACCACTCAGGCGACAGATGCGTTCCTGCATCCATACGTCCACGCTGTCGCCTCCCTTCGTTGCCTGCGGCTTGTTGTCGCGCAAGGCTATCAGATGGTTGATACCGTCGCGTTCGCTCCTCAGCCGTTTGTTTACCCGTTCATACACCTTGGCCAGTGCATCGGGATGGCGGGCATACCACACCATGGTGGTATCAAAGTCGGCTTCGGTGATGCCATGCTTCCTGTACACCGACTCGATGTAGAGTGCCTTCTTGTAGTTTTCGCCCCGCGAGTACTCCTCACCCACCGCTTTGGCCAGGTGATAGTCGTAGAGCACGGCCTCCATCTTGCTGTCGGGCAGCACTTCGCTCGGCCGCTTCACCTCGCAGGCTGTCAGTCCCCATACCAGCAGCAAGAGGGCTCCCCAAGAAATCCGCTTTCTACTGTTCATGACTTCTTCAGCTCGTGATAGGTTTCGTTCAGATACTTGCCATAGAACAGCAGCAGGGCAATGATGCCACAGCTGATGGCTGCATCGGCAAAGTTGAATATCGGGCTGAAGAAGACAAAATGCTCACCACCGACAAAAGGCATCCATAAGGGCCAGTGGGTGTCGATGATGGGGAAATAGAACATATCCACCACCTTACCGTAGAGCAAGGGCGCATATCCACCCTCAGCCGGCAGGAAAGAAGCAATCTGGGAATGGGTGCTGTCGTTAAAAAGCACTCCATAGAACACACTGTCAATGATATTACCCAATGCCCCCGTCAGGATAAGCGAAATGCAGACGATATATCCTGTCTTCAGCCCCATCTTGACGATGCGGTACAGATACCAGGCAATGAACGTCACCGCCACGATACGGAACGAGGTCAGGAACAACTTCCCGATGACCTCCATGCCGAATGCCATGCCTCTGTTCTCCGTAAAGTAGATGTAGAACCAGTCCGTGATGCGGATACTTTCATGCCAGAACATGTGCGTCTTTACCCAGATTTTGATAATCTGGTCGATAATCAGCCCTGAAAAGATGACGAGCAGTGCAATCCGTCCCTTGGTAAATACGCCACTCATCACTTCTTCCCGCTATTCTTGGCTTCGATGCTCAATGTGGCATGAGGTACGGCACGCAGACGTTCTGCCGGAATCAGCTTGCCCGTCTCACGGCAGATGCCATACGTCTTGTTCTCGATACGTACCAGGGCAGCCTGCAGGCCTTGGATGAACTTGAGCTGACGCTGTGCCAGACGGGTTGTTTCCTCCTTGGAGAGCGTATTGGCACCCTCTTCCAGCACTTTATAGGTAGGAGATGTATCGTCGGTATCGTTGCCGTCGGCACCTGTCAGACTGGCCTTCAGCAAGTCATAGTCACGTTGGGCCAGCTCCAGCTTCTCCATAATGATAGCCCGGAATTCTTCCAGTTCTGCATCTGAATATCTTGTCTTTTCTCCCATACTGTTTTTTAGTTTTATTAAATTACATATTTGTAGGGGCGGAATAACTTCCGCCCTTCCATTACAAACTATAGGTTCTGTTATTTATCGTTTCTTGTTTTCATTGCTTGCATACCGCAATCTGAAGCGAGAAGTCGTCAAACTCCAGTTCGGTACCATTTTCCACCTGATCGGCCAGCGTGAGCGAGATTCCAAGAACCTGGTTGCAAATATACTCCTTATATTCCGTTACGGCATCATCCGTTTGCGGATTTTTAGATAAGGTAATATTAATTTTGTCAGTTATCTCAAAACCGCTCGACTTGCGGATGTTCTGTATGCGGTTCACCAGCTCGCGGGCTACACCTTCGCGGCGCAGTTCTTCCGTCACAGTTACCTCCAAAGCTACGGTGAGCCGACCTTCGTTGGCCACCAGCCAGCCGGGGATATCCTCGCTAATGATTTCCACATCGGCAGTCTCTATCACCGCCTCTGCCCCATCGGCCAGCGTCAGAGCGAAGCGTCCCTCCTTCTCCAAAGCGGCGATAGACTCTTGCGACAGTCCGGCCACGGCAGCGGCCACGGCCTTCATCTGCTTGCCGAACTTCGGTCCCAGCTTCTTGAAGTCACACTTCACGCGCTTCACCAGCACGCCGGCGGCACCTTCTACGAAACGGATTTCCTTTACATTCACCTCGTTCATAATCAATGTCTTCACAGCCTCGATGTGGGCACGCTGCTGGTCGTCTACAACAGGTATCATGATGCACTGCAGCGGTTGGCGCACTTTGATGTTCACCTTGCGACGCAAAGCCAGCACCATGGATGTGATGTCCTGAGCCACCTGCATACGGGCCTCCAGTTCGTCATTGATCATCTCTTCATGACAGGCGGGGAAGTGTGCCAGATGCACCGACACGACCTGGTCGCGACCCGTCACGCCTATCAGATCCATGTAGAGCATATCTGCATAGAAGGGGGCGATGGGAGCCATCAGCTTGGCTACCGTCTCCAGACAGGTGTAGAGTGTCTGATAGGCCGAGAGCTTGTCAGCAGTCATGCCGCCGCCCCAGAAGCGTTTGCGGTTCAGACGGACATACCAGTTGGAAAGGTTGTCGTTCACGAAATCCTGTATCAATCGGCCGGCCTTCGTAGGCTCGTAGTCGTTGTAGCAGGCATCTACCTCCTTCACCAACGTGTTCAGTACCGACAGAATCCAGCGGTCAATCTCCGGACGTTCGTCCATCGGCACGTCGGATTTAGTATAGGTAAATCCGTCCACATTGGCATAGAGAGCGAAGAAGGAGTAGGTGTTGTACAGCGTTCCGAAGAACTTGCGGCGCACCTCCTCCACACCGTCCACGTCAAACTTCAGGTTGTCCCACGGCGACGAGTTGGTAATCATATACCAGCGCAAGGGGTCAGAGCCATACTTCTCGATGGTGGAGAAGGGGTCTACCGCATTGCCCAAGCGTTTCGACATCTTGTTTCCGTTCTTGTCGAGCACCAGTCCGTTGGAGATGACCGCCTTGTAGCTGACACTGTCAAACACCATGGTGGCGATGGCATGGAGCGTAAAGAACCAGCCACGTGTCTGATCAACGCCCTCGGCGATGAAGTCGGCGGGATATACCTGATGGTTGTCCAGCAGTTCCTTGTTTTCAAATGGATAGTGAATCTGTGCATAGGGCATGGCACCGGAGTCAAACCATACGTCAATCAAGTCAGACTCGCGCTTCATCGGCTGACCGTCGGCGCTGACCAGCACAATCTCGTCCACATATGGGCGGTGCAGGTCTATCTTGTCATAATTCTCTTGCGTATATACGCCGGGCTGGAAGCCGCGTTCCTTGTAGGGATTGCTCTGCATCACACCGGCGGCCACAGCCTTCTCCACTTCATTGTACAGCTCTTCCACCGACTCAATGCACTTCTCCTCGCTTCCGTCCTCGGTGCGCCAGATAGGAAGCGGCGTACCCCAGTAGCGCGAGCGGCTCAGGTTCCAGTCGTTCAAGTTTTCCAGCCATTTGCCGAAGCGGCCTGTGCCAGTAGATTCGGGCTTCCAGTTGATGGTCTTGTTGAGCTCCATCATACGTTCCTTGCAGGCTGTAGAGCGGATAAACCAGCTGTCCAGCGGATAGTACAGCACCGGCTTGTCCGTACGCCAGCAGTGCGGATAGTTGTGTACATGCTTCTCCATCTTGAAGGCCTGGTGGGCTGCCTTCATCTTCATGCAGATGTAGACATCCAGACTTTCGGCTGCCTGGGCAGCCTTTTCATCGTACTTGCCGTCTACGGTAAACTGCGGGTCGTAGGCATTCTTCACCCAGCGCCCTTCATACTCTTTGTATGCCTCTACGTCCACACATTCGCTGACGAAGCGTTCGTCAAGTTCGTCCAGCAGATAGAACTTGCCGGTCAGGTCCACCATAGGTCTGGTTTCACCCCGCTTATTAATCATGAAGAGCGAAGGTATGCCGGCAGCACGGGCCACGTTGGCATCGTCGGCACCGAAGGTAGGTGCGATATGTACGATACCCGTACCATCTTCGGTAGTCACATAATCTCCGGGGATGACGCGGAACGCCTTAGCCGATGCGTCCTTCCAGTTGCCATCAGCATCTACCTCTCCGGGTTTCACCCAAGGCATCAGCTGCTCGTACTCCATGCCCACCAGTTCGGGACCCTTATACTCGCCTACCACCTTGAAGGGTATCAGCTTGTCGCCCGGCTTATAGTCCTCCAGCGCAATGCCTTCAGCCTTCTTGTTGAAGTGTATATACAGCAGGGGCTTGGCCAGGACAACCGTCATCTTCTCGCCGGTGTAGGCGTTGTAGGTCTGCACGGCCACGTAGTCAATCTTCGGTCCCACAGAGAGCCGTGTTGCTGGGCAATGTCCAGGGTGTGGTGGTCCATGCCAGGAAGTAGGGTGTGCCCCAGGCCGCCATTTCGGGCTTGGGCTGCTTGATGCGGAACTGTCCCACTACGGTCAGGTCCTTCACGTCGCGGTAGCACCCGGGCTGATTCAGCTCGTGCGAGCTCAATCCGGTGCCTGCAGCGGGCGAATAGGGCTGGATGGTATAGCCCTTGTAGAGGAGCCCCTTCTTGTAGAGTTGCTTCAGCAGCCACCACAGCGTTTCGATGTAGCGGTTGTCGTATGTGATGTAGGGGTGTTCCAAGTCCACCCAATAGCCCATCTTGTGGGTCAGGTCGGTCCACTCCTTCGTAAACTTCATCACGTCCTTGCGGCAGGCCGCATTGTAGTCGGCCACGGAGATAGACTTACCGATATCCTCCTTCGTGATGCCCAATGCCTTCTCCACGCCCAGTTCCACCGGCAGTCCGTGGGTGTCCCATCCGGCCTTCCGCTTTACCTGATATCCCTTCATGGTCTTGTAGCGGCAGAAGATGTCCTTGATGGAGCGGGCCATCACGTGGTGGATGCCCGGCATACCGTTGGCCGAGGGAGGCCCTTCGTAAAACACGAATGAAGGAGAGCCTTCACGTTCTGTCATACTTTTGGCGAAGACATTCTCTTCGTCCCATTTCTTCAACACTTCCTTGTTGATGTCCGAAAGATTAAAACTCTGGTATTCAGCAAATTTCTTACTCATATATGTTTTATTTTCTCTATCTTTATCCTCTTTCAGCCGGGAGCGGCACACGGCCTGCAACCTACCGTCCCCAATTAGGGGTGCAAATTTACAAATAAATTGGATATTAGAGAAGAAATCGTTTTTTTTCCCTCTGTTTTGACTGAAATTCCGTTCCAAAACATATTTCTTTTCGCGCTCGGAAAATACGGACGAAGGAGAGAGATGATGAAAGCTCTTAAGGGCTGACGTTCACTCACTCCTACAGGGAGATGTGTTCAGTCGTATAGTGAGTTTATTTCAGTCGTATACTTAGATACCGTCCGACATTCGGTGTACGAGCGTACAACATCCGTTGTACGGTATATAAGTATACGACTGAAAGAAGCACGAGATTGGCTTCAGCGAACAGATGGATAAAAAAAGTGATGCTTACAACGGCAGGATGAAGACAAAGCGGGCTCCTTCGGTATAGGCGGTATCAACCTTGATTTCGGCATGGAGGCAGTCGGCAATCAGACGGCAGATGCTGAGTCCTAACCCGTTGCCCTGCACAAAGGTATCGAGCTTCGTAAAGCGTTTGAAAATCTCCTCGGCCTGTTCTGTCGGAATGCCCCTGCCGGTGTCGGTGACTGAGAAGGTAAGACGGCCCGGATGTTCGGTGAGTGAAAGGTGCAGGCGGATTTCACCCTTCTCGGTAAACTTCTCGGCATTGACCAGCAGATTGACCAGCACCTCTCTGACACGACGGCTGTCGGTGGTGACGGTAAAATCATCGCCAACCTCGGAGGTGAAGCAGAGCCTCACATGGAGCGGACAACGATGATCGACTGTAGCCAATGTTTCGCGACACAGCACGTTGCAATGTACCTGCTGGTTGATGATTTCGTACTTGCCGCTCTCCAGTTCGGAGAGGGCCAGCAGGTCGTCTACCAAGGTGGTAAGCAGCTCTGAGTTGTGAAGGATAATCTGGCTGAACTCCTTCCGTTCGGTCTCTTCCAAATCCATCTGCTGGTCGGCCAGAATCTGAGTGAAACCTACTATGGAGTTCAGCGGGGTACGTATTTCGTGGCTCATGTTCTGTATGAACATGGTCTTCATGGTGTTAGCCTGCTCGGCCCGCCGTTTCTGTTCTTCGGCTTCATGCAGAGCATTCTCCATCTGTCCGCGGGCCTGGTGCAGCTCCTGATTCTGTGCCTTCAGCATCCGGGCAGTCCGGCTACGCTTGTGTACATATACAATCAAAAGAAGCATCAGCAGCGTCAGCACGCCTACCAGTATGATGACGTTGGTAGTGCGATAGCGGTTGTGCATAATCTGCCGCTCCAGCTCGTTTTTCTGCTGTTGGTGCTCCAACTGTAAGCACTCAAAGCCATCTACCCTATTAGGAATAAGGTAGATACAAAATTCAC
>SAMEA3663248__coassemble_872_pt1 | contig 10183 bp, 8 predicted proteins | sample SAMEA3663248__metabat2_low_PE_023 | metagenome-assembled genome bin SAMEA3663248 (sample SAMEA3663248) | pig gut metagenome | biome: pig gut; feature: pig-associated habitat; material: faeces | place: China | collected 2013
ACGAGACACTGGAGATGGAGCAGCGCACCGACGTAAGCTACGACGACTCCGAAGCCGTAGTCACAGAAGAGAGTGGTTCCACCTTTACCTACACGCTTAACCGACAAGGATATGCCACCCAATGCATCTACCGCACTCCGGGAGGCAGTGTGCGTCGCTACACCTTCAGCTATCACACAGATGCAGAAGGACGTACCCATCTGACCGAATTGACGGAACGGCTGGGCGAAGAGGGGGAGGAAATCTATGCCAACCTGCAGATTGACTACAGCAGCTACCCTACGCTGAAAATCAACCAAACGATAGGCGGGCAAAGCGCGGGATATACAACCACCGCAGACCATAGTGCGACGTCGCTCAACCGTAGCGGGCTACCTGACCTCTTCCTGTCCGAACTGCATCCGCTGGCCATGCACCCCGTCGCTCTGTATGGGAAATGGCTTGGTGAACCGTTAGACAACCTGATTTCGCACATCACGCCCGATGGCAACGGAGAGAGTGACTACACCGAGCAAAGCTATGACACCGACGGACGTGGCTACGTAACCGGTTGTACGCAGACCATCCATAGCCACGGGAAGAGGTACGAACGAACCATACAATACCAACTGAGTGAATGAATCATTGCAAATCATAACCAATTATACCTATATAAATATGTTTTCCGGAATTGTAGAAGAATGTGCCACCTTGGTGGCTGTGGTGAAAGAGCAAGAGAATGTACACTTCACCCTGACATGCTCGTTTACCGACGAGTTGAAAATTGACCAAAGTATCTCACACAACGGCGTCTGCCTGACAGTTGTCAGTCTGAAGGACAACACCTACACCGTGACGGCCATGAAGGAGACCTTGGAACGTTCCAATCTGGGACTGCTGAAAGTAGGCGACCAAGTGAACGTAGAACGCAGTATGCTGATGAACGGACGGTTGGACGGCCACATCGTGCAAGGTCACGTAGACCAGACCGCCACCTGCACGGAGATTGCCGATGCTGAAGGCAGCTACTATTTCACCTTCCGGTATGAAGCCAATCCGGAAATGGCCCGCCGCGGATACATCACCGTAGACAAAGGCTCGGTAACGGTGAACGGTGTGAGTCTCACCGTATGCAACCCCACCGACAACACGTTTCAGGTGGCCATCATCCCCTATACGTTCGAGCACACCAACTTCCACAACATACAGGTAGGCAGCGTGGTGAACTTGGAGTTCGACATCATAGGCAAGTACATCAGCCGGATGATTCAGTTTGGCAAATAAGCACCTTCGACCCTTCAATTCAACACGTATGGAAATGAACGATTTTCTGCAGCTGGCCGCTTCCAGACAGAGCGACCGCGCCTACGACAAGAGTCGTCCCGTCGAGAAAGAGAAGTTGGAACGCATCCTGGAGGCAGCCCGGCTGGCTCCCTCGGCCTGCAACGCACAACCATGGAAGTTTGTAGTCATTGACAATCCTGAACTCTCCGTACAGGTAGGCAAGGCAACAGCCGGACTGGGCATGAATAAATTTGCCAAAGATGCGCCCGTACACATCCTCATCGTAGAGGAATCGATGAACATCACCTCCTTCCTGGGTGCCAAGATCAAGGACAAATACTTTCCCTTGATTGACATCGGCATTGCCGCTGCACACATCACCTTGGCTGCCGAAAGCCAAGGGTTGGGTTCGTGCATCCTGGGATGGTTTGACGAGAAAGAAATCAAGCGGCTCACCGGCATTCCCTCGGGCAAACGGTTGCTGCTGGACATCACCATCGGCTATCCCGTCAAAGAGAAACGGAAGAAATCGCGCAAACCGAAGGAGAAGGTCATCTCCTTCAACCGGTATTGAGCCTAAATTGAAAGAAAAATGCCAGCACAACACTTTTTATAGCATACATTTGCTATCAAATTAAAAATAATGCCTACTTTTGGGCATTTAATCACTAATAATAAGTAAACCATGAGCAACAAACAGAAACGATTCATCTTACCCGAAGAAGAGATACCTCACTATTGGTACAACATACAGGCCGACATGGTGAACAAACCCATGCCGCCCCTCCACCCGGGTACCAAACAGCCGCTGAAGGCGGAAGACCTCTACCCCATCTTTGCCGAAGAGCTGTGCCGACAGGAACTGAACCAGACCGATGCCTGGATAGAAATTCCCGATGAAGTGCGCGACATGTACAAGTACTATCGCAGTACGCCACTGGTCCGCGCCTTCGGCTTGGAGAAGGCACTGGGCACCCCCGCCCACATCTACTTCAAGAACGAGAGTGTCAGCCCCATGGGTTCCCACAAGTTGAACTCCGCCATTCCGCAAGCTTATTACTGCAAAAAGGAGGGTGTAACCAACGTGACTACCGAAACCGGTGCCGGCCAATGGGGAGCTTCACTGGCCTATGCCGCCCGACTCTTCGGACTGGAGGCAGCCGTCTACCAGGTAAAGATTAGCTACGAACAGAAGCCCTATCGCCGCAGCATCATGCAGACATTCGGTGCGCAGGTCACTTCGTCACCCTCCATGTCTACCCGTGCCGGCAAGGACATCCTGACACTCCACCCCAACTACCAAGGTTCGCTGGGTACAGCCATTTCCGAAGCCATCGAACTGGCACAGACCACACCTAACTGTAAGTACACCCTCGGTTCCGTACTGAGCCACGTCACACTGCACCAGACAGTCATCGGTTTGGAGGCTGAGAAACAGATGCAGATGGCCGGTGAATATCCCGATATGATTATCGCCTGCTTCGGTGGCGGTTCCAACTTCGGCGGAATCTCTTTCCCCTTCATGCGTCACAACATCCTGGAGGGTACGAAGACACGTTTCATCGCAGCCGAACCGGCCTCCTGCCCCAAGCTGACCCGCGGTAAGTTCCAGTACGACTTTGGCGACGAGGCCGGCTATACGCCTCTGCTGCCCATGTTCACGCTGGGTCACAACTTTGCACCCGCCAACATCCATGCCGGCGGTCTGCGCTACCATGGTGCAGGCGTCATCGTCTCCCAGCTATTGAAAGACAAGATGATGGAAGCCGTTGACATCCAACAGCTCGAATCGTTTGAAGCCGGCACGCTGTTTGCACGGGCCGAAGGTATCATCCCTGCCCCCGAATCGTGTCACGCCATTGCCGCCACCATCCGCGAAGCCAACAAGTGCAAAGAGACGGGCGAAGAGAAGGTCATCCTCTTCAACCTCTCCGGTCACGGCCTCATCGACATGGCTTCGTATGACAAGTTCCTGGCTGGTGACCTGCAGAACTACGAGCTGACGGACCAAGACATACAGAAGAATCTGGATGAAATAGGCAACCTGCAGTAATTCATGAACTTATCTCCCCATCCCTTCCTCCAATCCTCTCTGCAGACCGAAGTGAAGGGATGGGGAATCACATTCCGACAAGACTATCTTACATTACCATTTTTACCTACAAAAAAAACAGAAATTACCATGAAAATATCCATTCTACATAAAGAAGGAGTCAACTACCTGATTCCTTTCCTGCTCATCACTTCCTGCTTTGCCCTGTGGGGATTTGCCAACGACATCACCAATCCTATGGTGAAAGCCTTTTCCAAGATATTCAGAATGAGCGTGACCGACGGAGCCTTGGTTCAGGTAGCCTTCTATGGAGGCTATTTCGCCATGGCCTTCCCCGCCGCCATCTTCATTCGGAAATACTCTTATAAGGCAGGTGTACTGATGGGCCTTGCCATGTATGCCATAGGAGCCCTGGCCTTCTTTCCCGCCAAACTGACCGGGGAGTTCTTCCCGTTTCTGATGGCCTACTTCGTCATGACGTGCGGTCTGTCTTTTTTAGAGACCAGCTGCAATCCATACATCCTCTCCATGGGCGACGAGGAGAGTGCCCCCCGACGGCTCAACATGGCACAAGCCTTCAATCCCATCGGCTCGCTCATGGGCATGTATGTGGCCATGAACTTCATACAGAACAAACTCAATCCGATGGACACCTTGGAGCGGGCTCGGTTATCGCAACCGGAGTTTGAGGCCGTGAGAGATGCCGACCTCTCCATACTCATCGCACCTTACTTGGTGATAGGCATCGTCATCATCTGCATGTTTTTAGTGATACGCCTGGCCAAGATGCCCAAGAACGCCGACCAGTCTCACTCCATTGATTTCGTACCTACCCTGAAGCGCATCTTTGCCAAGGGTCGATACAGATACGGCGTGATTGCACAGTTCTTCTATGTCGGTGCCCAGATTATGTGCTGGACCTTCATCATCCAATACGGTACACGCCTCTTCATGGCACAGGGGATGGAGGAACAGGCTGCTGAGGTGCTCTCCCAGCAGTACAACATCGTTGCCATGATACTGTTCTGCGTCAGCCGCTTCATCTGCACGTTCCTTCTGCGCTATTGCAATCCGGGACTGCTGCTCTCGGTGCTGGCCGTGGCTGCCGCCGTACTCACGGTAGGTGTCATCTGCTTCCAGAGCATCTACGGACTTTACTGTCTGGTTGGCGTGTCGGCCTGCATGTCGCTGATGTTCCCCACCATCTACGGCATTGCCCTTCAGGGATTGGGCGACGATGCCAAGTTCGGTGCAGCCGGTCTCATCATGGCCATCTTAGGTGGTTCCATTCTTCCTCCCCTGCAGGCATCCATTATCGATTGCGATACGCTGTTCGGTATGCCGGCCGTCAATCTGTCGTTCATCATGCCACTGATCTGTTTCCTGGTCATCATCGGTTACGGATACCAGATGAAGAAACAGCGGCACTAATCATGTAAAAAGAGGATGTGTTCCTTTCACTCGGGAAACACATCCTCTTCTTTATCTGCATCGGTACATCTTGCACAGATTACCAGAAACGGTTCTTGTCGGGATTGTATTCAAATCCCACCGATTTCAGTTTGGCTTCGATGTCGTCTCTTTCTACGTCCATATCCTCGCACAAAGCGTCGAGCGAAGGATAAAAGTCACGCAACTTCAGGTTGATGAAGCTATACAGCATCACCGGATCTTCAGGTAATTTCATAGTCACAATCTTTTAATGAATAAACTAATACCGGCGGCAAAGGTACGAAGTTTATACATAGCGCGACTTGATTTATGTCAAATCCATACATTCCGTGCTCAGAAAAGGGGGCAGACCGTAGCCCGGACCTCCCGAATCAGCTCTTCGGGGTGGAGTTTCAGCTGCAAGCCCCGCTGTCCGGCACTGATGTAGATGTAGGGAAACTGCAGGCACGTTTCGTGGATGTAGATGGGGAAAGGCTTCTTCATGCCGATGGGCGAACATCCTCCCCGGATATAGCCGGTCAGCGGAAGCAGTTCTTTCATAGGGATGAGGTCGCACTTCTTATTGCCCGACGCCTTGGCGGCCAGCTTGAGGTCTACCTCCCGGTCACCCGGTATGACGCAGACAAAGTAGCCCGACTTGTCGCCGTGCAGTACCAGCGTCTTGAAGACGCAATTGATGTCCTCACCCAGGCTCTCCGCCACATGGATGGCACTCAAGTCGTTTTCATCCACCTCATACGGAATCAGTTCGTATGCAATCTTCGCCTTGTCCAGCAGGCGTGCTGCATTGGTCTTATTGATTTTCATGTTGTCCTATCGTTGTTAGTGTTCCTTCCAATTCGTCCCGCAAGAACTTAGGGGTATAGCCCTTAGTGCTTTGCGCCACCTCTTCGGGCGTGCCGCACGTCAGCAGTTCGCCTCCGTTGCGTCCGCCGTCAGGTCCCATGTCGATGAGGTAGTCGGCCATCTTGATGACGTCCAGGTTGTGCTCTATCACAATGACCGTATTTCCCTTGTCAATCAGTCGGTTCAGCACGTTCATCAGCACACGGATATCCTCAAAGTGCAGACCGGTAGTCGGCTCGTCCAGAATGTAGACCGTCTTGCCTGTATCGCGCTTGGCCAGTTCGGTAGCCAGCTTGACACGCTGGCTCTCGCCGCCCGACAGCGTGGTCGAGGATTGGCCCAGCTTGATGTATCCCAGACCGACATCTTGAATCACCTTGATTTTGCCCAATATCTGCGGTACGTTCTCAAAAAACTCCACGGCCCGATTGATGGTCATGTCGAGCACGTCAGCAATCGACTTTCCCTTGTAACGCACTTCCAGCGTCTCCCTGTTGTAGCGCTTTCCATGACACACTTCGCAGGGCACGTAGACGTCCGGCAGGAAGTTCATCTCGATGGTTTTGTAACCGTTTCCCTGGCAAGCCTCACAACGGCCTCCGCTGACGTTGAACGAGAAGCGTCCCGGCTTGTAGCCCCTCATCTTGGCCTCGGGCAATCCCACAAACAGGTTGCGGATGTCCGAGAATACGCCTGTATAGGTAGCCGGATTGGAGCGGGGTGTACGCCCTAAAGGTGACTGATCCACATTCACTACCTTATCTATATACTCCAGTCCCTCTATGGCATCATAAGGCAGCGGATCCTTCAGGGAGCGGTAGAAGCGTTGCGACAAGATGGGCTGCAGCGTTTCGTTAATCAGTGTAGACTTTCCGCTACCCGATACGCCCGTCACACAAATCAGCCGTCCCAACGGGAACTCCACGTCGATATGTTTCAGGTTGTTGCCGTGCGCCCCACGTATCCACAGGCTGTGCCCGTTGCCTTCCCTACGTTTCGGCGGCAGTTCGATGGTCCGTTCCCCGTTGAGGTATTGCGATGTCAGGGTATGGGTCTGTAGCATCTGCTGGGGCGTACCGGCAAACACCACTTCTCCCCCCAGCCTGCCCGCCTTAGGTCCCATATCCACCACGTAGTCGGCAGCCAGCATCATGTCCTTGTCGTGCTCCACCACGATGACCGAGTTGCCCAGGTCACGCAGCTCCTTCAGCGAGTGTATCAGACGTTGGTTGTCCCGCTGATGCAGTCCGATGCTGGGTTCATCCAGGATGTAAAGCACGTTCACTAACTGCGAGCCTATCTGCGTGGCCAAGCGGATACGCTGACTTTCACCGCCCGACAGGCTGACAGCACTGCGGTTCAGCGAGAGGTAGTCCAGTCCCACATCCAGCAGAAACTTCAGGCGGGTACGTATCTCTTTCAGGATTTCCGCCGCTATCTGGCGTTGCTTTTCGCTCAGATGAGGGTCTACCTCCGTCAGCCACTCATAGAGTTCGCCGATGTCCATCGAAGCCAGCTGGTAGATGTTCTTGTTGTGGATGCGATAGGCCAGTGCCTCCCTGTTCAGGCGGGCTCCTCCACACTCGGAACAGACCGTAGTCATGGCAAACTGCTCCGCCCACTTCTGGGCCGTAGCCGAGGCATCCTTCTCCTGCAGCAGCTGGATGTATTTCACCACCCCCTCGAAAGTCACGAAATAGTCGGATGAAGTTCCTATCAGCGAACTCTTTATCTTGATGCGTTCGTCCGAGCCATACAGCACTTCGTCAATCGCCTCTTCGGTCAGTTCCCCGACGGGGGTCTTCAAGGTGGCCTCATACCGCTCCAGCAGTGCTGCAATCTGCCAGAATATCATGCTGTTCTTCGCCTTGCCCAGCGGCACGATGGCCCCTTCGGCAATGGAGAGCGTGCGGTCGGGTATCACCTTGTCTATATCTATCTGGCTGACCACGCCCAGTCCCTTGCATTTGGGGCAGGCCCCTTGCGGCGAATTGAACGAGAAGTTGTGCGGAGCCGGTTCCCGGTAAGAGAGTCCGGTGACCGGGCACATCAGCAGCCTGCTGAAATGACGGATTGTATCGGCTGCCACATCGTACACCATGAGCAATCCTTCTCCCTGCCGCATGGCAGTGGCCACGCTGTTCTTCAGACGGACGTCATCTTTATCTGCCACCACCAGCTTGTCTACCACCACCTCCACATCATGATTCTTGTAGCGGTCCAGCTTCATGCCCGGCAATGCCTCGCGTACCTCACCGTCTACCCGCACATAGAGGTAGCCCTTCTTGCGCACCTGTTCAAACAATTCCTTGTAGTGGCCTTTGCGGTTTCGTACCAGCGGAGCCAGCAGGTAAATCCGCTTTCCCTGATACTCCTGCAAAATCAGATTCAGTATCTGCTCTTCGGTGTACTTCACCATCTTCTCGCCCGACAGGTAGGAATAAGCCTCTCCGGCACGGGCAAACAGCAATCGCAGGTAGTCGTACACCTCCGTCGTCGTACCTACGGTAGAACGCGGATTCTTGTTGGTCGTCTTCTGTTCAATGGAGATGACCGGACTGAGTCCCGTAATCTTATCCACATCAGGCCGCTCCAGGTTGCCCAGAAAGTTGCGGGCGTATGCCGAAAAGGTCTCTATATATCTGCGCTGCCCCTCTGCATAGATGGTATCGAAGGCCAACGAAGATTTTCCGCTGCCGCTGAGGCCGGTAATCACCGTCAGGCTGTCGCGCGGGATTTCCACGTCCACATTCTTCAGGTTATGCACCCGGGCTCCGTATACACTGATATGTTCTGTTTCTTCTTGCATCATCTGCTATCCTGTTTTTTTAAGATAGCAAAAATACATCTTTTCTTCCGATAATCCGTACTGCTCATCTGCTTTTTTCATTTCATGCACCGTTTTTTTGATTCGCGCACATGTCTCTCACGCGCGTACGCGCGCGCGTGAAAAGTTTTGTTTATCTGCCATCTGCCACACATATTCAGTTAGTTTCCTCTATATAAATGGATTAACCACTAAAAAAGTGTGGCAGATATTTTAAGGTTTACAATCATTAACACAAAAATGACCCGTTTTTGTGAAAAAGTGGGTTCAAAACAAGTCGTTTTTGGACGTTATTTTGCACGTTGTGGCAGATTTGTGGCAGATAACCGTTGTATTTTCATCAAAAAAGCACTTATTTCAGTGCAATAATCACCGTTATCACTGTCGTACCACCGCAGATGTCGCATGTGTACAATAGGCATGGAACAACTGTTGCATAGGCCATGGAACAACTGTTTCTCCTATAGATAACAACTGTTTCATTAAGAGATAACAACTGTTCCATACTATGTTTTCAGCTGTTGCATTAAAAGTTGCGTCTCTCAATAATTTGATTATAAAGCTGTTGCAAAACCAATATTTCCCCTATCCACTCTTCTTGGCCGATAGTAATATCATTTTACATAATTTCATCTGAAATCACCTGAAAGCAGCGTAAGGAAACTACGAAAAACATATTTCTTAACGCTAACCATTGGCAGGATTGATTCATTATTCGTACCTTTGCAGGTAATTTGGCAACAAGCATTTATAAACCAACGATTACGGAATGAAAACAATCAAACTCATCCTCCTGATTCTGCTGCTGGTCGGCACAGGCCATCTTGCCGCTACGGCGCAAGAGAACCAGTCGTACTTCTTACACACCATAGAGAAGGGGCAGAGCCTCTACTCCATCGCCAGCATGTACGGAGTGAGTCAGGCAGACATCGTCAAGCTGAACCCAGGCAGCGACGAGAAGATATACGTCGGACGCACCTTGCGCATACCGCGCCCTGCCGCCGGCGGACAGAAAGAGACATACCACACCATTGCTACCGGCGAAACCCTGTACCGACTGACGGTGAAGTACGGACTCTCTGCCAAGGCCATCTGTGACGCCAACCCCGGCCTCAGTGCCAGCAACTTCCGCATCGGACAGGTCATCCGCATACCGGGAGGCGGGGATGCCACCGGCAACGAGGGAACGAACCCGACGCACCCTACCGACGTACAGCCGAAAGCGACACAAATTCCGGGTCCCGTGGAGTCGCGCTGCCGCGAGATGCACCGGGTGAAGAAGAAAGAGACCCTCTTCAGCATCAGCCGCCAATACGGAATAAGCACCGCCGAACTGATAGCCGCCAACCCCGAACTGAAGGGGAGCGAGAAGATAAAGAAGGGGAGCCTGCTCTGCATCCCCTACCCTAAAGCAGAGGCGCAGCAAACCACACGACCCGTCATCCCGACGGACAACGAACTGTTCAACGAAAACAGCCGGAAGCACGAACGCTTCCACACCATCAAGGCCGCACTGATACTGCCCTTCCTGGATGTGCCCAAAAGCGAGTCGTCGCGCATGGTGGAGTACTACGAAGGATTCCTCATGGCTGCGGACAGCCTGAAACGCCAAGGCGTGTCGCTGGACATCCACACCTACAACTCGGGACCGGAGAGCGCCTCACTCGCCACGCTGCTGGCCCAAAAGGAACTGAAGGAGATGGACATCATCTTCGGTCCGCTCTACCAGCAGCACGTGAAGC
>SAMEA3663248__coassemble_874_pt1 | contig 10167 bp, 6 predicted proteins | sample SAMEA3663248__metabat2_low_PE_023 | metagenome-assembled genome bin SAMEA3663248 (sample SAMEA3663248) | pig gut metagenome | biome: pig gut; feature: pig-associated habitat; material: faeces | place: China | collected 2013
TTGTTGCTCAGGTGCTTAATATTATTTTTATTTTATAGTGTTGCGGATTTAAGGATATATAGAATGGTATGAAAAAGGTAAGATTCCCGTTTGGACGGTTGAAGGGTTGGTGGATGTGCCTCAGTGTGGCATGTGTATGGTGTCTGTTCGGTTGTCAGGAAGAGAATCGGATGGATCTCTCCGGTGAGTGGAGGTTGACGCTCGATGGAGAGGAGGAGGCGTGTGTGGTATCGCTTCCAGGTACTACAGATACGAACCGGAAAGGGCTGTCCAATGCTGACAGGACGGAGACGACGCACCTGTCACGTCTCTATTCCTATAAAGGAAAGGCCTTCTATAGCCGGGATATCGAAATCCCGCAGGGATGGGGCGATTCCGACATCTACCTTTTCCTGGAGCGCACCAAACCGACAGATGTATATGTAGACGACAGTCTGCTGAGCCAGGCCGACAACATCTCCACACCGCAGATTCACTGTCTGGGCAGGCTCTCGGCCGGTCGGCACAGACTGACTGTCATGGTGGACAACTCCAGCCGCGTGCCCCAACAAATCTATGCCAGCAGCCATGCCTATACCGAAGATACGCAGACCAACTGGAACGGCATCATTGGCGAAATCTATCTGCACAAGGGGATTCCGGCCCAACCTGCTTTGACGTATGAGGTACTGCCTTGCTTCCGCAACTTCCACATCGAAGGGAAACACTTCTATGCCGATGGCAAGCGCATCTTCCTGCGCGGAAAGACGGACAATTGTGTGTGGCCTCTTACCGGCCATGTAGCCATGGACGAACCTTCGTGGACCAACTACCTGCGCATCTGTAAGGAGTACGGCATCAATCACCTGCGTTTCCACTCCTGGTGTCCGCCCGAGGCGGCCTTCGTCGCTGCGGACAAGTTGGGCATCTATATGCAACCCGAGCTTCCTTTCTGGGGCGACTTCAATCCGAAAGATACCATCCTGATGAACTTCCTGCACAGGGAGGGGGAGGATATTCTGCGTACCTTCGGGCACCATCCTTCGTTCGTCATGTTCGCATTGGGCAACGAGTTGTGGGGTGACATCGCGGCCATGGGCCGCTTTGTAGCCGACTTCCGCCGGATGGCGCCGGAGAAGTGCTATACGCTCGGTTCCAATTACTATTTGGGCTATCAGGGAGTGAAACCCGAGATGGATTACTTCGTGACCTGCCGTGTAGGTGGCGAGGGGTGGGGAAACTATCACACGCATACGCGCGGCTCCTTCTCCTTTGCCGATGCAGAGGATGGTGGCATACTGAACCACTTCTATCCCAATACAGAGGTTACCCTGCAAGAGGGGTGCTCGCTGAGCAGTGTGCCCGTTATCAGCCACGAGACAGCACAGTTTCAGACCTATCCCGACTATGACGAGATACAGAAATACACGGGTGCGCTCTATCCTTATAATATGGAGCTGTTCCGCAGCCGTCTGGAAAAAGCCGGTATGCTGGATCAGGCCAAGGATTTCCATCTTGCCTCTGGACTTTGGTCGCTGCAGCTCTATAAGGCAGACATTGAGCTCGACCTGCGTACCAGGGATATGGCCGGGTTCCAGCTGCTCGACCTGCAGGACTATCCCGGTCAGGGCAGTGCCTATGTTGGTATACTCGATGCTTTCATGGACACCAAGGGACTCTGTACACCCGAAACGTGGAGACAGTGGTGCTCGCCTGTAGTGCCCCTTGCTATTTTGCCGAAGTATTGCTATCGGGCAGACGAGCCGCTGGAGGTAGGCATACAGGTGGCCAACTATGGAGGCGAGTCGCTGAAAGGCAAGCAGGTGCGCGTTGCGCTGTATGATGACAAGGAGGAGCAATTGTTGAAGGAGCAGCTGCTCATCGTAGCTACCGGAGATATGGGTTTGATAGAGGTGGGGAGTGCTTCCATGCAGTGCGCCTCGTCTGACGAGCAGCAGGCCCGGCGGCTGAATCTTCACATCGAGTTGAAGGATGCTTCCGGTCTTATCGCCCGCAACAGCTGGCCTATTTGGGTCTATCCCGTCATACAGGATGTGGAGGAGGCCCGTCGGGAGGTGATTGTCACCCGTCAGTTGACCGATGCCGTCGGCTGTCAATTGGAAGCCGGTGCCCGCGTACTTCTGATGCCCGACTCCACTCAATATGGCCGGAATACGGTGGGTCCTCTGTTCACGACTGACTACTGGAACTATCGTATGTTCAAGACCATTTCAGAGAATAATGGGAAGCACGTCTCACCGGGTACCCTAGGCATACTTACCCGGCCCGACCATCCGCTGTTCCGTGACTTCCCTACCGAGATGCATACCAACTGGCAATGGTTCCCCGTGATTCGTGCCAGCCATCCGCTGATGCTGGACAATACAGGCCGGAACTACCGTCCCATCGTGCAGGTGGTGGACAATGTGGAGCGCAATCACAAGTTGGGACTTATCTTTGAATTCGCTGTCGGTAAGGGCAGGCTCCTTGTGGTGATGAGCGACCTGGAGCAGGCTTCCCATTACCTTGAAGGCAAACAGTTGCTCTTGAGCATCCTCCGTTACATGAATTCCGATGCTTTTGCGCCGGAGACCTCCGTTTCCCTCTCCGATTTCCGTCGGCTGATGACGATGGAGGTGGTGGAAGGAGAGATAGGCAAGCTGGACAATATCTCTCCCTATTGATTGGCAGGCTTCTGCCGTTGCCGGGAGGAGGTATGATTTGTTTTTTCAACGAAGATACCGTAACTTTGCGCCCCATATTGTTGTAAACCGTTTAAACTGAACATAGCAATGAAAGCTTTATTACCTGTTTTTTGTCGCCCTATGGGCTACTTTGTGATTGCGTTGGCACTGTTTATGCCTTTCCTGATGCTGATGATGGGGCGCGTGACCGATTCCAATCTGCTGTTCTATAAGGAGTGCTCCAAATTGTTGATGATGATGGGTGCCCTGATGATTATCTTCGCACTGACCAAGGACGAGAATCCCGAAACCGAACAGATACGCAACCGTGCGGTGCGCAATGCCATGTTCCTGACCGTGCTGTTTGTCTTTGGCGGTATGCTCTACCGGGTGGCTAAGGGAGACATCATGTCTGTAGATACCTCCTCGTTTCTGGTCTTCTTGATCTTCAATGTACTGTGCCTGGAATTTGGGATAAAAAAATCGGTTGTCGATCGGCTTTTTAAGCGGAAAGGTCGATAATCGGGCAAAAAAAGTTGAATTCGGATTAAACCTTTTTTGCCGGCAAGCGTCAAATGAAACAGTGAAAAATAGATTGTTTCAAGAAGAAAAACAGAGACGCATGAAAAGAATTATCACAGGGATGGCACTGTTGCTGGCAACGGTACTTTCCGCATTTTCGCAAACAAAAAACATTACCGTGTCGGGCCGTGTGCTGGAGGCGGAAACCAACGAGCCTGCCATACAGGCCAATGTGCAGTTGCTGCAACTGCCCGACAGCACCTATACCGCCGGTATAGCCACTACGGTACAGGGCTACTTCACCCTGCCGAAGGTTAAGGCCGGTAAGTATGTGCTGAAAATCTCCTATATCGGATTCAAGAACAAGCTGATACCTTTACAGCTTTCTGCCTCGGCTCCTACAAAGAATGTGGGGACAGTGAAGCTGGAGACCGATGCCGTGATGCTGGCCGAAGCGGTGGTGACCGCCGAAGCGCCGCAGGTGCAGGTGGTAGAAGATACGGTGGCCTATAATTCGTCGGCCTATCGTACACCTCAGGGTGCCATGCTGGAGGAACTGGTGAAGAAGCTGCCCGGTGCCGAGGTGGACGAGGATGGTAATGTGAAAATCAATGGAAAGGACATCTCCAAAATCATGGTCAATGGCAAGGAGTTCTTTGGTGGTGACGTGAAGACCGGTATGAAGAACCTGCCTGTCGACATGATAGACAAGCTGAAGACGTATGACAAGAAGTCGGACCTGGCACGTATCACCGGTATCGATGACGGTGAGGAGGAGACCGTACTCGACCTGACCGTGAAGAAAGGTATGAATCAGGGTCTCTTTGGCAACATCGACTTCTCCGGAGGTACGGAAGACCGGTACATGGGACGTGCGATGGTCAACTATTTCCGCGACAAGACACAGGTTTCTCTGATAGCCGGTGCCAACAACGTCAACGACCAGGGATTCTCCGGTGGTGGCGGCGGTCCTCGCTGGCGACGCAACAACGGTCTGACGGCTACCAAGGAACTGGGACTTAACTTTGCTACTGAAACCGACAAACTGGAACTGGGAGGTAGCGTGCGTTACAACTACCGGGGCAATGACGCCATCAGCCGCGGATACTCCGAAAACTTCCTGAACAATAGCAGCAGTTCCTCTTTCTCCAACTCTAACTCACATTCGCAAAGTTCGCAGCAAGACTTCAACGCCGACTTCCGTTTGGAGTGGAAGCCCGATACGCTGACCAACATCATTTTCCGTCCCAACGTAAGCTATACGAAGAGCCATAGTTATAGTAGTGCTCAGTCGGCAACGTTCAACAGCGATCCCTTCCTGCAGTTTACCAGCCCCAACGATTCGCTTGGCAACTGGATGAAGCTGATGCGGGCCGATTTGATAAACAGTGACAACCCGCTGAAAGACATTCTGGTGAATACTAACAACGCCCTGTCCAGCAGCGAGCGCAATTCGCTCTCGACCAACGCCACGTTGCAGGTCAACCGCAAACTCAGCCCCAACGGACGTAACATCACCTTCCGAGGACGGTTTGGTTACGGTGATTCGGACAACGACCAGTTCAGTTCGACCGATACCCGTTACTTCCAGACGGAGCAGGACGATAACCTGATACGTCGTTTCATCACCTCACCCTCCAACAACTACAACTACAGTGCCCAGCTGACCTATAGCGAACCCATTGCCAAAGCCACTTACCTGCAGTTCAGCTATCAGTTCCAGTATAAATATACAGAGAGCGACAAGAGCACGTTTGATTTGGCTTCGCTGGGTTGGCAGATGGGGGATGCGCTGCCTTCTGGTTACCAGGGCCACAAGGATGAAGAACAGAGCAAGTACGCCGAATACAAGTACTACAACCACGAGGCGATGCTGGGCTTGCGTTTTGTACGTCCCATCTATCAGCTGAATGTGGGTCTCTCCTTCCAGCCGCAGCACACAATCCTTTCCTATAAGAAGGGGGCTTACGAGACAGATACCGCACGCAACGTCTTCAACTTTGCGCCCAACATGGATCTGCGTATCCGTTTCTCCAAGGTCAGCCAGTTGCGTATGACCTATCGTGGACGTAGCAGCCAGCCCGGCATGGAGCAGTTGCTTCCCATTGAGGACAACTCCAACCCGCTGAACATCACCCGCGGTAATCCGGGTCTGAAACCGGCATTCACTCACAACCTGCGTTTCTTCTACAACACCTACAATGCTGACAAACAGCGAGGCATCTTCTCGCACGTCTTCTGGCAGATGACGCAGAACAGCATTAGTAACAAACGTACCTACAATGAGGCTACCGGTGGATGGTTGAGCCAGCCGGAGAACATCAACGGCAACTGGAGCGCCTTCGGTATGTTTGGCATCAACTCGGCCTTGAAAAACAAGAAGTTCACCGTGGGCTCTTTCACGAATTTCAACTATGCCAACAACGTGGGCTACCTCTCTACCGGCAACGAGTCGCAGAAGAATACAACCACCAACCTGACGCTGAACGAGCGGTTGAACGGTACCTACCGCAACGACTGGTTTGAATTCGGACTGAACGGAACCTTCTCGTACTCGGTGGAGAAGGACAAGCTGACGCCCAGCAACAACCAGGAACCTTACAATTTCTCCTACGGTGCTACGATCACCTTCAACCTGCCTTGGAGCATGAGTGTCTCCACCAACATCTCCAACCAGAGCCGTCGTGGCTATGCCGACACCAGTATGAACCGTGACGAGCTGATTTGGAACGCACAGCTCTCGCAGACCTTCCTGAAGGGAGCCGCTACTCTCAGTTTCGAGATGTATGACATCCTGAAGAAGCAGAGCAACATCACCCGTTCGCTGACGGCCAGCGGACGTTCGGTATACGAATACAACGGTGTGAACAGCTATTGTATGCTGCACCTCATCTATCGCCTGAACATCTTTGGCGGCAAGTCTGCCCGCGACAAGATGCGTCAGATGGGTCCCGGCTTCGGACCTGGTCCGGGAGGTCCCGGTGGATTCGGCGGAGGCCGCCGTCTGTTCTGATCAAGAGGGCGGCACGTGCCGCCCACGGGCGGATACCATACAGCAGAGGCACAAAGGTACTGATACAAGTACCTCTGTGCCTCTGTCATTTTCTTATGGTGCCGTGTGGCTCCTTACTTCGCGATGAAAGCCTCCACTTCGTCAATGTGATAGGGGATAACCTTTTCGCCCAGTACGCGGCATCCCTCTTCGGTAATCAGGATGTCGTCTTCCAGACGTACACCGCCGAAGTCCTTGAATTTCTCAACGGCATCGTAGTTGATGAATTCGGTGTGTTTCCCTTCCGAACGCCACAGGTCGATGAGGTGTGGGATGAAGTAGACACCCGGTTCGTCGGTCATCACGAATCCCGGCTGCATCCGGCGTCCGCAGCGTAGGCAGTTGAGGCCGAACTGGGTAGAGGGCTGCACCTCGTCGTCAAATCCCACATAGTTCTGTCCCAGTCCTTCCATATCGTGTACGTCCATACCCATCATGTGTCCCAGTCCGTGGGGGAAGAACATGGCATGTGCACCAGCCTGTACGGCATCCTCGGTATTTCCCTTCATCAGGCCGATGGCTTTCAGGTGGTCGGTGATGACACGGGCGGCCGTGAGGTGGGCGTCCAGCCACTTCAGTCCCGGCTTGGCCATGTCAATGACAGCATCGTGGGCAGCCTCTACGGCACCGTAGATGTCACGCTGGCGGGGAGAGAACTTGCCGCCGATGGGTGTGACGCGCGTGTTGTCCGAGCAGTAGCCACTGTTGGTCTCGGCGCCGGCATCGCACAGCATCAGCCGTCCGGCTTCCAGCTGGCGGGGCGAAGGATAGCCATGCTGTATCTCGCCGTGCATCGAGAGGATGCTCTGGAACGAGGTGGCACCCAGTCCGTTGGCAATGCCCTCAATCTTCCCGGCAATAAACTGTTCCGTAATGCCGGGGGCACACGTCTTCATGGCGGTGGTGTGCATCTCGTAGCCGATGGCCATGGCTTTCTCTATCTCTACAATCTCTTCGTCGCTCTTCACGGCTCTCAGGCTCACTACGGCCTTTATCAGTTCTACCGATGCATTGGCGCGGGTCTGCAGCGGGTGGATACCCAGCAGGTCGCTGAGCTGAATCATGTGGTCGTGGCGATAGGGTGGCAGGTAGTGGATGCGCTGTCCCTGGCTGCGTGCCTGGTCAACCATCTTCTGCAGTTCGCTCATGGGGGCAGAGTAGGCTACGCCTACTTCGTGTGCCAGGTCGTTCACCGAAGGAACGAAGCCAAACCAGATGATGTCGTCAATGTCGATGTCATCGCCAATCAGGTATTCGCGGTCGTTATCAATGTCGATAGCGCCTACCAGTCCCTCCCGCTTCTGTCCGAAGAAGTAGAGGAACGAACTGTCCTGACGGAACTTGTACGCATTGGCGGGATAGTTGCGCGGTGCGTCGTTGTTGCCGAACATCAGCACCAGACCGCTGCCTACCAATTTCTTCAGCGCGTCTCTGCGCGCTACATAGGTTTCTTTTGCAAACATAATCTTATCTTATTAGGTTGATGATACGTTGTTCTCACATTTCCACAAAAATATGAAAATCTTTTGGGATGGCGAATCTTTCTTTTCGGTTTTTTAGTAGTATGGATAAAAAATCATGGCTCCCTTGGCGGGTACGGATGTTTTTCGTATACTTGCCGCCTGAAAGATCATACGTTAGGACAGAACAGATATGAACAGTGACAACAGTCAGGAGATGTTCCCTGTCGTGGATGAGCAGGGCAACATCACGGGAGCCGCTACGCGCGGCGAATGCCATAGCGGCAGCAAACTGCTGCATCCGGTGGTACACCTGCATGTATTCAATTCGAAGGGCGAACTGTACCTGCAGAAACGCCCTCAGTGGAAGGACATACAGCCCGGCAAATGGGATACCGCTGTGGGCGGGCATGTAGACCTGGGCGAGAGTGTGGAGATGGCCTTGAAGCGTGAAGTGCGCGAAGAGTTGGGCATAACCGACTTTACGCCCGAGGCGGTGACCCGTTACGTCTTCGAGTCGGCCCGCGAGCGCGAGCTGGTCTTTGTGCACAAGACGGTGTACGACGGACCTGTCCGTCCCTCCGATGAACTGGATGGCGGACGCTTCTGGACTCCCGAAGAGCTGAAAGCCAACATGGGGAAAGGCATCTTCACTCCCAACTTTGAAGGTGAAGTTCGGAAAGTCATAGCGTTGTGACGCTGTCTCTCTACGGCATCAGCAGTGATGAGTCGCCGTAGCTCAGGAACCGGAAGTCGTGCGACAGGGCATAGTCGTAGATGGTACGCCAATTGCCTTGCACAAAGGCCGATACCAGCAGCAGCAGCGTGCTTTGCGGCTGGTGGAAGTTGGTCACCATCGCCTGCACGATACGATACCTGTAACCCGGTGCAATGATGATTTGCGTACTGGTGTGCAGTGCTTCCAGTCCATTGGCATCCAGATAGGTCAGGATGGCTTGCAAAGCCTCGGTAGCCGGCGTGTCAGCCCATTCGGCAGACAGCGCGTAGGGTTGCCATTGGCGGACGTGCAGTGCCTCGTCGGGCGAGTCGGGATGTTGCAGCAGCGCCACGCCGATGTGGTATAGGCTCTCCAGGGTGCGTACCGAGGTAGTGCCTACAGCAATTGCTTTTCCGTCGTGAGCCAGCAGCCGCTCTATGGTGTGACGGGTCACGGCGATGTACTCGGTATGCATCTCGTGTCCCTCAATCTCTTCGCTCTTCACCGGTTTGAAGGTGCCTGCGCCTACGTGCAGCGTCAGCTCCTCCGTTTCCACTCCCTTGGCGTGCAACGCTTCCAGCACCCGTGGGGTGAAGTGGAGTCCGGCGGTAGGTGCCGCTACGGAGCCTTTGATTTTCGAGTAGACCGTCTGATAGGTCTCCTTGTCGCTTTCTTGCGTGTCGCGGTTCAGGTACGGAGGAATCGGCAGTTCACCGAACACTTCCAATATCTCGGCAAAGGTCACCTCCGGGTTGTTCCAGCGGAAGTCCACTCGGTGGCTGGTGCCTCGGTTCTCGCCTCGTATGGCGGTCAGTGTCAGCAGTCGGCCTTTCACCTCTATCTCGCGGTGCAGTGTTTCCCCCTTCCATTTCTTCAGGTTACCTATCAGGCATAGCCAGCCGCTCTGCTTCGTCTGCTGGAAGTTGAGTGCATAGTCATTGGGGGCTATCGGTTCCAGACAGAATACCTCTATCAGTGCGCCGGTCTCCTTGCGGAAGTGCAGGCGTGCCTGTATCACCTTGGTGTTGTTCATCACCAACAAGGCACCGGCAGGCAGGTAGTCGGGCAGCGAGGTGAATCGGTCTTCGGTGACGGTACCCTGCCTGTATACCAGCAGTTTGGATTGGTCGCGCACGGGCAATGGGAATTTGGCGATGCGTCCGTCGGGCAGCGGATAGTTGAATTCGCTGATATGGATATGTCTCGGATCTTGGCTCATGATGCTAACGCTTATTTTGGCTGCGAAGGTACAACTTATTCTTGAAGTATGAAACAGATTTTTATCTTGCCGATGTATAATCTCATGAGTTTTATCTACATTTGCACCACGAAAACAGAAGAATGACTATGGTAAAGATTGGAGATAAGGTGCGTTTCCTCAGCGAGACGGGAGGGGGCACCGTGACAGGCTTTCAAGGGAAGAACATTGTGTTGGTTGAGGATGCCGATGGCTTTGACATCCCGATGCCGATAAATGAGTGTGTGGTGATAGAGACGGACGACTACAACATTCCGACCCCTGCCGCCAAGGCTGCGGCCAAGCGACGGCAGGAGGAGGAGCAACGGGTTGCAAAGCCTGCATCGGCTCCGTTGCATACGCCGGCTCCCGAAACAGCATACGGTGTGGCACCCCGGAGGGTGGATGCTCCTCAGAAACCGCAGCTCTCCGTCTATCGGCAGCCGGAGATGAAGGGAGGGGATGTCCTCAATGTGCTGCTGGCCTTTGTGCCCGAGGACATCAAGGCGGTGAGC
>SAMEA3663248__coassemble_875_pt1 | contig 10153 bp, 8 predicted proteins | sample SAMEA3663248__metabat2_low_PE_023 | metagenome-assembled genome bin SAMEA3663248 (sample SAMEA3663248) | pig gut metagenome | biome: pig gut; feature: pig-associated habitat; material: faeces | place: China | collected 2013
CGAATACCGAGCTATGGCTGGGCCAGGCATCGGTATCGTATGGCGAAGGCTCGCCCAGATAGTCAAAGCCCGTCCATACAAATTGTCCGATGGTCCAGGGATAGTCCTCGGCCAAAGCAAAGTCCTCATCCGGCACATTGCTCCACGAGCATGATTCCGTATCGTAGCCGGAGCACTGGTGATCGTCGTACATGGCCTGCTTCTGCAACGATACAGGGAACTTGTACACACCGCGCGAGCTGACCGTGGAGCTGGTCTCCGATCCCAGCACGATGTTCTGCGGCAACTTGCCGTAAGCCTCCACATAACGATGGGTGCGGTAGTTGAAACCGGGGATGTCAATCATCGCAGCAAATCCGTTGGAGAGTACGCACGACACCTGGTCCATACCACAAGTGACAGGGCGGGTCGGGTCTTCGCGATGGCAGATATCCTGCAGGAAAGAAGCGACCTTATAGCCCTCGGGACTGCACTGGGTAGGTACCTCGTTGCCTACGCTCCACATCACCACGCTGGGATGATTCCGGTAGTGACGCAACATGTTCACCATGTCGCGTTCGGCCCACTCGTCGAAATAGCGGTGATAACCGTTCTCGCACTTGGCAATGTCCCATTCGTCAAATGGCTCCAGCATCATCATGAAGCCCATCTCGTCGCACAACTCCACCAGTTCAGGGGCAGGCATGTTGTGACTGGTACGGATGGCGTCGCATCCCATATCTTTCAGCAGTGTCAGCTGCCGGCGCAAGGCGGCTACATTGACAGCGGCTCCCAACGGGCCCAGGTCGTGGTGGTTGCATACACCCTGAAACTTGCGATGACGGCCGTTCAGGTAGAAACCTTTGTCGGCCACAATCTCCAGACTGCGGATGCCGAACCGGGTAGTATAGCGGTCAACCAACGTGCCATCCACGTAAATGCAGGATACAGCCTGATACAACGTCGGCGTCTCAGGCGACCACAGTGCAGGCTTCTCCACTACAAAGTTCTGTTCGAAAGGTTTCCCGTGATTGATTTTCAACGTATTGTCTTTCACAGCCACCACCTGGCCCTCAGGCGATACAATTTCTGTCACCATCCGCACGTCTCTGTCGCCCGAGCCTTCAATCGTCGTCAGCAGACGGACGGCTGCATAGTCAGCATCCACATGGGGAGTGGTAATCTGCGTACCCCATACAGGGACATGCACCGGCTCGGTCGCTATCAGATGTACATTGCGGTAGAGACCCGCACCGGGATACCAGCGCGACGACTGCGGACGGTTTTCCAGACGTACAGCCAGCACATTGGCAGCCCCGTCCTTATTCAGGTACGGAGTGACATCTACATAAAATGAGTTATAGCCAAACGGCCAGAAGATGGCCTCCTGTCCGTTGACATAGACACGCGCCTCGCTCATGGCACCGTCAAACAGCAGTGTCACCTGCTTGCCAACAGGTGCATCAAACCGGGTGCGGTACCAGCCGATGCCCACATAAGGCAATCCGCCCGTACGGCCCGTCTTCACCGAGGCCTCTGTCTCAAAGTTCTGCGTCACAGCCACCTTCTGCAAGTCGTGCGAACGGTCAAAGGGACCGAAAATGGCCCAATCGTGAGGTATCGTCACCGATTCCCAACGGCTGTCATCAAAAGATGTTTCCACTGCTTCAGGGACATCCCCTTTGGTGAAACGCCAGTTTTTCTCTAACAAGACTTCCGACCGCTGGGCAACGGCAGCCGTTGCCATACTCAGAGCGGCACAGACAAGACAAATCATTCGTTTCATGGTCATACGTTATTACTTCTGTTAAACAGGTCAGTTTTTGAAAGCATCCATGATGACCGTCGGTCGTCCCTCCTCCGTAAAGGCACCCAATGCATACCCATACCAACCAGGCTTGCATTCGGGTTCCCAATAGAACACGCCTTTGCAACGGCCGGAGGTCTTTTCGCGGCAGTCACTCAACAGGCGGGCCAACGTAGTCTTGCCGGCAGCCAGCGTAGATGCATCGGCCAGCTTACCATTGCCGTCGGCACACTGCATACCGGTCTCCACAATCATCACATCACAATTGTAACGGGCCACGACCTTGTTCACATTGCTGATGCACTCCGAGATGGTACGTTCAGCCGTATAATCGGAATGCTCCTGCATGGTCCAGTAAGGATAGATGGACATGCCTATCATGTCCCACTTGCCACCGTTCTTCTTCAGTTCGTCGAAGAACCAGGTATAGAGGCCATTATCGTAGCCGTTGTCCAGGTGAACAATGACGATGGCATCGGCAAATACCGACTTCACCGCCTCATAGCCGGTGGCCACAAACGCGCCCAAATTGGCCCAGTTCATAGGGTACTTCACTTCGGTGGAGGTCCATCCCATTTCTTTCACCTCGTTGGCTTTGATGTCCCACGAGGCACCGCTCAACGCCTTGTCTTCATCCCACAGCATACCCGGACGTATTTCGTTTCCCACCTGTACCCATTTCGGTGTCACGCCGGCCTCCTTCAACGCCTGCAGCACCTCCTTGGTGTGGTCAGCCAACGCTTTCTTCAAATCCGCCAGACCCAGTCCCTTCCAGGAGGCAGGTTTGTGCTGTTGCCCCGGGTCGGCCCACCAGTCGCTGTAGTGGAAGTCAACCATGACGTCCATGCCCAGGTTCTTGGCACGTTTGGCCTTTACCAGCAAGTCTTCCTTGTTGCACCAGTTGTCATGCTCTTTGGGATCCACCCATACACGCAGGCGCACGGCTCCTAGTCCCAGTTCCTTCATCAAGGCGGTACATTCACGCTCTTCACCCGCTGCATTATAGAACTTATGTCCCTTCTTCTCCATCTCCGTCACCCAGCTGATGTCGGCTCCCTTTACAAAGGCATCCGACTCCGGCACCGACGGAATTTCGGGTTTCTCCGGAGTGTCAGGATTTTCAGGAGTATTGGCAGGTGTGTCACTTCCCCCTCCTCCACAAGAGGTCATTCCCCAAAGCAGCCCGATGGAGAGGACTGCATAGCATAAAGTTTTCAGATTCATATTCATACTGTTACCTAATTAATGTGTTTTTACAATTATATCGCAAATATACATCTTTTTCGGTTTGTTGTCATTCCATCGCCTCAAAAATGTTTACCTCTACTTTTGGTTTTCTACGAATCGCACACCATCCGCCCCTTATTGTTCCGAATAGTGCCATTTTCCCATCCATACACTTGTCAGCAAACCCGCTTACCTCATTCACTACTTGTTGAAATCAATCCTCAGCTTATCTCAGGCGTATCATCAGGTTGTTTCAGTCGTATACTGAAACAACCTCTCCATAGGACTGAATGAACGTACCCCTAAGGATCCTCACTCTACAAAGGAGGAGAAGGCCGCCGATGCACCTCACCGGATTCATGCCGACAATGAAAGAAAAACGAAATCTGTGGCATATTTTTCTGGAATACATGTCCGATTATGAAACAGTTTCTGTATATTTGCGAATGGTTTCAGAGAGATGAGCCTTCTTGAGTTGACGATTTATTTATAAACTATTTATAGTATACTATCTGCGTATGAAAAAGCTTATTTTATGGATTGCGACATCACTACTTGGAGCAGGAATGGCCGGTTGCAGTAACAGCGACGTTATCACGGATTATGTGCCGGTGACTATTCAAATCAAAGCACTGGATGCTGACGGACAGGATCTGTTCGACCCAACCCGGACGGACAACCTGATGGAGCAAGGCATCACATTTGACTATGCGGGAAAGACCAATCGGATAGAGGTTGAAGACACTCCCCTCACCCGGGAGTATCTGGCCGTCATACATCCGCCCATGCTGGGTCAGAAGGAGGGGGGCTACTATGTCTCCATCGGTGAATGGGCCGGCAATTGCCGTTGGGAAGACGAAACCGTCGTTATCAACTGGCCCGACGGTACACACAACACCATCTCCTTCACCCTGAAGAAAACGGGGGTCACCCATGCTCAATACTATCTGGATGGCAAAAAGCAAGAGGGACACCTGTTTACCTTTACCTATCCCGCTAACCAATGACAGGCTGCATCTGTACCGGGAGAGATTAGTCGACTAATATACATATATAATAATGATTACCACCATGAAAACAAGACTCTGCACTACCCTGGCATGGGTACTGATGACCTGCCTGTCACTGCCCGCCATAGCACAACACGTCAACAACTTCCAGATTCGTAGAGGAACCAACGTCAGCCACTGGCTATCGCAAAGCGTACAACGGGGACCCGCCCGGCGGCTGCACATACAGGAAGATGACTTCGCCCGTCTGGAGGAATTGGGTTTTGACTTCATACGCCTCCCCATCGACGAGGTACAGTTTTGGGACGAAGAGGGCAACAAGCTCCCCGAAGCCTGGCAACTGCTGACCAACGCACTCAATCTGGCCACCCGGCATCACCTGCGCACCATTGTCGATCTGCACATCATACGCTCGCACAACTTCAATGCAGCCAATGCCGGAATGAAGAATACCCTCTTCACCTCGGACGAGGCACAGCAGAAACTGATTGACATGTGGTATCAGCTATCGGATGTATTGAAAGGATACAGCAACGACTCAGTAGCCTACGAATTCATGAACGAACCGGTAGCCGACGAACACGAGCAACGGAACAAAATCATTGCAAAGGTACACAAAGCCCTACGTGCGCGCGAACCGCAACGTACGCTGGTCATCGGATCCAACCGGTGGCAGAGTACCGGTACCTTCAAATACCTGCGCATTCCCGAAGGCGACAAGAACATCGTCCTCTCCTTTCACTACTACGACCCCATGCCCCTGACCCACTATGGTGCCGGATGGACCCCCATCGGCAAATACAGAGGACGCCTGCACTATCCCGGTCAGCTCATCTCGCAAGCCGACTATGACGCGGCACCCGAGAATCTTCGCTCCGAACTGGAAAGATATCTTTCCCAATGGGACCGCGAGCGCATTTGTCAGGACTTCCGCGATGCCATTGACGTGGCACAGCGCTATGGGCTGCAGCTCTTCTGCGGAGAATGGGGTGTACTGGAAAGTGTCAACCGCGATACGGCCTACCGATGGACGGAAGATATGCTCTCCATCTTCCGCGAATTCAACATTGCATGGGCCACTTGGTGCTACGATGCCGACTTCGGCTTCTGGGACCAGCGACGGCACACCTTCAAGGACAAGCCTCTGGTGGAGTTGCTGATGAGTGAATAGAAGTATCGGCGGGCTGGGAAACAAATCCCAGAAGTGCGACCAGACAACTCATGAGCGGGCTGATGAGGTTGAAGAAGCAGAATGGCAGGTAGACCAGCGTAGGAATGCCCAGCACCGTGCTCTGCGTCATGCCACAGGCTGTCCAAGGCACCAACACGGAGGTAACTGTAGCCGAGTCTTCGGTAGAACGGCTCAGCAACTCCGGACGATAGCCCCGCTCATGATACTCCTCACGAAACATGGAGGCATTCATGATGATGGAGAGAAACTGGTCGCCCATCACCAGATTGAGCAACACGCCCGAAGCAACTGTAGAGCATACCAGCGAAGCTGTGCTGCGGATGGCACGGAGCAACAGGTGAGTCTGGCTCTTCAACATATCGCTGGCCACCATGCAGGCCCCGAAGCACATGGCACAAAGGATGAGCCATATCGTATCAAGCATCCCTACCATGCCCCGTGTAGCCACCAAATCGTTGATGGCAGGGAAGCCGGTGTCGATGCCGGTGTGGGTGTAGCACGTAGTCATCAGCCCCATGAAAAGGCTCTTGGCCGACACCTGCGACTCACCGGCCACCTGTGTCAGCACCTCAGGCTGAAGCAGCAGGGCGCAGAGGCAGGCCGACAGAGCAGACAGCAGCAGGGTGATAAGCGACGGGGTCTTCTTGTAGATGAGGAAGCCGGTAAACAACGGGACAAGGAGTGTCCATAAGGAGATGTGGAACCCCCGGGAGAGGCCTTCGAGATAGGAAGTCACCTCCACAACCTCGCCGTCGGCACTGAAACCCAGCAGCAGATAAAGCAACAGCGAGATGAGGATGCTGGGAACCGTGGTGTACATCATGTAGCGGATGTGCGCAAAGAGGTCGGCACCTGCCACGGACGATGCCAGCACGGTAGTGTCGCTCATGGGCGACATCTTGTCACCGAAGTAGGCTCCGGAGATGACGGCACCCGCCGTGTAGGCAGAAGGTATCCCCAAGGCATCACCTATGCCCATCAACGCAATGCCGATGGTAGCAATAGTGGTCCACGAGGTGCCCGTCACCAACGAGATAACCGATGCAATCACGCAGGCACAGGGCAGGAAAAAGAGGGGTGACATCCATTGTATTCCATAATATATCAAGGTGGGCACCACCCCACTGATCATCCAGGCAGACGACATCATCCCGATAAGCAAAAGGATGAGAATAGAGACAGCCGCATCGCCTACCGTCTGCTTGATTAACTTCTCAAAACGGATCCACTCCACCCCATAAAGTGTCATGGAGAGGGCTACGCAGACAGCGGTGGCAGTCATCAACGCTACCTGCGACGCCCCCGAAAGGGCATCATCAGGAAACAGCCTGATGACAAGAAGTATCAACAGTATGAGTACCGCCAAAGGGATGGCAGCGACAAGCGGATGAGGTAGCTTCATAGGCACGTATGTTCAAATAGATTAGGTGCAATGGCGCAAAAATAGATAAAAACCGTGAATCCATGCACAGGAAAACGAGAAAACAGCCTCCCAAAGAAAGAAAAACTTACCAAGATGTTTGTTATTCAGCAGGAAAAGCGTACCTTTGCAGCCGCTATTACGAGATAATAGCTTATTCAAATCATTCACTAAAAATAATTTAATTTAAATGGCAACAAAAATCAGATTGCAAAGAAATGGCCGTAAGAGCTACGCTTTTTACTCCATTGTCATTGCCGACGTAAGAGCTCCACGTGATGGTAAATTTATCGAAAAGATTGGTACTTACAATCCGAACACCAATCCTGCCACTGTAGATTTGAAGTTTGACCGCGCTTTGGACTGGGTACTGAAAGGTGCACAACCGACAGACACAGTACGCAACATCCTCTCTCGCGAAGGTGTCTACATGAAGAAGCACCTGCTGGGTGGTGTAGCAAAGGGCGCATTCGGCGAAGCTGAAGCTGAAGCTAAGTTCGAGGCTTGGAAGAACAACAAGCAGAACGGTCTGCAAGCTTTGAAGGCCAAGGAAGATGCTGCCAAGCAGGCTGAGGCCAAAGCACGCTTAGAGGTCGAGAAGAAGATCAACGAAGAGAAAGCAAAGGCTTTGGCTGAAAAGAAAGCTGCCGAAGCTGCTGCCAAGGCTGCTGAAGAAGCTGCCGCTAAAGCTGCAGAGGAAGCTGCTGAAGCTCCTGCAGAAGAGGCTGCTGCCGCTGAATAAGGCGGAAGTACGCACAGGATTAAAACTATGGAATCCTCTTCGGAAACAGTACTCCGGAGAGGATTTTCATATTTATTCACCCCCTTCCCGCACATTTCTCATATCTTTGTCGTACCTTTGCGCCCATACAAATTGAACCATTATCCACTATTAACTAATACATTAATCAGATGAAAAAATTGAGTTACCTGCTCGCCGCATCTGCCCTGCTGGCTGCTTGCGCAGGCGGAAACAAGGGTTACACAGTAACCGGAACAGTAGAAGGTGCCGCTGATGGTGACACCGTGTATTTGGCAACCTATGTTGCACGCCAATTCGTCAAACTGGATTCTGCAGTCATCACCAACGGCACCTTTACCTTCAAGGGTGTACAGGACACCACTGCGTACCGCTACCTCACCTACAGCGCCGAAGGCAAGAAAGCACTGCGCACCGACTTCTTCCTAGAGAACGGAAACATTACCGTGAGCATCACCAGCGAAAACGACCATCTGGCAGGTACGCCCAGCAACGATGCCTACCAGGCTTACCAAGACCAGATTGCTCCGTTGAGCCAACAGATGAGAGAACTCCTCAAAGCTTATCAGGACACTACCCAGACTCAGGAGCAGAAGGATGCCACAATGAAAGAATTGGAAGAACTGGACGGCAAGATGACTGAGGTGACCAAGAATGCCATGGCACAGAACATCACCAACCCTGTAGGTGTGATGCTGCTCAAGCAAACCTACTACGGCATGGAGCTGGAAGAACTGGACAAACTGCTGGCACAGGTACCCGCCACATTTGACAACGACGAAGGCATCATACGCATCAAGGAGAATGTAGAACGCCAGAAACAGACCGCTGTAGGCAAGCAGTTCATCGACTTCGAAATGAAGGATCCGGAGGGAAATCCCGTGAAGCTGTCGGACTACGCCGGTAAAGGTAAGGTGGTGCTTGTTGACTTCTGGGCAAGCTGGTGCGGTCCCTGCCGTCGCGAAATGCCGAATCTGGTAGAGGCCTACAAGAAATACAAGAACCAGAACTTTGAAATCGTTGGCGTATCACTGGATCGCGACGTAGAAGCCTGGAAGAACGGAATAGAAAAATTGGGAATCACCTGGCCGCAAATGTCTGACGTGAAGTATTGGGACTGCGAAGGTGCCAAGTTGTATGCCGTCAGCAGCATCCCTCACACCGTTCTGATAGGTGCCGACGGTACCATCCTGGCACGTGGTCTACACGGAGAGGAGTTGCAGGAAAAGGTGGCTGAAGCCCTGAAATAAGCAACAGACATACTGAGATTCACCCGATACGGATGATACGAAAGTGGCCATGCGCACCTTTCGTATCATCCGTTTTATTTTTCCAAATATATAATTTACGATATATATAATTCAATAATAGTTTACCGATTTTATATTTTACAATATTGATTATTAGGCGATTTACAATATTTAACATGATAAAAGTTATCCAAAATAGAAAACCAATCAACAAACAAACTTATCTTTGCATCACAAATCTATCACCGAATCATACTATAAAACGGAAGAATCATGATACAGACAGTCATTAAACGAGACGGACGAGTAGTAGGCTTCAACGAGGAGAAGATAACCACCGCCATCCGTAAAGCCATGTTGCACACCGAAAAGGGCGAAGACAGACAGTTGATACAACAGATAACGGACCGCATCTCGTTCAGAGGCGACCCACAGATGACAGTAGAGGCCATACAGGACATGGTGGAAATGGAGCTGATGAAGAGTAGCCGGAAAGAGGTGGCTCAGAAGTATATTGCCTACCGCAACCAGCGCAGCATAGCCCGCAAAGCCAAGACACGCGACATGTTTCTGGAAATAATCAACATCAAGAACAACGACGTGACCCGCGAAAATGCCAACATGAATACGGACACACCGGCGGGGATGATGATGAAGTTTGCCAGCGAAACCACCAAGCCCTTTGTGGACGACTATCTGTTGAGTGAGGAGACCCGAGAGGCCGTACAACGAAACTATCTGCACATACACGACAAGGACTACTACCCCACCAAGAGCCTGACCTGCGTGCAACATCCGCTGAACTACATACTGGAACACGGCTTCACGGCCGGACACGGCGAGTCACGCCCCGCCAAGCGTATAGAAACAGCCAGCATACTGGGCTGCATCTCATTAGAGACGGCACAGAACGAGATGCACGGCGGACAGGCCATACCGGCCTTCGACTTCTATCTGGCCCCATACGTGCGCAGCAGTTTTATAGAGGAGTTGCAAAGTCTGGAGGCACTGAACGGGACAGACTACCGACACCTGTACAGGATGCCCATGGATGACTATCGGACACGACCGCTGGACGGGCTGGCCGGAGAGGAGCGGTTGATACAACACGCCGTGAACCGAACCGTGGCACGTGTACATCAGGCCATGGAAGCCTTCATTCACAACATGAACACCATTCACTCTCGTGGAGGAAACCAGGTGGTATTCAGCTCCATCAACTACGGTACAGACACCTCTGCCGAGGGACGCTGCATCATACGCGAACTGCTGGACTGTACCTATCAAGGGGTGGGAAAAGGAGAAACAGCCATCTTCCCCATACAGATATGGAAAAAGAAACGTGGCGTGAACTATCTGCCTGGTGATCCCAACTACGATCTCTATGAACTGGCATGTAAGGTAACGGCACGCAGGTTCTTCCCCAATTTCCTGAACCTTGACGCCACTTTCAACCTGAGTGACGAGTGGAGGGCTGATGACCCGAAGAGATACCTGCACGAGGTGGC
>SAMEA3663248__coassemble_890_pt1 | contig 9981 bp, 3 predicted proteins | sample SAMEA3663248__metabat2_low_PE_023 | metagenome-assembled genome bin SAMEA3663248 (sample SAMEA3663248) | pig gut metagenome | biome: pig gut; feature: pig-associated habitat; material: faeces | place: China | collected 2013
GAACTACCTGGCCGGACGTACCTATAACTGGGAAGACGCTACGTTCCGCACGGGCTTCAACCAAGACTACAACGCCAGCATTTCGGGTGCTACCGACAAGGTGAACTACTACCTGAGTTTCGGCTACCTGAGAAACCAAGGCGCCATCCAAGGCGATGACTATCATGCTTTCCGTTCGAACATGAAGCTGAATGCCAAGATTGCCGACTGGCTGGAGGTAGGTGCCAACATCAACTTCCAGGACCGCAGCGATGAGTCCAACCCCGTTCCACTGGGCAGCAACTACTGGGACAACAACCAGCTGCGCGAATCGCCCTACGAACTGCGTTATGATGAGGATGGCAACGAACTGCAATATCCGCGTAGCGGCAACCCCACCAATGGCGGTTACAACTACCACTTCAACGTGCAGTACGAGGATCTGGAGAAGGGTTACACCACATTGAATACCATCTTCAACGCCAAGGTGACGCTGCCTTTGGGCATCACTTATCAGTTCAACATCGCTCCGCGCTTCCAGTGGTTCTACGACCGCTACTTCATGTCGTCCGAACTGCCGGGTAGCGTAGCCTCCCAACGCGGTGTCAACCGCAACAGTTCGAAGACGTTTGACTGGTCGCTCAACAACACCCTGACCTGGGAGAAGTTCTTCGACAAGCACCACTTCACCGTGACGCTGGTACAAGAGGCCGAGGAGAACCGCTACTGGTACGACCAAATCTATGCCCGCAACATCACGCCGACCGATGCCCTAGGCTTCCACTACGTCAGCGGTGCCACAATGAGCCAGAGTTCTATCTACACCAGTGACACGCACGATACAGCGGCTGCCTACCTGGGCCGTGTATTCTATGGCTACAACGACCGCTATATGCTGACGGCTACGGTACGCCGCGACGGTTACTCCGCCTTCGGTTCCAACAACCCGTGGGCTACCTTCTGGTCACTCGGCGGCAGCTGGGTATTCTCGGAAGAGAAGTTTGTAGATCTGCCCTGGCTGAACACCGGTAAACTGCGTGTATCGTACGGTACGAACGGTAACCGCTCACTGGCCAATACCTACCTGGCCCTCTCCGACCTGACCGATGGCGGTGTAATGGGATATTACGCCAACGGTACACCGGTCGTCATCCAGGCTCTGCAGATCAACCGTCTGGGCAACCCCAACCTGGAGTGGGAAAAGACAACTGCCTACAACGTAGGTCTGGACTTCGCCGTCCTTGACTATCGCCTGACCGGTAGCGTGGAATGGTACTTCAAGAAAACGCACGATATGATCATGAACCAGCGTCTGCCTAACTTCACCGGATTCAGCAGCATCACCACCAACCTGGGTGAGGTGACCAACTCCGGTATCGAAATCACGTTGAACTCACGCAACATCGACCGTCCCAACTTTACGTGGAACACCACATTGGGCTTCTCATACAACAAGAACCGTATCAATCACCTCTACTATGAGTACGACGAGAACGGCAAGGAAATCAACGATACCGACAACGGATGGTACATAGGCCACCCCGTAGGTGAAATTTGGTATTGGGAGACCGACGGCATCTGGCAGCTGGACGAAGCAGCCGAGGCTGCCAAGGTGAACCAGAAGCCGGGTGACCCGAAGGTAATCAACCACTATACGGCCGACGACAAGGCTGACGGCACACCCGTCTACAACGACAACGACAAGGTCTATCTGGGCACTACCAATCCTCCCATCTACTGGAACATGCGCCACGATTTCACCTTCTTCAAGAACTGGACATTCGCCTTCTCCATGTACTCATACATGGGTCACAAGAGCCTTTCCAGCGATTATCTGAACGGCGACAACTCGGGTTCGATGTTCACCAACACATGCAACACCTACAAGAAAGAGTATTGGACACCCGACAATCCGACCAATGACTATGCCCGCCTGAACGCAGTAGGCCCCAGCGGCTGTACCGGTGTAATGAAGCTCTACAACCGCAGCTTCGTCCGCCTGGACAACATCACCATCGGCTACACACTGCCCAAGAAGCTGACACAGAAGTTCATGATCGACCGTGTTCACCTCACAGCAGGTATCAACAACGTACTTACCATCGACAGTTGGGAATATGGCGACCCCGAAACAGGTGGCTTTGCCAACCGTCAGTTCCAATTTGGTATCAATGTCACACTCTAAAAACGTAAATTCACTATGAAACAGTATATACACATTTTGTATAGAGGCAGTGTCGTGATGGCCGCTGCAGCTGCAATGACGGCCTGCTCCGACTCTTTCCTCAAGCAGGACCCGCTCTCTTTCTACGAACCTACCACCACCTACTCCACCGAAGCCGGTCTGCAGTCGGCACTGACCATGTGCGACAAGCAGCTGAAGACCTACATCCTCGACGGAAACTGGAACAACGTAGGTCTGGCCACCAACTACTATCTGTCTGACGTGGGTATGTATGCCAAGACGGATATGGGTGGCGGTTTCCAGGACAACTTCGATGCAAAGCTTACTCCCACATCGGGTATGGCTTCCGGAGGTGACGGCAACTACATGCAACGCTTCTGGGATCAGGGCTTCAGTGCCGTCAAGTATGCCAACTCCGTACTCTCCTATCTGGATCAGGTAGAGGGGCTGAGCGATGAAATCCGCAATGCCTACAAGGGACGTGCCTATTTCCACAGAGCCTATGCATACTACAACCTGACACTACAGTTCGGTGACATTCCTCTGATCACCAAACTGATGACCGTACCCAAGCAGGACTACACATCGACCAGCAAGGAGGCCATCTTCCAGATGCTGGTACACGACCTGGAGTTTGCAGCCCAATACGTTCCCTCCCAGCGAGACATGACCTATCTGGGCATGGTGAACCAGGAGGCTTGCATGCACCTGCTCATCAAGTGCTACCTGGTGACAGGCGACTATGCCAAGGCTGAATCCGTAGCTACCGATCTGATCAACAACCACGGTCTGAAACTGATGACCGAGCCCTTCGGTACCTGGCAGCCCTCGGGCAACGAACAGACCTGGAAGGTAACCCGTAACGTTGTATGGGACTTGCACCGCACCATCAACGTATGCAATGCCGAAAACAAGGAGCTGATTATGCCTATCATCAACTCCAACGACCAGAACTTCACCTGCTACAACATCATGCGCGCCAACTTTGCACACTGGAGCAACAGCGTGATCCGCGACCCTCACGGTCTGGGAGGCCCCGGTTCCAACTATGCCCGCAACAGTGCCGACTACGATCCAGAACTTGACTGGGTACGTGTAGCCGGCCGTGGCATCGGCCTGAACCGTACCTCGTACCACTACAACAAGACCATTTGGTCATACGACGGCGAAACCGACTGGCAAGACCTCCGTTACAACCGCGAGGTGGGCAACTGGATGGAGATGGAAGACTTTAAGTACAATAACCCGGCCTCAGACTTCTATGGCCAGAACTACCGTCTCTATGCCGACGAAGACTACATCAAGGATGGACAGGTGGTTGTACGCAAGGGCGATATCCTCTGCTCCGACACCATCCGCAGCTGGTATCCTACTCCACTCTACCAGCTCTACATCCTCGATGCCGTAGCCGAAGCCGACCTGAGTGCCAACCAGTTCCAGGGTGCCCAAGGCGTGGGTTGCAACGGCGACATGTATCTGTTCCGTCTGGCAGAGACCTACCTGCTTCGCGCCGAAGCCCGCTTCTACCAAGGCAAGAGTGCTGAAGCTGCCGAAGATGTCAACGCCATCCGTCGTCGTGCCAACGCCAAGAAGATGTATACCACAGTCACCATCGGCGACATCATGGACGAACGTGCCCGCGAACTTTATATGGAAGAGTTCCGTCAGGCCGAAATGGTCCGCGTCTCCTGGTGTCTGGCCAAGAGCGGCAAGCCCGACGAATGGGGCAACACCTACGACCTCAACACATGGGACAAGCAGGAAGGTACTGACTTGAGCGGTGGCAGCTACTGGTACAAGCGTTGTACAACTTACAACGTATTCAACCAGGATTATGGCCGCGGTGCACAAGGTAGCCAAACTTTCGAATACAAGATCAACAAGCATAACCTTTTCTGGCCGGTTCCTAATTCTGCCATCACAGCCAACAACAAGGCTGAGCTGCGTCAGAACTATGGATACGACGGCTACAGCGACAACATTCCGATGTGGACTAACTGGGAAGATGCTGTTGCAGACGAAGACAAGTACTAATTGAGGTGTTAGTTTAAGGTAAAAGGATGAGTAATGAGGGCAGTCCGGCCGGCGGGTCGGGCTGCCTTTTTCGTTATTTCTCGCTGATTTGAACGATTTGTGTACCATTTTGAGCTAATTATTATAATGGAATGGAAGAGAAAACTGTACCTTTGCATCAAGAGAAAACAAATCTGATTGCCATGAACAAAATCATTCTATGCTTAGGGCTGCTGCTGGGCACGCTGCCCGCTCTGTCTGCCCGTCCTTTGTGTCCGCCGGACGACGAGGGACAAGGCAATATCTTCGTGTTGCAAAATCCCGATTACAAACGCAGTCCCTACACCGGCATGACCCGACGCCACTGGATAGAGGCCGCGGAATATTTGCTGAAGGGTGCCTTCGGATACATCCATGCGCTGGACGACCAGATGGACTTTCCCAAACAGCTGGACAAGACCTATCCGCACAATGAGAACGAGGCATCCGTCGCCAGGCTGGAAGGGCTGGCACGTACACTCTTTGTGGCAGCCCCACTGCTGCGCGAAAACCCAGACCTGACCCTGAATGGCATCCGCGTGGCCGACTATTACCGCCACCAGCTGGTAAGCCTATCCAATCCGAAGAGCCGTAGCTACATTCCCCATCGTACAGGCGGCCCCAGCCAGACGTTGCTGGAGCTGGGTTCGCTGGCCATCTCACTGAAGGCTGCACAACCGGTACTATGGGATGTATTGACACCCCTGCAACGCGACGAACTGGCTGCTACGATGCTGAGCTACGGAGACGGGCCTACCATCGGCTCCAACTGGATGTTTTTCAATGTCTTCATCCTGAGCTTTCTGAAGGACCAAGGATATGAAGTGAACGAGAACTACCTGCGAGAGAACCTGACCAAACTGCTGGACCGCTATCGGGGCGAAGGATGGTACAACGACGCTCCAGCTTACGATTATTACAGCATGTGGGCCTATCAGACCTATGGTCCGCTTTGGGCAGAGCTGTTCGGCAAGAAGCAGTTTCCCGACCTGGCAGCCCGTTTCTTGCAGAACCAACACGACCTGGTGGACAACTATCCCTATATGTTCAACCGGGACGGACAGATGAACATGTGGGGACGCAGCATCTGCTACCGCTTTGCCTGTGTGTCGCCCCTCCCTTTCCTGGAGTACGACTCAAGCGGAAAGGTCAATTACGGATGGATGCGTCGCATCGCCTCCAGTACCCTGTTGCAGTTTATCGAACGGCCCGACTTCCTGATGGACGGTGTGCCTACCATGGGCTACTACGGTCCCTTCGCTCCGGCTGTTCAAATCTATAGCTGTCGCGGCAGCGTCTACTGGTGTGGGAAAGCCTTTTTGGGATTGCTTCTACCTGAAGAATCGGCCTACTGGAGTGCCGTAGAGAACAACGGCCCCTGGGAAAAAGAGTTGAAGACCGGGACGGTCTATCACAAGTTCCAGCCGGCAACCAATCTGTTGATTACCGACTATCCCAACTGTGGTGGAGCGGAAATGCGCTCCTGGTGTCACGAGAAGGTGGCCGACGACTGGCAGAAGTTCCGCAGTTCAGAAAATTACAACAAGCTGGCCTACCATACTGAATTTCCCTGGATGGCAGATGGTCCTTCGGGAGAGATCTCCATGAACTATGGTACCTTGAACGCACAAGGCCGGTGGGAGGTGCTGCGCCTCTATACGTTCCGCAGCTTTGAACAGGGCATCTATCGGCGCGATGCTGTATTGGAAAGCGACAGCGAGGTAAGGTATCAACTGGCCGACATCTGTCTGCCCGACGGTGTGTTGCGGATAGACAAGGTGAGCGTGCCTCGCGCTACCGACATCCGTCTGGGCAGTTATTCCCTCCCTTTGCAGGGACGCCCCTTTGCCGAAAGCGAATGCAACAACCGGAACGGACGCCTGCTTGACAATGGCGACTATCAACTGGCCCTATTGCCACTGGCCGGTTGGGAACAATGCTACTCACTACAGCCGAAGGGACTGCATCCTGCTACCGACGAGTGTGCCTTGCTGCAATGCTCCGCCCACGTGGAGAACTGCCGCATCTTCGTCACCCTGCAGCTCTGGAAAAAGATGAAACGAGGCAAAGGTTTCACAAAGAAAGAGCTGAACCCAGTCAAGTCACTTACGATTTCACCCGACCAGAAGACGGTGACCGTCGTACTGGCTGACAACGAAACGAAGAGCGTCACATTCGAATGACATTCGAACGGCATCCGAACCGATTAACGAACGAATTAACCTACAAAGAGACTCACATGATACGCAAGAAGACCCTATGGACGATGTGGCTATGTTGCCTCCTTCCGCTCTATGTACAATGCCAGACGGCGCAGCCCCACCCCACCCCTATTGCCGACGAGGGGGCCTGGTGCTGGTTTGCCGACCCTCGTGCCCTACACCACGAGAGCCGGGACGGACGCATCAACAAAAGTTACGTCGGCTACATCGACCGGCACGGCAACATCAAGGCCATGCAGTATGATTTCCGCACCGGTCAACAGGAGGAGATACTGATCCGCTCCTACTTCCAGCCTGATGACCACAACAATCCCACCTTTCTGGTGCTGCCCGACGAACGGGTCATGGTATTCTATTCCCGCCACACCGACGAGCCTTGCTTCTACTACCGCATCACCCGTCTGCCGGGCGACCTGACCACACTGGGTAAAGAGCAGGTGATTGCAACCGAGAACAACACCACCTACCCTTCGCCCTTCCTGCTGTCAGACGACCCCACACACATCTACCTTTGCTGGCGTGGCATCGGCTGGCATCCCACCATCGCCCGTCTCACGCTACCCGATGCCGATGACCGCGTGCAGGTGGATTGGGGACCCTTCCAATTGGTACAGTCCACAGGCGCACGTCCCTATGCCAAGTACGTATCCAACGGTAAAGATAAGATATACCTGTCCTACACCACAGGACATCCGGACAATGAATATCCCAACTTCCTCTACCTAAATGTAGTAGATATCCGTCGCGGTTGTCTCACCGACATCCGAGGCAACGTTCTGTCCACCATTGCCGACGGTCCGTTGGCCGTCGACAAACGGGCCGACTACGGCGAACGCTTCCCTTGGGCACTGGTCGATGCCTCTACCGAGCGCGATTGGGTGTGGCAGGTGGCTTTGGACGGCGAAGAGCATCCTGTCATCGCCATGACTCGCATCAGCGAAGACAAAGCCTCGCACGACTACTACTATGCCCGTTGGACAGGCAACGAATGGAAGAAGAGTTGGGTGGCCCATGGCGGCGGACATTTCCACCGCACCACCGGTCTGGAGCTATGCTACAGCGGAGGTATGGCGATTGATCCGGCCGATGTACATCAAATCTATGCCTCCGTTCCCGTAGAGGGACGCTATGGCAAGGTGTACGAGATTGTAAAATACACATTGGATGATGAAGGTCGGGTGACATCGACCGAACCCCTCACCACCCATTCCACCAAAGACAACGCCCGTCCCTTTGTATTGCCCGGCTCGGAGGGAACTCCCCTTCGGGTAGTCTGGATGCAAGGCGACTATTACGATTGGATAGTAAGCCGCGACCATCCCTTGGGATACAACACCGGCATCTATTCCGACTTTGTTGGTTTCGCTGACTCCACACCGACGTTAAACTACTCAGATGAGACGCTCGCCTTCCATCCAGACCGACCCTTTGCCATTGAGTTGACCCTGACTCCTGATACGGCCAACTACGGAGGATGCCTGCTTCAACTGGGCGATCTGAGCTACCATCTGGATGCCCAAACTTTGAAGCCGGAAGTACGTTATCAAGGACAGCGCTTCGTCAGTACCAATGTGCTGGGGACAGCCGATAGTTGGCAACAGCAGCCACGAGGCACCAACGGCGACTGGTATGCGCCTCAACGCTTCACCCGTTTCCGCTTGAAACTGGTCTATGCTGACGGCCAACTCTCCACCTACATCAACGATGCACTGGACCAGCGAATCACATTGGTGGAAGCTGCCCCTCTGTCCGAGGCCAAGTGGCCCACCTGTCTGGTAGAAGCCGGCAAAGGGTATAGCCAGACATCGGTCAACACCACCGTCTTCCGAAACAGTTCACTGCTGACACGGGGCAAATGGCAGTACATCGCTTATTACGATGCCGAAGGCTATCTGACACTGGGCAAACGCAAACTGGATCACAACGAATGGATCCTGCACCGCACCCAATACCTTGGTAACGTGAAGGATGCCCACAACGTCATCAGCATGATGATGGACGGCGAAGGCTATCTGCATCTTTCGTTCGACCACCACGGCCATCCGCTCAACTACTGCCGCAGCCTGAAGCCCTACTCGCTGGAGCTGGGCGACAAACAACCGATGACGGGAGTGGACGAAGGCAACGTGACCTATCCTGAATTTTACCTGCTGGCCGGAGGCGACCTGCTCTTCGCCTACCGTTCCGGATCGTCAGGCAGAGGCAATCTGGTACTGAACCGTTATAGCTTGAAAGAGCACAAATGGGTGCGGGTACAAGATGTGCTGATAGACGGCGAAGAGAAGCGCAACGCCTACTGGCAACTCTATGTAGACGAGCGGGGTACCATCCATCTGTCGTGGGTGTGGCGTGAAACGTGGATGGTAGAGACCAACCACGACATTTGCTATGCCTGCTCTTACGACAACGGTGTGACCTGGCAAAAGAGCAACGGGGAAGTATATGAACTACCCATCAAAGCCTCCAACGCCGAATATGCCTGCCGCATTCCGCAGAATTCCGAACTAATCAACCAGACCAGCATGAGTGCGGATGCCGAAGGACATCCCTACATCGCCACCTACTGGAGAAGCAGAGAGAGTGACGTGCCCCAATATCGTCTGGTATGGTTTGACGGCCGTTCTTGGAAACAGCGCCAGGTATCGCAACGCACCACCCCCTTCTCGCTGAAGGGAGGCGGCACCAAGATGATACCTATTGCCCGCCCGCGCATCGTGATCGATGGCAAAGAGGCCTTCTACATCTTCCGCGACGAAGAGCGTGGCAGTAAGGTATCGATGATACACACCGACGATGTAGACAGAGGGGTATGGACACTCTCCGACCTGACCGATTTTGCGGTCGATGCCTGGGAGCCTTCGCACGACACCGAACTGTGGAAAGGCCAGAAACGTCTGCACATCTTTGTGCAACACACCAAGCAGGGCGACGGCGAGCGTACCATAGCCTTCGAAGCACAACCGGTCTATGTGCTGGAAGTACTTTCACGATAAGGCGCAAGTTAAGAAAACCAACAAGACAAAAAAAACGATATGAAAATCAAGAACTTACTTATTCCTTTGATGGGAACCTGCCTGCTGTCATGCGGCTCGAAGCAACAGCCAGCCAAGCAGCAGCAAGAAACGGACCAAGTGGTGGAGATTATCCACCAAGTAAACAGACATTGGCAAGAGACGCATCCCCAACACGAGCGTTCTTTCTGGGACAATGCCGCCTACCATACCGGTAACATGGAGGCCTTCTTCCTGACGGGCGACAGTGCCTACTACAACTACTCGTTGGCCTGGGCAGAACACAACGAGTGGAAAGGAGCCAAGAGCGACAACAAAGAGGAGTGGAAATACAGTTACGGCGAAAGTGACGAATACGTGCTCTTCGGCGACTACCAAATCTGTTTCCAGACCTACTGCGACCTCTATACGCTGGCACCTGACTCACAGAAGATTGCCCGTGCCCGCGAGGTGATGGAATATGAGATGAGTACCGAAGCCAACGACTACTGGTGGTGGGCCGACGGACTCTATATGGTGATGCCGGTCATGA
>SAMEA3663248__coassemble_892_pt1 | contig 9973 bp, 6 predicted proteins | sample SAMEA3663248__metabat2_low_PE_023 | metagenome-assembled genome bin SAMEA3663248 (sample SAMEA3663248) | pig gut metagenome | biome: pig gut; feature: pig-associated habitat; material: faeces | place: China | collected 2013
ATTCTCTTGCCACGTCGATGTAGGGCTTCATGTCTGCATAGTGGTCGTTTTCGAGGAGCATCGTCAGCATTTGCATGGTCAGGTTCATCCGCAGGATGGGGGAGACCCTGTGGGCAGGAAGGTGGTATCCCTTTTGGTAGCTCTGCATGGCTTCGCGCCACTGGTTGCTGCCCTGGTAGGCCATTCCCTGGCAGAGGTAGGCGTTGAGCAGGCCGTCGGCGTTGTCAATCTTCAGTGCCTCCCGCTCCATCTTTCGTGCCTCGTCGAGGGCATACTCGTAGCGGTCGGCATAGATGTAGGCGCTGATTAAGGTCTTTTGTACCTCGAAATAGGGAATCCAGTGGGCGACCCGCTTGGCGCAGGGCAAGGTAATCTCGGCCCACTTGCGGATGCTGTCTATCGCATTGTCGCCGAAGACATAGTAGTGGTTGGTTATGTAGGCGGCACCGGTGCAGCGCATGGAGTCGTTCTGCTGGAGGTCGGCTTCGTGGTAGAGGGCACTTGCGTCGCGGATGCCTTCGGGGGCGACCTGCGTCAGACGGGCCACTTCAAAGAGCAGATTCAGCCGCTCGGCATTGTGGGGCAGTTGTTCGGCCATGTGGCGCAGGCTGTCGGCCATGTGTTGGGCGTGTAGGGGAGTGCAAAGGCCTGTCAGGTAGAGTAGAAACAGTATGGTGGCGAGATGCTGTAGCTTTTTCATACGTGTTCCTCCTTTCTTTGAGGGGTGGACAGGGGATGGGTGAAGCAGAAGCGGGTGCCTCCGCTATAATCGGGGTCTATCCAGATGCGTCCGCCGAAGCGTTGGATGATGAGTTGGCAGATGGAGAGGCCCAAACCGCTGCCTTGGGCGTTCTCGTCGAGTTTCTCAAAGCGGTTGAACACCTTCTCGCGCTGTTCGGGGGCGATGCCGCATCCGGTATCGGTCACGCTGAAGAGGGCCATCTCTCCCTGTGTCTCCAGTCGCAGGGTGATGCTTCCTTCCGGTGTGAATTTGGTGGCATTAATCAGTAGGTTGATAAGGAGTTGTTGCAAGCGTGCCTCATCGGTATGGAGGGTCAGCTCCGTCAGTTCGGTTTCGAATAGGACGGCGGCGGCAGTCTGCTTGATGCGCTCTACAGTGTCTATGACCCGTTGGCAGAGCGATACACACTCTTGGTCGGCCATGTGGAACTGCATGGTGCCTTTCTCCAGATTGGAGAGGTCAACCACATCGTCTATCAGCTTGATGAGCAGGTCGGAGTTCTGCTGGATGATGTCGTTGCACTGCATACGGATGTCTCCGTCTATGTTGCTGTCCGTCAGGATGGAGGAGAAGCCCGAAAGGGCGTTGAGCGGTGTGCGTATCTCGTGGCTCATGTTGGACAGGAAGAGGTTCTTCGTGCGAATGGATCGTTCGGCGGCTTGTTGGGCCTGCTTCAATTGGGTTTGGGCACTCTTCAGTTGCCGGTTCTTCCAGCGGAGGTAGAGCGTACCTGCACCGGTGGAGGTGAGCAGGATGATGCCGCAGACGGTCAGGTAGTAGAGAAATCGGGTGCGTTGCTGTTGATTGGTCAGGGTCAGTTCATCTACTTGATAGCGGGCACGTTGCAGGTTGACTTCGGCAACGTAACTTTGTACGCTGACCGAGTCGCGGATGGAGTTCTTGTATCTGAAATGGTCGCAAGAGTCGCGAGCCGTTTCGTCTCCCCAAGTCAGCAGGGGGATGAGGCAGAACAAACCGAGTAACGAGTATGCTATGGCTTTTTTCATAAGGATGATATATTTGTCGCAAAATTACGGTTTTCTATTCATTTTCCACACAATGCGTTACTTTTTTAGACTTTCTTCTCATGCAAACCTTGCATGGCGAGAAAAAAGAGCCTAATTTTGCAAAAAAAAAGAGCTGAATGAATATCCGTCATCGTCTGTTGTCCCTTCTCCTGTGTTTGTCTGCCGCCCTCTGTGTGGGGGCGCAGAAGTCGTGCGACGAACCGTTGTTCGGCAAGCGGCTGGCCAAGGTGACAATCAATGGGAAACGGCTGAAAGGTGCCTGTTTCTACATTGTCAGCGGACATGGAGGACCCGACCCCGGTGCCATCGGAAAGGTAGGAAAGCATGAACTGCACGAGGATGAGTATGCCTACGATGTGGCCCTTCGCTTGGCACGCCAGCTGATGCAGGAGGGGGCCGAAGTACACATCATCATACAGGATAGCAAGGATGGCATACGCGACGAAGCTTACCTCTCGAACAGCAAGCGTGAGACCTGTATGGGACAACCCATCCCGCTGAATCAGGTGGAACGCCTGCAGCAGCGTTGTACGGCGATTGACAAGCTCTATCGAAAGGAGCAGAAGCAGTACCGCTATTGTCGTGCCATCTTCCTGCATGTGGACAGCCGCAGCAAAGGAACTCAGACGGACGTCTTCTTCTATCACGCTCCAGGCAGCGCCAACGGCAAGCAACTGGCTCAGACGATGATGTGCACCTTTGAGTCGAAGTATGGACAGCATCAGCCTAATCGCGGATTTCGGGGCACGGTGAGCGAGCGCAACCTCTATGTGCTGCGCAATACCCGACCGGTCGGCCTGTTTGTGGAGTTGGGCAACATACAGAACAGCTTCGACCAGAAACGTTTTGTCCTCAGTTCCAACCGTCAGGCATTGGCCAAGTGGTTGATGGAAGGATTTATCACCGACTTCTCAAAACATTAACAGTATATATATAAATAGGAATAAGACTCATGAATTTGAAAAAACTACTTTTGCTCTGTTGTGCTCTCTTCATGCTGGCCACCGGTATGAAGGCACAGATCGCCGCTGCCCGTTACCCCAAACGCGAATTCCGTGGAGCTTGGATACAGGCTGTCAACGGTCAGTTTCAAGGTGTACCTACCGAACAGTTGAAGCAGACGCTGATTCAACAGCTCAACTCGTTGCAGGGAGCAGGCATCAATGCCATCCTCTTCCAGGTCCGTCCCGAAGCCGATGCACTCTATGCCTCCCGCTTGGAGCCTTGGAGCCGTTTCCTCACCGGTGTGCAGGGCAAGGCACCCGACCCCTATTGGGACCCGATGCAGTTTATGATTGACGAGTGCCACAAACGGGGTATGGAGTTCCACGCTTGGATCAATCCCTATCGCGTAAAGACGAGTACCACCACCCAGCTGGCTCCCGAACATGTCTATCATATCCATCCCGAATGGTTCGTCCAGTATGGCAACCAGCTCTATTTTGATCCGGCACTGCCCGAGAGCCGCCGGCACATCTGTATGGTGGTCAGCGACATCGTGGCCCGCTACGATGTAGATGCCATCCACATGGACGACTACTTCTATCCCTATCCGGTGCAGGGCCTTGACTTCCCCGACGACCAGAGCTTTGCCCGCTATGGCGGAGGCTTCAGCAACAAGGCGGATTGGCGTCGCAGCAATGTGAATGTGCTGATTAAGAAACTGCACGAGACAATTCGCGGCATCAAGCCGTGGGTGAAGTTCGGTGTGTCTCCTTTTGGCATCTATCGCAACGAAGCAACCGATCCGCTGGGCAGCAAAACACGTGGCTTGCAGAATTATGACGACCTGTATGCCGATGTGCTGTTGTGGGCACGTGAAGGATGGATTGACTATAACATCCCCCAAATCTACTGGCAGATAGGCCATCCGGCTGCCGATTATGATACGCTGGTACGCTGGTGGGCACGACATGCCGAAGACCGTCCGCTCTTCATCGGACAGGATGTGATGCGCACCGTGCAACATGCCGATCCGGCCAATCCCAACCAGCACCAACTGCCTCGCAAGATGCAGCTGCAGCGTGCTTTTCAGACGATAGGGGGAAGCTGTCAGTGGTATGCGGCTGCTGTGGTACAGAATGCCGGCAACTACCGCGATGCCTTGGTGGCCGAGTATCACAAATATCCGGCATTGCCTCCCGTCTTCACGTTCATGGATAGCAAGGCTCCCGGCAAGGTGCGCAAGGTGAAGCCCGTCTGGACCGCTGACGGCTATCTGCTTTTCTGGACGGCTCCCCGTTATCATGAAGAGATGGATCGGGCGGTGCAATATGTGGTCTATCGTTTTGATGATAAGGAGGAAATCAATCTGGAAGATGCTTCCCACATCGTAGCTGTTACGAGGAATACGTTCTATCCGTTGCCGTATCAGGATGGGAAGAGGCGCTACCGCTACGTCGTGACTGCGCTCGACCGATTGCACAATGAGTCGAAGTCGGTTGTCCGTAAAGTCAAGCTGTAGTTTCGTCTCCGTCGCTACTCCGACATTGCCTGAAGGGGTCGTCGCGGAACTCGCTTCGCTCAGACAGCCGCTCCTTACGTTCAATTTAAAATTAACAATTTAAAATTTAAAGTGGCACTATTGGCGGGGTGAGGGCGGAAAATGTTAGCTACGCTCAAAACAACTTTTATTGTTACATTGAGGTATAGTCCGCCCCTACTTGTAGCTTGTAGCTCGTAGCTAGTAGCTTGCAATGCGGACTTCTCCGTCCTCACCGTAGGAGCGTAAAGCGGAGAGGGGTACGGAGGGCGTAAAGAGCAAAAAGCTGTTTGAGCCCGAAGAGTGAGTTCTTTTTGCTTAGCCCGACTCCCCTCGTAGTAGCTCCGTAGGTGCAGACGGGGTCTTTTCTGTTGGTTAGGGCGCAAGATGTTGCGCCCCTACAGTACAGGCAAAAGAAAAGTGACGCTCGCTCCACACCCTATGGGGAAATCGATTCAGTCGTATGGTTAGGTTGTTTCAGTCGTATACTGAGCTTATTTCAGTCGTATACTTAACTATACGGCTGAAACAACCTGATGATACGACAGAAGTAAGCTTTGAGCGGATTGCAGCGAATCAATCGCAGGAAGCCGAACGAGTTCTGCTCGTTAATTTGACGTTATTACGCCGCTTTTTCTTTCAAATGCTCAGAAAAAAGAGAAAAAACTCTTTGATTTGTTTGGAGATTATAAAAAAGGCCTTACCTTTGCACCGTTTTAAAAAGAGAAGCACTTTTAAGTTATGATTCTACATACCTCTACATTCAACCTGGCAGTCCTGCATATTATTCGCGTCGTGGTCGTGGAACCGAGAGCGTGAGAAAGGTTTGTGTATGTATGTCCGTACTTGAAAGATAACGTTATATCAGCCTTTCTCACAGAGTGGGAGAGGCTTTTTTGATACATATATATAATGAGAAGGGGACGGGTCGGGAACGACACCCTTACGGAAACAACGAATTTAAAAGAATGACGATATGAAACATCAGTTACGCAGTGCAGTATGCACGGAGGGACGCCGCATGGCAGGCGCCAGAGCCCTTTGGGTAGCCAACGGCATGAAACGGGAACAGTTCGGAAAGCCTATCATAGCCGTTGTCAACTCCTTTACACAGTTTGTGCCAGGTCATACCCACTTGCATGAAGCGGGACAGATAGTAAAGGCCGAGATTGAAAAGCTGGGCTGTTATGCAGCCGAATTCAATACCATCGCCATTGACGACGGCATCGCCATGGGGCACGACGGTATGCTCTATTCCCTGCCCAGCCGTGACATCATTGCCGACTCGGTTGAGTATATGTGCAATGCGCACAAGGTCGATGCCATGATTTGCATCTCCAACTGCGACAAGATTACGCCGGGTATGCTGATGGCGGCCATGCGGTTGAACATCCCTGCTGTCTTCGTGTCGGGCGGACCGATGGAGGCCGGCAAGTGGAAGGGAGAGAACCTGGACTTGATTGCTGCGATGGTGAAGGGGGCTGACCCTACCGTCAGCGATGACGAACTGGCCGAAGTGGAAAATCGCGCCTGCCCAGGTTGCGGATGCTGCTCGGGCATGTTCACTGCCAACTCCATGAACTCGCTGACCGAGGCCATCGGACTCTCGCTGCCGGGCAACGGTACCATTCTGGCTACGCATGTCAATCGTCGTGAACTGATGAAGCAGGCTGCCCGCCAGATTGTGAAGAACGCATTGGCTTACTATGAAGAGGGGGATGAGAGCGTGTTGCCGCGCAGCATCGCTACCCGTGAAGCCTTCTTGAACGCCATGTCGCTGGACATCGCGATGGGTGGCAGCCCCAATACCATCCTGCACCTGTTGGCGGTGGCTCAGGAGGCTGAGGCCGACTTTACGATGAAGGATATTGATGCGTTGAGCCGCAAGGTGCCTTGCCTTTGCAAGCTGGCTCCGAACACACAGAAGTATAGCGTACAGGAGTGCGGCCGTGCCGGCGGCATCCTGGGCATTCTGGGCGAACTGGCCAAGGGAGGCTTGCTGCACCTGGATTGCAAGCGGGTAGATGGTGCCACGTTGGGCGAAGACATCGAACGCTACAGCATCCTGAAGGAGGAGGTCGATGCAGAGGCGGCCCGCATCTACGGCAGTGCACCGGCTGGTAAGTTCTGCAATCAGTTGGGCGTACAGGACACTCGTTGGGAGAGTCTGGACACCGACCGTGCCACGGGTTGCATCCGCGATTTGGAACATGCCTACACCAAGGATGGCGGTCTGGCTGTGCTCTTCGGCAACATCGCCCAAGACGGCTGCGTGGTGAAGACGGCGGGTGTTGACGAGAGAATCTGGCACTTCAGCGGTCCAGCCCGCGTGTTCGACTCGCAGGAGGATGCTTGCGAAGGCATTTTGGGAGGCAAGGTCAGCAAAGGCGACGTGGTAGTCATCACCCACGAAGGCCCCAAGGGAGGCCCCGGTATGCAGGAGATGCTCTATCCCACCTCCTATATCAAGAGCATGCACATGGGCAAGGAGTGTGCCCTCATCACGGACGGACGTTTCTCGGGCGGTACGTCGGGCTTGAGCATCGGACACATCAGTCCCGAAGCGGCAGCCGGAGGTAACATTGGCAAACTGGTGGATGGCGACATCATCGAGATAGATATTCCCGCCCGTACCATCAACGTGCGTCTCTCTGACGAGGAGCTGGCTGCACGCCCGCAACAGCCGCTGAAGCGCCATCGGGTGGTCAGCAAGTCGCTGCGTGCCTATGCACAGAGTGTCAGCTCGGCCGATAAGGGTGGCGTAAGAATCATCAGCGAGTAAGGATGAACGTGATAAATTTTAGTATCCAGAGATTATGGAAAACAATCATAAATCGAATAACAATCAGATTTCAGGCGCGGAAGCGCTGATGCGTTCGTTGGAGCATCAGGGTGTGAAGACACTGTTCGGCTATCCGGGCGGCAGCATCATGCCGGTGTTTGATGCGCTGTACGACCATCGGAATACATTACATCACATCCTGGTTCGTCACGAACAGGGAGCAGCCCATGCGGCACAGGGCTTTGCCAGGGTGTCCGGGCAGGTGGGCGTCTGCCTCGTTACCAGCGGGCCGGGTGCCACCAATACCATCACCGGCATTGCCGATGCCATGATTGACAGTACCCCTATCGTGGTGATTGCCGGTCAGGTAGGTACCGGTTTCTTGGGCACGGATGCCTTCCAGGAGGTCGATTTGGTAGGTATCACACAGCCCATCACCAAGTGGAGCTATCAGATTCGCAGGGCTGAAGATGTGCCTTGGGCAGTGGCGCGTGCCTTCTACATCGCGCAGAGCGGCCGGCCGGGTCCGGTGGTGCTCGACTTTGCCAAGAATGCACAGGTGGAGCTGACCGAATACCAGCCTACTACGGTGGACTATGTACGTAGCTACCTGCCTGTACCTGAGATGGATGAAGAGGCCATCCGACAGGCAGCCGACCTGATTAACGCCTCCGAACGTCCGCTCGTGTTGGTAGGACAGGGTGTGGAACTGGGCAATGCACAGCAGGAGCTGAAAGCCTTCATCGAGAAGGCCAACATGCCGGCCGGACGTACCTTGCTCGGCCTTTCGGCACTGCCCTCTGACCATCCGCTCAACATGGGTATGCTGGGTATGCATGGTAACCTGGGTCCCAATATCAATACCAACAAGTGTGATGTGCTGATTGCCGTAGGTATGCGTTTCGACGACCGCGTGACAGGCAATTTGGCTACCTATGCCAAGCAGGCCAAAATCATCCATTTCGACATCGACCCTGCCGAGATTGACAAGAATGTGAAGACTGACCTGGCCGTGCTGGGCGATTGTAAGGAGACGCTGGCCGCTGTGACCCGCCTGCTGAACTCTGCCAAGCATACCGAATGGATAGCGAGCTTCCGCCCATATGAAGAGATAGAGCAGGAGAAAGTCATCAACCTGGAGCTGCATCCCACCACGAAGGAACTGAGCATGGGCGAGGTGGTGCGTGCCGTCAGTGAGGCCACACACCACGAAGCCATTCTGGTGACCGATGTCGGCCAGAACCAGATGATGGCCGCCCGCTACTTCCAGTATACCAAGGAGCGCAGCATCGTCACCTCAGGCGGTTTGGGTACCATGGGCTTCGGCCTTCCGGCTGCTATCGGTGCCACCTTCGGCCGTCCCGACCGGACGGTATGTGCCTTCATGGGCGACGGCGGTCTGCAGATGAATCTGCAGGAGCTGGGCACCATCATGGAGCAGAAGGCACCGGTGAAGATTATCCTGCTGAACAACAATTTCCTGGGCAACGTACGCCAGTGGCAGGCCATGTTCTTCCACCACCGCTACTCGTTCACCCCGATGCTCAATCCCGATTATATGAAGATTGCTTCGGCCTACGACATCCCGGCCCGCCGTGTCTTCACGCGCGAGGAGCTGCACGAGGCCATTGACGAGATGCTGGCCACGGAGGGAGCCTATCTGTTGGAGGCGTGCGTGGTCGAGGAGGGCAACGTACTGCCCATGACGCCTCCGGGCGGTGCTGTGAACCAAATGTTGCTGGAATGCTAACAGATAGAATTTAATTGACTTATGGAAAAGAAACTATATACCATCATCGTCCATTCAGAGAACTTTGCCGGTTTGCTGAATCAGGTGACAGCGGTCTTCACACGCAGGCAGATCAACATCGAGAGCCTCAATGTCTCGGCTTCGTCCATCAAGGGGGTGCATAAATACACCATCACCGCATGGACCGACCCCGATACCATCGAGAAGGTGACCAAGCAGATTACCAAGAAGATAGATGTGCTACAGGCGCACTACTTTACGGATGATGAAATCTACCAGCACGAGATTGCGCTCTATAAGATTACCACTCCCATCTTGGAGAGCCGTCCCGAGGTATCGAAAATCATACGGAAGCACACGGCCCGTATCGTGGAGGTGAACGAAGTATTCTCCATCGTAGAGAAGAACGGCATGAGCGAAGAGATTACCAGCCTCTACGAAGAGTTGCGGGCGCAGGAGTGCGTGTTGCAGTTTGTGCGTTCGGGTAGGGTGGCCATCACCACCAGCTGTTTCGAGCGGGTGAACGAGTATCTGGCCGACCGCGAGGCGAAATACCTGCAGCGTAAACAACAATAAGAGAGGATGGCAGACGACAGCAATAAAATAGGACAATACGACTTTGTGGCCGAACCGTTTCATGTGGACTTCACGGGGCGGCTGACAATGGGGGTCTTGGGCAATCACCTGCTGAATTGTGCCGGATTTCATGCCGCCGAACGCGGATTCGGCATGATGACGCTCAACGAGAACGACTATACGTGGGTGCTCTCCCGTCTGGCCATCGAGCTGGAGGAGATGCCCCGTCAGTACGAGAAGTTCTCCATACAGACGTGGGTAGAGAATGTCTATCGCCTCTTTACCGACCGCAACTTCGCCCTGCTCTCGCAGGAGGGACGTGTGCTGGGCTATGCTCGCTCCGTGTGGGCGATGATCAGCATGCAGACACGTCGTCCGGCCGACTTACTGACGCTGCATGGGGGCAGCATTACAGACTATGTCTGCGACCGTCCGTGCCCCATTCCGAAGCCCTCGCGCATCAAGGTGGCAGCCTCCGAGCCTGCGGCTTCGCTGACAGCCCGATACAGTGATATAGACATCAACGGACATGTCAACAGCATCCGTTACATCGAGCATATCCTTGACCTCTTTCCCCTGTCTATGTATCAGGAGAAACGCATCCGCCGCTTCG
>SAMEA3663248__coassemble_900_pt1 | contig 9916 bp, 7 predicted proteins | sample SAMEA3663248__metabat2_low_PE_023 | metagenome-assembled genome bin SAMEA3663248 (sample SAMEA3663248) | pig gut metagenome | biome: pig gut; feature: pig-associated habitat; material: faeces | place: China | collected 2013
AGCGAGCGTACCGTCCGTCATTATTGTGCAGAGGGGAAAATAGAAGAAGCGTTCAATATGAAACGTAAGATATACAACAAGCTACTCGAATGGAAACAAAAGTTAGTTTTCTCTACGTTACATCCACTTTCACCTATGTTACAAATTTTATACCTCCACGTAGCATTATGCTCTGCATGATTGTCACATCACTCGAAATGTCGGATGAACCGCAAAAAAGAAACTCCCCCGTACTATCGGCACACTTGCCATGACGGAGGAGTTTGCAAACAAAACAAACAAATAGACCTGTTTCACAACAGGGGGTTCAATACTTATTCAACGTTCTTTATTCTTTTGTATCGTGGACGGGACGAAGACAGGAGTATCCGTTACTGTTGCTGCCATAGTTTCTGTCCCAGTTATCCAAAAAGATAACCGACCCCAATGATATACCAAAGTGAGATTTCACCCCATAGAAATCGTGTGTTATGGCATAAGCGTTGCGGTTGTTATTGAATGCTAAACCTTCCAAAAACATGTAGGCCAACTCACTTAGATTGGGCATACGCCACCGATGCAGCAAACCATCTTCATTAAAGGCATACGCCTTGCTATTGCCCATGAATGTAGAAGGATCAAAATCATCGTCCAGACTCAACCCTTCGAAATAGTCACACCAGTCTTCTGCTTCGGCGGCATTACCTGAAGCCACAGTAAAACTCTCATAGGGCAGATTGGTCCTGCTGAATTGATGATGGAATACCAGTTCACCACTTTCTATAAAGCCCGTACGCTTGCACAAATCATTCAGATAGGTGAACTTGAAGATCAAATTCGAATATTGATAAGCATTATCAGGTTCTTGTATATGATTTGTGCCCAAGTTGCGTACACAACGAATCTGCCGAGGATAATACTCTCCTGCTATTTTCCAGTCACCAGTTGCACAATATTGCTCAGCCCAGAGCATTTTCTTATTACTTGCCAAATAGTGATAGGCTCCGTCCGTTGGTTTATTCGGTACTTCATCCACATTGTAGAGGGGTGTCATCAATGCTTCTGTACCCAACGCCACAGCCACGTATTGATTTATTGCAGGCACATACCACTTGATTTCGTCCTGCGTAATCAACCCATCTCCATTTTCATCTCTATTGCGCGACAGACATTGAGCTATAACATCTTTCACAGACATTGTAACTACCTGTCCATCCGTTGGATTATAATTGATGTAGTCTGACCATTTCTTATAGTTACCCTTCGATTGCAAATAATTCCACGTATTGGTATATCCTTTCTTTTCATCACTACCAAAGTTTTTCTGACTTTCCTTATCTACAGGAGTCTCATTTGTATGCTCTACTCCCAAAGCCGTTTGGGTGCTATTGAAGTTCGAGGTACTGTAATACGTTTGTATGGAGCGTTGGGATATGAGATAGGTAGCTGCGGCATAGCTGCTATCACCGTCGGGACTATACTTCGGTGAGTAAATCAACATGGCGTATCGGTTGGGTTGATTGACAAAGTATTGCCAATAAGGTGTATCCCACGATTGGCCATGAGGTACAGAATCATAAAAATACTCTTTGACAAATACGGTATAGTATATTAACGCATCATTATCATAAGACTGAGAAGACACATCTTCCTTCAAATCAAAAAGTGTCAACAGATTACGCCCGCCTTCACTCTTGTGTAGTTCCAGTTTAGTTGAAGAATTACCGGCATTCCTTTTGAACTCTATCCATTTCACATCCTCGTCACTTAATTCCATATCTTTAGAAGATTCTGTATACGTATTAAATGGAGTTTTTATCTGAAAATGGAAATCTTGCATCTGAGACTTTGTAAAGCCCAAAATAAAGGTATGATAATGGCAATCTAACTGAACAACCTTCTCCTGTGCATCCACTACATCGCCTTCGGCACCAGGCTGTGTCTCTTGCTTGCTCTCTACCTCCAACACAATGTTGTTGACATCCTGCACCTTCACCGTGTAGGTGTAGCGGGTATTGCGTTCGCTCTTGAAATCGGATGCAACATTATTTACGTAACCCAGATGGATGACGTAGCGGACATCGGCAAAGCGGACTTGACCGTCCCCCAACTGAATGGTCATCTTTGCCTTGATCTCTACAAAGGTGGCGTAGGGTTCTACATTTTCATATACCCCGGTATTACGTTCCGTCTGACCCGGCTTATCGGAGTCGGCAACATCTTCTTTTTTTTCCACTTCGCGTTGGTCGTACTGGGTGATGTTGTTCAAGCCGTTCTTCCGATTCTCCAGCATATAGAAATCAAAGGAGTAGGTATTATTGTCCGTATGGGCAAAGTCGATGCGCTCGGTAGCATCGGTGTAGTCGGATGACGAGGCAGTGACTGCATCGGCAGCCTGCGCCACCAGGTAGGACTTAACCGGCACATTGTACACGCGCCAAGAGGTGGGACTGAAAGAGGTGATAGCCGAATTGTCCGTCTGAATCTTGAACGTGATGTGCGAATCGAGACGTTTCAGATGGATGCGTCCGCTCAAGGCAATGGGAGAGATACCATCAGCCGGCAGCACGCAGTAGCCCGCAGCCTTCTGTGCATCGGTAGCATCGGTTCCCTCAAAGGTACCGCTCATCACTAACGAAGCCTGGTTGCGCTCGATGTTGCCGGCACTCTTCAGCGAGGCGGTGATGGCTTGCAGGCCAGTCACACTTTGTACGGCATCCAGCTTCGCCTTCAGGGCTTCCAGCTCGTTGGTCTCTACATTGGCTACGCCGTAGATGTAGCTTTCGCCGCTGGTGGTCGTGATGGTAAGACTTCCGCCCTCGCTGCCGTCGAAGTTGGGATAGTCCTGATGAGCCGTCAGCTCCTCGCGGGTATAGTATTGACCGAACTTACGGTTCTGCCGTGCATCGAAAATGAGGATATAGAGGTCGTTGATGTGGTATTCCTGTGCAGGGGTCAGACGGGTATTGACCTCTGTCATCTGAGGGACACTGAAGCCGAGCTGCACCGTAACGGGCTTTCCCTCTTCTACCGATAAAGAGTCCCCGGCATACTCGTCGATACATGATGCCAGGCCGATGAGAAGCATCGACAAGCACAACGTCATCCATCTGTAAAAAAGTCTGTTCATAGTCTGTTCTGCTTTCTATGTTTTAGTTAAAGGGAGGTATCTCAATGTTCTTGTCCGTATAGTCATCGACGATGTACTGCAGCGTATAGTCGCGCTCGGAGAATCCGACGATGGTAAACTTGTAATGATGGTTGCGCAGCAGGTTGAACGGCTGCCCGCTCTCGTAGTCCTTGAAGTAGAGCGTGTAGGCGCGTCCGTTTAACGTCAACGCAATGGTAGCCGGCGTGGTGCCCAAAGAGGTGTTGTCGTACTCTGGCACATAAATGAGGCAGCTGCCTGCGGCTGTGCTCCTGAAATCAATGGGGGAGGCCACACTCGGACTATCCAGTGCCAAATGGACCTCGGTGCTGTATGTAGTCTGATCATACATGCCTGACGGTGCGCACATTCCCGTAGCGTGATAGCGGTTGAGCTTCACCCCGGTCATCGTTGCGCCCTGAATGGCATTCACCACCTCCACCTTCGCCATGGCACGCAGCAGGTCGATGGTGCCCAAGTCCTTACTCAAGTTAGGGACGAAGGTCTGATTGGTGTATGTACGGACACCATACATAGGTATGCGGAGTGTTTGAGAGGGGACAAAAGGCAGTGTATAGGCATAGGTCGTACCACACACATCGGCCATGGTGGTGGCGATAGTCAGGGTTGGATAGTTTGTATTGCCCCAGTTGGCCAGCACCATCAGCTTGAAGTCGGACACCGGCTGCTCCATACTACCCGTCACCTCGTATTCCTGCGGATAGGCAGAGTCATCCACCGGTTCAATCGACAAAATAGTGAGCTGGCTGATGTATGTGTTGGCGGTATTGAACAGCAGGAACCGGAAATCACCCTCTTCCATCGCTATATAGTTCTCCCATCCCGTACCGGCTTCGTCGGTCTCCGTCAGTCGGGTAGCTGTTTCACTACCCAGGACAATGCGGAACCGCACCTCCATAGGCTGTGCGTCGTCCGAACCTGAAACGTCAGCAGCATCCTCCCATACGTCGCAAGCCGCCAACAGACAGCAAGCCATTGACCAGAGAGAGGCTTCAAGGATGCCTTTCATCATTCTTCCCATAATCAAAAGAATTCTTTATCGTTAAATGTCTGCATTCTGCAGTACCACTTTCCATGAATTGATATAGATATAGGCATTCATCCACCGATCGTTTTCATCGAGGAAGAAGACCATATTATATTCGTCCTGACGGTCCAGATATTCCTGATCGTCCATATCGCGATTGTAATAGCCCTTGACCAGCAGTGCGTAGTCAATCAGGGGAATGGAGAAGATGGTCTCTCCCCGCTGATTGGTGACGGTGAGGCGCGGATGGTGCCCCAGCACGAAGCGACCTACGGTAAACTCGGCCACGGCGGCATTGAGTACCACATCGTCGCGTGTAGAAGCCCCTTCGAGTACGGCACTGCCGCTGTCGATGCGCCACGGATAGTAGGTCAACGGTTCGTCATCCAGCAGCTCGTTGTTCCAGTCCATCCGTCCGTTCTCGTCGGTGATGGTGAAAGTGTACTGATCCTTCTCAATCGGAGAGCCCGAAAGGTGTTGTAATGCGATTCGAACGGCATTCGTATTCTTCGTCAACGGCACGGTGTAGGTGTGTACACCCTCCTCACTGCAGAAGCTCTGCATCTGGAACCCGTAGTAAAGCGGAGTGACCTCCTCGTTGACGCAAGCCTGCCCTGCGGCATCGTACGTGCGGCGCAGCGTGCAGGTCAGTTTCTCTTTGGAATCGCCCACCTGGACGGTAGGGACACTGAACGTGCCACCCTCCTTCAAGCCACACCAAGCTATGAGGTCGTAATCCTTGCAGGCGGCAGGTACACCCACCTCCATGGTGTAGTCGGCGGCGGCAAGCGCCTCGCCCTGTTCGCTTCCTTGCCATACCAGCTTACCGTCTTCGTCGAGCACATAGAGCGAAACGGACTTCACCTCGTGAGCAAAGGCATCGGCATACTTCATGTTCTTATCGTAGACGAACTTGACGCGATAGGTGGTTGAGCAGTCTCCCTCGCCCTCGTTGATGGTGTGACAACCGGCCAAGAGGGATGACACGAGCAGCGCAAGTAGCATCTGTATGCTGTTGTTGCTGATATAAGCCAATATCTTCATACAAAAAGGTTTTGAGTTTGATGCAGGAGAAACAGCCTGCCTACCACAAGAGGGGGCTGCTTCTCCTGGAATGAATCTAATAGAGAGTATCAGAGATTAACGTTCTGCTGTACGACCTTCCAACTCAAGATGTTCAGTTTGGCACCTACATAATACTTCTTGGTAGAGCCGTCGGGGATAATCGGTTGATTCTCATCGAAGATACCTGTACCCAGACTCTTGATGGACTGGATGGTGAGGTCGTAGATGTGGTTACGCACTACACCGTATGCTCCATCGCCTTTCACCTTATTGCCATCAGTAGGGTCTGCTGCTCCGCCGAAGTGTTCGATGATGACGGGAAAGTAAGCCAAACCTGTGTTGAAGCCTTCGGCCTTCACCTGAGCCAGCGCGGTGTTGACTGTGTTGAGGTTAGTTGAGGTGATTTCTACATAATCACTACCATTCTTCGTATAATAGGTTGTTCCTTTTCCCTCTGTCAAAGTGAGCTTCAAGCATACGTCGCTGGCACTGCCTGATACGGCTACGATGTCATACACAGACGGATCGGCTGCCACATAAGCATCACCCGATTTGGTAAATACCAGACTACTCGGAGCCAACAGCTTCTTCAGGTTGTCGGCATCGTACACGGTACCGCCATACATATAGAAGGTACCGTTCGTATCTCCTACAGGATTACCATCCTTATCAGTTACAACATATTGACCAAGAACCAAGGCATGGGTGGCAATCTTATACGGATTGACGTTTTCGCCTACCATGGAAGTATAGGCAAATGTGTTCTCACGGCAATATGCAGAGAAGGATGTTGTGTTATCTTTCTTCACATCGTTGTAAGATACGAACGTCAGGTCACTGTCATTGGTAGCATTGTAGTTCACGTCTTCTGCCCAGAAGCAACGGAAATCAGTTGCCTTGTTCCAGCCCCAAGCAGGATTGGCATCTGTCCAATCGGAAGGGATGTGCTTCAGATAGTAGGCAGAGTTGTTGGTGGCATTGAGGGCAAAGGCGGTAATGGTGAACTTCAGCGTATTTCCGCTCTTGTCTGTCAAATCAGCAATCTCAACATCCGTTGCAGCAGCCACTCTTACCTTGGCAGCGAGACGCTCTACGTAAATTTCTACCGGATTGTCATCGGCCTTGGCCATCTCCTCCGTTTCGTAGAAGTTGGCAGGAACCACGGGAGTAGCAAACTTCTCACCACCCTGATAATAGGTGGAGTTGGTCATCATAAAGTTATCTTCCACAGCGTAAGTGGTAGATTGCTCTACCAACGCACGCGCCTCGCTCAACGTTTTGTTGGAGAAAATGGATTTGTTATCAGTACCTTTCGGTGTATTGACATAAGCCACCACCTGTGTGGGGAAGTTATCATTTTCTTTCAGTTCCAATGCAATCACGGCATCTGTAATGGCCTCTACGTCGCTGCCGGCTGCCTGCTGGGAGGGAATCAGGTTCTGTACATTTTTACCGTCGGCCATGAAATTGCCGCTGTTGTCATAGAAGGCAAAGTAGAGGTCGGAAATCTTCTGCTCCGTCTCCGAACCGTTCTCGTAGTTACCCTCCGTGGCGCGTGTAGATGTGGAAGGCATGGCAATCTGCACCTTGATGTATGCCTTTCCCTCGATCAGCTTGTTGCCCACGCTGTCCGCATCATCCGTACATGCAGGCAGTGCAGCACATACCAACAGTCCCATAAATAATTCTTTAAGTCTCATGTTGTCAAAATTTAGCTCGATTAGTAAATGATTTTGTGATTAAAACTCTTCTCTATCCACATGGAACGTCCTCAAAGGGTTTCCATATCCTTCAGCGTCTGGGCAGCCTCGGTGACACCGGCCTGACTGGCCTGCTGCAGCAGTTCGCGGGCAATACCCCGATTGCCCGAAAGGAGGGCATGGACACCGCGGGCATAGAGAGCCTGCGGAGAGTCGCCCGCCTTCTCCAGGTAGTGTGCGGCACGCTTCAGGTCGCCCCGAACCAAAGCCGTGTTGGCAGCATTCAGATTGGCCACTGGATCGGACGGGTACATGCGTACGGCTGTCTCGAACACCTCGTTGTAAGCTTCACTACCCGGTTCCAGCGTCTGTGCCACAAAGTAGAACTCCTCCAGACTGAGCTTCTGCGGCTGCGTCTGCAACACGCGCTTGCACTCCTCTACATCGGTGAAGCGGCGGATGATGTACTCTACGCGGTAGTCGGAACGGCGTAAGGCCGGATAGCAGTCGGCCAGCAGCGAGCGATAGTCGTCGGGATACTCCGACTTGATCTTCCACTCCTTGTTGTCCGGTTCGCGGTTGCTATCTATCAGAGCCAAAATTTCCTGCCTGTGCGGCAGTGTACACTGTGCCACGTAGGCACGCAGTCCGTCCCAGTTCTCGGGCTCGTAGGAGGTGGCGATGAACGAAGCGGGGAAGTCATACTGTCCCATCACATACTGCTTCAACGCCTGCGTACGTCCTTCGGCCAGACGGGCATTGCTCTGATAGCTGCCCTCGGGAGAAGCGAAACTCTTGATGGAGAGGGCTGTGACGCGGATGTCGGCATCGTTCCTCACCGAGTCGATGGTAGCTTGTATCTTGGCCAGTTCCACACGGTTGTTGCGATAGTCGGGACGGATGACGGTCTGGTTGACGGGGAAGTCGATGTAGGCAGAGCCTTGCAGCGAACGGCTCTTTACGGCCTCGGCCTGCGGACGAAGATAGGCCAGAGCCGGCATATAAGTCTGCTTCCCGTCCGTCCAACGGTCTATCAGCGTGTCGTCTGCTTCGGTCAGCACCGTGCTGCAGCATCCGTAATCCTGACGATGCAACTGCAACTGCGAACCGTCCATCCACGCCTCGTAAGGTATCAGGGCCTGATAGGGCTGACGGTCGGGCTGACGGGAGGCGCGTAGCACCGTCTCTGTAGGGCCGGTGAGCATGCTCTCACCATTGCGTACATAATAGTAATAGCGCTGACGCCCATAGATGCCTACCGAAGGGAGGTCGGCAGAGTGATTGCCCTTCACCAAACGGGGAGTCAGCAGGACGGCACGGTTGCTTCCCACAGAGAGGTCCGAAAGGTCGAGGCTCATGTCCACAGCCATATAGCTGCCATTACGCGCCATGTGCACACTGTCGGCCTTCACGCCTTGCACTCCCTGCGCAGCCACCTGTGCCAATGCGACCCAAAGGGCCGCCAACATAAGGAGATATCGTTTCATTGTCTGGTTTTGTTGTTAGTTTCAGAATAGATAGACTAAATTGATAGCCGCCTTGGTAGGGCCGACATAGTGGTGGCTCTTGTCCGAAGCGACCTTCCGTCCGCAGCCGGAGTTTTCGAACTTGTCAAACTGCGTATAGGCATAGCCTACACCAATCTCTGCCTCCAGGTTCCAATGCTTGCCCAGCACCCAGGCATAGCCGTAGGCTACACCGGCTCCGACAAACCATCCCTGATAGCGATAGTCTGACAACTTGGAGAGGTCGCTTCCCAAAAAAGAGATTCCGTTGCCCAGATGGGCTACGTTGTACTTGCCACCATGGGCATGGAGGCCGAGGAAGTGGCCCGAGAAACGGTCGCACAGCCAATAGCGTGCTTCGGGCTGTATCAGCCAATGCTTCCACTTACGGCCGTGTGAGAGTGTCCAGCCGTTGTAGTTGCCCGACACATCGAGCGTCCACTTGGGAGCGAGACCCACCTCGGCTCCTGCATTGATGGTAGCTGCGGCATCGTAGAGCAGGTTGCTCTTGAGTGCCACGACTTGGCTTCTTGCGTTCAGGCTGAAGAAGAGGCCCACGCATAAAATCAGGTAGATTTTCAGCTTCATATCAGAACTTTGCATAACTATTCTTTACTTGGTGCAAAGTTCCTATTTTATGTTCAGAACGACTACATTTTGCTGTGGCGGATAATTCAACAATCTGTAGAAGAATTTTCAACACCCTGCTTCAAGTCGCGTGTATAGTAATCGAAGAAATCGTGCTGCAGGAGGTCTGAAATGCGACGAAGCAAGGCCGTATCAATGCTTTCACGCTTGAATATATTATATATATTGGTACGGTCGCAATGCAAGCGTTCGGCCAGCCACGATACCGAACGGCCCTGGCTGTAGAATTCGTTCTCGATGATTTTTCCTATGTGAATCATAGTGCCACAAAAAAGACGGAACCATTCATTGCTTATCACAATCTGAGGTACCACCAAGCACCTTGCACACAAACAAGCATGAACAGCTCACGCCCCACAAATGGAGTCGCGACCTTTCGACTGCTTATCCTCGTGTGCTTCAAATTGGCGGTTTTCAGACTGTGAGAATAAGAGCAAAAGCCCATATATCGTAAGTAGATGAATGGAAACGCTATTCCACAAATCGGACGACCGACCCCGGCCAATCCCATTATCAGTAATCAGTTACAAGGAGCTGCTTCTGCGTGTTTGCCCGCAAAAGGCACCTTTTGAGCGAGAGAATCCCTGAGCGGGATGTGTACGCGGCAAAGGTAACGATTTAATCTGAATAAACAATCCGCTACCCTTCCTTTTTTTCCGAGCTCCTGTACTCCACGGGCAAGGCACTCTCTACGGCTGTCAGTGCCTCTGCCATGGTAGCCCGCACATTCTCCGCCCCCTGCCCCTTGGGAGGTATGGGGTCGTGAATAACCATCTGCAGTGCATGACGATGAATCCACTTGCCTGTACGGGGCAGTATCTGG
>SAMEA3663248__coassemble_924_pt1 | contig 9779 bp, 5 predicted proteins | sample SAMEA3663248__metabat2_low_PE_023 | metagenome-assembled genome bin SAMEA3663248 (sample SAMEA3663248) | pig gut metagenome | biome: pig gut; feature: pig-associated habitat; material: faeces | place: China | collected 2013
GTGCGCGACTTCGAGGTAGTGACCGATCTGGACCGTACCTATACAGATGCCGACCTGCATCTGTACATCGAGCTGGGCAATGCCGGCAAAGGACGCATCAAGGGAACTGAGGTGGAAGCCGAGCTGCTGGATGCGGAGGGACGCACCGTCTACAGGGAACGGAAGGCCTGGAACGCTGCCGACAGCGTGATGCATCTGACGCATCGTGTAGAGAAGCCGCTGTTGTGGAGTGCTGAGAAACCCAACCTCTACCAGCTGATGCTGACGCTGCGCACAGGCGGAAAGTCCCGGCAGTACATCTGCCGGCAGATAGGGTTCCGTGAGTGCGAAATCCGTCATGCACAGTTGCTGGTGAACGGAAAGCCTATTTACATCAAGGGTGTGAACCGCCACGAGCACGACCCCTATCGCGGACATGTGGTGGACGAGGAGTCGATGCTGCAGGATATCCGCCTGATGAAGGAGAACAACATCAACTGTGTGCGCACGTCGCACTATCCCAATGACCCCCGCTGGTATGAGCTGTGCGACCGCTACGGACTCTATGTGGTGGACGAAGCCAATATAGAGAGTCACGGTATGGGTTACAAGCCCGACCAGTGCCTGGCCAACCAGCCGGAGTGGCAGAAGGCCTTCATCGACCGCACGGAGCGTATGTTCCAGCGTGACAAGAACCATCCCTGTGTCATCATTTGGAGTCTGGGTAACGAGACGGGCGAAGGGTGCAACTTTGCTGCCACGTACCGCTGGATGCATGCACACGACCGCTCCAACCGTCCCGTCCACTCGGAGGACGGCATCAAGGGACCCTATACGGACATTTTCTGCCCGATGTACAAGAAGATTGACGTGCTGCTGAACCATACCCTCTATCTGCCGACGAAACCGTTGATACTGTGCGAGTATGCACATGCCATGGGCAACAGCGTGGGCAATCTGCAGGATTACTGGGACGTGATAGAGAAATATCCTTCGCTGCAAGGCGGACACATCTGGGACTGGGTGGACCAGGGATTCAGTGCCAAGAACGGGGACGGTACACCCTACTGGGCCTACGGAGGCGACCTGGCTCCGGAAGGGACTCCCAGCTCGGCCAACTTCTGCATGAACGGACTGGTGGCTGCCGACCGCTCTCTGAAACCGCACATCCACGAGGTGAAGAAGGTGTACCAGAACATCGCATTCCGGCTGGCCGACTACCACGAGGGACTGATAGAGATAGAGAACAAGTTCTTCTTTACGGACTTGAGCGACTTTGACTTCGGATGGAGACTGGAAGGAAACGGTGAACAGATAGCAGAAGGCGGCATCGAGAATGTGTCGCTGGCTCCGGGAGCGAAAGCCCTGTTCCGCACGGCACTGCCTGCCATCACACCCCGTCCGGGCGTGGAGTACTTCCTGCGCTTCTGTGCCCGTCAGAAGCGGGATGAAGGGCTGCTGAAGGCGGGTATCGAACTGGCTTCGGCGCAAGAGAAACTGCCCTTCTACCGCGAAGCTGTCCCATTGCAGGAGCCAGGCGAAGCGGTACGTGCAGAGGAGAACGGACAGATGTTGACGCTGCGTGCCGGCAACTGGCAGGTGGAATTCGACAAGACGACCGGTGCCCTCTGCTCGTGGCAGGAAGGCGGTAAGGAGTGGATAGAAGAGCCGCTGCGTCCCAACTTCTGGCGACCGGTGACCGATAACGATATGGGCAACGGTATGCACCGCACGTTGCGTGCTTGGCGCGAAGCCGGTGCCAAGACCCGGCTGCTGCAGATGGAGCATCGGGCGGACGAGGTGAACCGCTGCTACGAGGTGACATCGACCTATGCGCTGGACAGAGTAGCAGGTTCTACCTTCCGCATCGCCTACCGTATGAAAGGCGGCAAGTGGCTGGACGTAGAGTGCCTGTTTGTGCCGGCTCACGATACCTTGCCCCTGATGCCCCGTATGGGTGTGAGCCTGACGCTGAAACGCGAGGCTGTGAACATGACGTGGCTGGGACGCGGACCGCATGAGAACTATTGCGACCGCAACACATCGGCTTACGTGGGTCTCTATAGCGGGGATGTGACGAAGGATTGTTTCCTGTACGACCGTCCGCAGGAGGCCGGCAACAAGACCGATGTGCGCTGGATGAGCCTGACCGATGCGCACGGACAGGGATTGAAAGCGGTGGGCCTACCGCTGCTGAGTACCAGTGCCTGGCCCTACGATCCGGCATCGATGGACGAACCGGGTACTCGCAAGAGCCAGCGCCACCAGTGCGACGTGCGTCCCGGCAAGGGCATTACGTGGAACATCGACCGGATGCAGATGGGCGTAGGAGGTGATACCAGTTGGGGGGCTTTCCCCCACCAACCCTATCTGATACCCGCCGAACGGCAGACCTTTGCCTTCCGGTTGCTTCCGGCGGGCAGGGAATGATATGTAGGGGCGGACCTATGTGTCCGCCCGGAATACAGTTCAATCAATTGTTGAGGAAAAACCGAAACTTGAATAATTTTAAAAAGAAAAGGATATGTTTACAATCATCGGACTGATGCTTACCGGCATGTGTGTGGGCTATCTCTTCAGAAAGCGGAACACGGCGTGGATACAATCCGTCATCACGTTGCTCATCTGGCTGCTGCTCTTCATCTTGGGGTGGGAGACGGGCAGTAATGAGCGCGTTGTCAACGGACTTCATACGCTGGGGATGGAGGCGTTGCTGCTGACCTTGGCAGGTACGTTGGGCAGCGTCGTTGCGGCCAAGATCCTTTGGCAGGCCACAGCGCACAAGGCCTCTTCGGCATCCTCCGCTCCTTCAGAGGAACCTTCCGGTGTGCAAGCCGATGGTGATGCTCCGCGCCACGCCACCTGGCACGCCCTGAAGGGCAGTCTGGTCATCGTCAGTTTCTTCGTGGCGGGTGCGTTGCTGGCCTGGCTGCATTGCATGCCCTTCGACGTGGCGCAGACCGACATCGGCTTCTATGCCTTGGCTGCCTTGATGACCTCGGTGGGCATCAGCATCGGCAGCGACCCCCAGACGTTGCGCAACTTCCGCTCGCTGCATCCCCGCCTGTTGTGGCTGCCCCTCTGTACCATTGTGGGTACGTTGGTTGGATGCGCGTTGCTCAGCGTGGTGCTGCAGGGACGTTCGCTCACCGACTGTCTGGCCGTAGGTTCGGGCATGGGCTACTACTCTCTCTCCAGCATTTTCATCACCGAATATCGCGGTGCCGAGCTGGGTACGGTAGCGCTGCTGGCCAACATCAGCCGAGAGATACTCACCTTGCTGACCGCTCCCCTGCTGGTACGTCTGTTCGGGCGGCTGGCTCCCATCGCTGCCGGCGGAGCCACGACGATGGACACCACGTTACCGGTCATTGTCCGTGCATCGGGGCGCGATCTGGTGGTCGTATCCATCTTCCACGGTTTTCTGACCGATTTCAGCGTACCCTTTTTAGTGACGCTGTTCTGTTCGTTGTAACTGATTTATGACACTTAATACTTTATCAACCATGAGAAACAGACTATCCATACTGTTGATGGCTCTGCTGAGTGCAGCCCCGCTGTGGGCCGACCGTGAGCCTTGGCAAGACCCGCAGGTCAACGAGCTGCAGCGCGAGCCGATGCATGCCCATTTCATCCCTTATATTGACGAGGCACACGCCTTGCAGCAGCGTGCCTTGCCATCGGAGCGCCGCTTCGAGGTTGCCCCCAAGGCCGAACGCCGCATCTCGCTGGACGGCACATGGCGATTCCACTACGCAAAGAACGAGGCTGAGCATCCGGCCGACTTTTACCGTCAGGGGTACAGCACCCGTCGCTGGAGCACCATCGAGGTGCCGGGCAGCTGGGAACTGCAAGGGTTCGATGCCCCCATCTACACGGACACACGTTACCCCTTTCCCGCCAATCCGCCCTACGTGCCGCAGGATTATAACCCCGTGGGTGCCTATGTGCGCGAATTTACCGTGCCCGACCATTGGCAAGGGATGGACATCTTTCTGGATTTCGAGGGTGTAGAGTCGGCCTACTATGTGTGGGTCAACGGTCAGCTGGCCGGCTATGCTGAGGACAGCCGCCTGCCTTCACACTTCGACATCACCCGCTTACTGCACCGTGGCACCAACCGCTTGGCGGTGAAGGTGATGCGCTACAGCGACGGTTCATATTTAGAGGGACAGGATTACTGGAAATACAGCGGTATAGAGCGCAGCGTCTACCTGAAGGCCCGTCCGCACAGCCGCATAGCCGACTTCCGCATGGATGCTTCGTTGGTCAACGGCTATCGCGACGGAGCTCTCTCGCTGCAGATTGACATGATGCGTCCGCAACAGGGCGCACGGGTGGAGGTGAAGGTGATGGACGGGCAGCAGACCCTCTACCGTCACGTGCAGACTATGGAGCGCGACGAACCGTCGTGTACCTTCAGCCTGCAGCACGACTTCGGGCCGGTGGATGGCTGGACAGCCGAGACACCCCGCTGCTACACCTTGGCAGTGAGCCACTACGATGCCTCGGGTCGGCCTCAGGAGAGCTTTACCCACCTATTCGGCTTTCGTACGGTGGAGATGAAGAACGGTATGCAGCTCATCAACGGACAGGCGGTGCTGTTTCGTGGCGTGAACCGTCACGAGCACGACCCCCACAAGGGACGCACCATCGATGTGGCCTCCATGCTGACAGATATCCGCCTGATGAAGCAGCACAACCTGAATGCCGTACGCAACTGCCACTATCCCAACAATGCCGCCTGGTACGAACTCTGCACGGAGTACGGCCTCTACTTGGTGGACGAAGCCAACATCGAGAGTCACGGCATGGAAGACCATCCCTGGCGTACGCTGGCCAACCAGCCTGAGTGGGAGCTGCCCTTCCGCCAGCGCATGGAACGCATGATAGCACGCGACCGCAACTTCACCGCCGTCGTCACCTGGAGCATGGGCAACGAGAGCGGTTATGGCCGTCATTTCGAGACCCTCTATCACCTGACCCATGCCACCGACCCCACCCGTCCCGTGCAGTACGAAGGGGGTGGCTACGATGCCAAGAGCGACATTTACTGCCCCATGTATGCCCGTATCTGGGCCTTGCGCCGCCATGTGAACCAGCGCGACGCGCGTCCCCTCATCCTCTGCGAGTATGCCCACGCCATGGGCAACAGCGTAGGCAATCTGCAGGACTACTGGGACCTCATCTACCGCTACGACCAGCTGCAGGGCGGCTTCATCTGGGACTGGGTAGACCAGACCTTTGCCACCCATGACGAGCAGGGCAACGACATCTGGGCCTACGGAGGCGACATGGGCTTTGTAGGCGTGGTGAACGATTCCAACTTCTGCGCCAACGGCCTGCTGGCTGCCGACCGTACGCCCCATCCGCACCTCTACGAAGTGAAGCGGGTGCTGCAGCCCATCCACTTCGAACCCCTCTCCTTCACCGCAGGCGACATCTGCGTGACCAACCGTCATGACTTCATCACCCTGCGCGGCTACCTGCTGCGCTGGAGTGTGGAGTGTGATGGCCTCCGCGAGGCCGGCGGCGAGGTAGCTCTGCCCGATGTAGCTCCCCGCTGCCAGGGACGCCTCACCCTGCCTCTGCCTCCGCTGCCTGCCGACGGGCGCGAACGTTTCCTCACCCTGCGGGCCGTTACCCGTGCCGAGGCTCCCATGGTGCCGGCCGGTCACGAGGTAGCCACCGCCCAGTGGATGCTGCCTCGCAGTGGTGATTCCTCTCTCTCTGTTGCTGCCTCGCCTTCCGGTGCAGCTCCGTTGCGTGTACATCGCACGGCCGACACGCTGCTTACCGTTTCGGGCGAAGGTTTCTCTGTCCTCTTCTCCACCCGTAGCGGTCAGTTAGAGCAGATAGTCAGCGACGGCCATCCCCTGCTGCTGCAGGGCGTGCAACCCTCCTTCTGGCGGCCGCTGACGGACAACGACATCCCCAACGGCCACCTCACCCGCTGTGCCACGTGGCGGCAGGCCGGCAGTCAGGCCCGTCTGGTCCGTATGGAGGCCGGTGATGCGCCTGCTGCGATTGATGGCAGCTTCACCGTCACCTCCGTCTACGATATGGAGCATCAGCAGAGTCGTCTTGTCCTGACCTACACCGTTCGTCCGGAGGGCAGCGTCCACGTCAGCGTCAGCTTCCGTCCCGGCAGCCTGCCTCTGCCCGAGATGCCCCGCATGGGTGTCCATTTAGTGCTCCGTCCGCAGTACGACAACCTCACCTATCTGGGCCGCGGCCCGCACGAGAACTATGCCGACCGCCTCACCTCTGCCCTCATAGGTCGCTACAGCTCCACCGTATGGCAGCAGTATCATCCCTATGTACGTGCGCAGGAGACGGGCAACCACTGCGACGTGCGCTGGCTCACCCTGACCGATGCCGCCGGTACAGGCCTGCGTATAGAGGGCGATGCTCCACTGGGCTTCAGTGCTTGGCGCTTCCCCATGGAGCAGCTTGAGTACCGGCCTTCGCAGCAGGAGCGACGCCACGGAGGCAGCATTCGTCCGCAATCCCTGGTGTGGCTCAACATCGACCAGCAGCAGATGGGTGTAGGGGGTGACAACACGTGGGGCGCGCAGGTGCATCCCGAGTACACGCTCACCCCGCACAGCCGTGCGTTCGGTTTCACCCTGCGCCTCTGCCGTCCGTAGGTGGGTACAATCTCTCCCTTTTATGCGTATACCCAAACCATTGCACCATGTTACACCTTCTGTTCCTTCTGCTCATCGGCCTGCTCGCTGCCTGTGTTCGTTCCTCGGACACGGGCGACGGGCAGGCCCTGTCCGACCTCTATCCTCATATATTGCCCGTTGGCTGTCTGTCCGATAGCCTGCCTCCTGTCCCGTCTCCCGGCTTTACCGATGCCGGAGCCTGGTTTTCCTTCGCTCTACCGGATAGTCTGCAGTCTCTTTGTGGCTTCTGTGGTCCCTATAGCCTTTATGCTCCCCTTCCTACAGCTTGGGCGCAGGCTGCCGTCACCCTGACCGCTATCCATGTCCCTGCTGTTCCGTACCGCCTCCATACCCTTTGCCATCAGCCCGGTCTGCTCCGTATTGAGGCTACCCTGCCCGATGGCGGATGGGTAGGCCAGCAGCTGCTCTTTGCCGATGCTACCACCGCCCTGCTGCGCCTCACGCTGCGTACTGCGGCCCCTCTCTGCCTTACGGGCACCGGGTGGCATCCCTCGGTGCGTCTTACCCAGGAGGGGCACTGCGTGGTGGCTCGTCGCGCCGATCGCACGGACGAGATGCTGGTGCTGGCCTTCCCGCCCGATGCCAGCCTGCAGCTTGTGCCTGACGGTTCCAACTACCGCGCCCAGCTGCCTCCTGCCGAAGCCTCGGGTACCGACCGCCAGATTGTCCTCTCCATCTCTCTGCTCACCGGTCATACGCCCCGTGAGGCTGTCCTCTCCCGCGTATGGCAGCTCACGCAATGGCCCGCATCCGCCTGGCAGCAGTCGCGCCTGCGGTGGCAAGGCTATCTGCAGCGTTTGGCCCTGGCCGTGGGTACGCCCCGCCCCGACCGTAGTCAGGTGCAGGCACTCACCGTGCTGGCGAGTGGCTGGCGCAGTTGCCGTGAAGGACTACTCCACGGTGCCATTCTGGCTCCTGTTACCGGAGCCGACTCCCTGCCATCCCTGTCGGCCGATGCGGGCTTTGTGCAGGCGGCTGCTCTTTCGCTCTTCGCTCCCCAACTGGCGCAGAGCCAGTTGCGTGTCCTCTTCGACTACCAGCAACCCGATGGCAGCTTGCCATGCCGCCTCACGCCATCTGCTCCCGTAGCCTGCGGCCCGGTACCCACGACGCACGTACTGCCTGCCTGCCGTGCCGTAGAGTTCCACTTCCTCCATACAGCCGATACCGCCTTTGTGGCCGAGATGTTTCCTCAGCTCTGTGCCTACTGCCGTGGGCTGCAGCAGGCCGGGGGTGCGTGGCCACCCATGGCTGCTCGGGCCGAGGGTGCCAGCCTGGCGCGATTGGCCCGGCTGCTGGGCCGTCCGCTTCCCCCGCTGCCAGCAGCACCCATGGCTGCCCCACCTGCCGCTGCTGCTGCCTGCGATAGCCTGACTGTGACACAGCCTTTGGGTGCTGCCCTGCTGCTGTTGCAGGCTTGCACGTCATCCACGTTGCCGCTGCTGCAGGGCGCATGGCTCGATGCCGCAGTGGCGGACAATCTATAATTCGCCGAAGTCAGTACGGAACTTGATTCAGTCCTATCCTTAGGTTGGTTCACTCGTATACTGAAATAATCTAACCATAGGACTGAAATAACCTAATCATACGACTGAAGGTATCTCCCTATAGGAATGAGAGAATCATGCAAGCATGAAAGTTCTTCTCTCAATTTTGATAAAAACCTCACGCTCGGGAGAGCAAATAAATTTCCTTTCCTCTCGCTTACTCGGTTTTTTGCATTATCTTTTGATAAGATAGGCTACATTTCGGAATAACTTTTTCATGCAAGCATGAAAGTTCTTCACTCAATTTGCACTATCTTTGTAAAATATTGAGGGCATGAATTTTATTAAATATGGAAGATAATAATATAATACTTATATATACGGATAGTAAAGGGCTTACTAAAATAGATGTAAAGCTCGAGGAGGATACTTTATGGCTCACACAAGCGCAGATGTGCGAGCTGTATCAAACCAGTAAATCAAATGTAAGTGAGCATATTAAGCATATTTTTGAAGAGGGCGAATTGCAGGAGGATGCAGTTGTTCGGAAATTCCGAACAACTGCCGCAGACGGTAAATCATATATGACTACATTCTATAATTTAGATATGATAATCGCTCTCGGTTATCGTGTCCGTTCCATCATAGCAACCCGTTTTCGTCAATGGGCAACCCAGCGGTTGAAAGAATATATGATTAAAGGATTTACTCTGGATGACGACCGCTTGAAACAGCTTGGAGGCGGAGGCTATTGGAAAGAGTTGCTGGAACGCATTCGAGATATACGTGCGACAGAGAAGGTGCTTTATCGGCAAGTCTTGGAGATTTATGCAACCAGCATTGACTATGACCCCCGGGCATCTGTGTCGAAGGAATTTTTCAAAAAAGTACAAAACAAAATACACTATGCCGTACATGGACATACAGCGGCAGAACTCATTGTAGAACGTGCGGATGCTGAAAAAGATTTTATGGGACTTCTTACTTTCAAGGGCAATCAACCTACTTTAATAGAGGCTCGTACGGCCAAGAATTATTTAGACGATAAGGAACTTCGTGCTATGGGGCAATTAGTTTCCGGATATTTGGATTTCGCTGAGCGACAGGCAGAACGTGAGCAACCAATGACGATGAATGATTGGGCCAACTATTTGGATCGAATTCTTACGATGTCGGGTGAACAGTTGTTGCTTGATGCCGGCAGAGTGTCGCATGAAGATGCCATGGAACATGCCACAAACGAATACAAAAAATACAAACAACGCACCATCAGCGATGTGGAGCAGGACTATCTCAACTCCATCAGGCGCATAGGTAATATAGGTAAGAAAGGGAGAAGCGAAGATAATTAGAAACTCTATTATTGATTGACAAAATATAAAACAAAATTTATGATGTACATTTTACTGGTTATAGTGATTATTCTTTTGGTTCGTTCATATAAATTAGAGAAAAAGATAGAAGAGCTGGAAAAGAGGATTATCTCGGTAGAAAATATTTGTAAGAGTAATCGGACACCTGTGATAAATGGTAAAAAAGAAAATTTGATAAAATCAGAAATTAAGATAACGTGAGTTCGATGAATTCAAAATAGATTCAGCTGTGTGTCTAATGTACGTTG
>SAMEA3663248__coassemble_957_pt1 | contig 9489 bp, 7 predicted proteins | sample SAMEA3663248__metabat2_low_PE_023 | metagenome-assembled genome bin SAMEA3663248 (sample SAMEA3663248) | pig gut metagenome | biome: pig gut; feature: pig-associated habitat; material: faeces | place: China | collected 2013
ACAAGGCATCTACACCGTCGAGTACACTGCCTTTGACGGGTACTCCGATGACGGGCAGGGTAGTGTTGGCGGCGATGACGCCGGGCAGTGCGGCTGCCATGCCGGCAGCGGCAATGATGACTTTGATGCCGCGTTGACGGGCATTCTTTGCAAATTCTTCTACGGCCTCCGGAGTGCGGTGTGCCGAGAGCGCGTTCATTTCGAACGGAACGTGCATATCATTCAGCAGCTGGGCCGCCTTCTCCATGACGGGAAGGTCGGATGTGCTGCCCATGATGATGCTGACAATGGGTGATAGCATTTTAATGGATAATTCTTAGGGTTATACGAAGGCACAAAGGAAGAGAGTGCTCCTGTCAGCCGTTACTGACGGATGAGTACTCTGTACCTTCGTGCCTCTGTCTGTTACTGATCGGCATCGGGGCAAGGCCCTGTTGCGTGTACGGCTTATTCGTTGACCAGCGCTTTGTATGCGTCGGCATCCAGCAGGCTGTCGAAGTCTGCGTCAGCAGCCGGTTTCACCTTGATGAGCCAGCCTTCGCCATAAGGATCTTTGTTGACCAGTTCGGGCTGGTCGGCCAATGCTTCGTTCTGCTCCAGCACTTCGCCGGCTACCGGCATGAAGAGGTCAGAGATGGTCTTCACAACTTCGATGGTACCGAATGCATCGCCTGCAGCCAGTGTCTCGCCTTCAGTCTGGATATCAACAAATACGATATCGCCCAGTTGCTCCTGTGCATAGTCTGTGATACCTACATAGGCTACATCGCCTTCCATACGAATCCACTCATGTTCGCTGGTGTACTTTACGTTTGTCGGAAAGTTCATAATCATTAGTTTTTAAAAAGGTTATTATTGTGGTGGAGTGCGGGGCTTGTCCAACCCTTTCCTTCACCGAATTAGTTTCTCTTTTTTGCTTCCTAAAACAGGAAGACCCTGAACAGCATGTTGCTCAACGGATGCAGCACCAGCAGCGAGCAAAGCAATCCGACGGCAAATCCGCCCATCACTTCACCAGTGGTGTGGTGCTGCAGAATGATGCGCGAGGTGCCCAGGACGCCTGCTATCAGGATGAATAGACAGAGCCACCAGACGGGATTGTAGCCAAAGAGGGCACTAAAGGCTACCAATCCGCCTATGACGGCTCCGGCTCCGGCCATGTGCTCGCTCAGCTTCCACCTCAGGTTCAAGACGACGCAGATGACCATCATGAGCAAGGCGGCCAATATGATGCCGGTCATATACCAAGGTATGTTCAACCGGTGCATCATGAACAGGCAGAAGAGGTAGGAGATGATGGTCAGCAGGAAGGGAACGTATCTCCGTTTCCGCTCTGCCAGTTCGGAGGAACTGAGCCCGTTGATCTTCCGAAAGAGGAAGATGGTCAGGGTAGGCATCATGATGGTGAAGCAGTATACCACCCCCAGAACTATCAGCTTGTACTTGAGCGGCATGATGCGCAGGTAAGAGAAGATGAAGAGTATCAGAAAGGCTACGAAGGGAATGGAGAACGGTGTAAATATCACCGAAACCACCTTGGCTGTCCGTAGGAGTGTCTTTTCTGCTACAATATGTTCTTCTGTCTGTTCCATCTGTCGTCAGAGTCTCTTGCTGCCGTCAATCCATACTCGGTTCTCATTTTCTCAGTCGGGCCACAGGAATGCCCATCTGCTGGCGATACTTGGCCACTGTCCGTCGGGCTATCGGGTATCCTTTCTCCTTCAGCAGGTCGGTCAGTTCGTCATCGGTCAGCGGCTTCTTCTTGTCTTCGCTGTCGATGCACTCTTTCAGTATCTTCCGTATTTCGCGTACCGACATCTCCCCGCCATCTCCCGTGGTATAGCCGTCGCTGAAAAAGAACTTCAGCTGATAGATGCCGAAGCTGGTCTGCACGTATTTGCTATTGCTGACGCGCGAGATGGTCGAGATGTCCAGTCCTGTACGTTCGGCCACATCCTTCAGTATCATGGGGCGGAGCAGCGATTCGTCTCCCTCCAGAAAGAAAGGACGCTGCAGGTCGATGATAGCCTGCATGGTCTTGAGCAATGTATTCTGCCGTTGCTTGATGGCATCAATAAATCCCTGTGCCGCATCCATCTTCTGTTTCAGGAACAGCAAGGCCTCTCTCGACTCCTTCGACTGGTTGGCTTTGTTCTTGGTATGCTCTTCTACCAGCGTGGTGAAGTCGCGGCTCATGCGCAGTTCGGGTACGTTGCGGTTGTTCAGCGTCAGCGTGATGTTGTCCTCGTCATCGGTGTCGACCAGAAAGTCGGGTACAATCTGTTGCAGATCCTTGCCGATGGTCTCGCCCATCGAGGCACCCGGTCGCGGGTTCAGCCGGCATATCTCCTTGATGGCCTGTCGGGTGGTGGCCTCGTCCAGACCTAACTTCTGTTCTATCTTCTCCCAATGCTTGCGTGTGAATTCCTCGTAGCAGTTGGTCAGTATGCTCTCCTCGATGTGCAGCAGCGACTCGTCCTCGTCCGGCTGGGTATCCATCTTGCGCCGTACCTGTATCAGCAGACACTCTTTCAGATTGCGTGCTCCCAGGCCGGCGGGGTCAAAGTCCTGAATGATTCTCAATACCTCTTCCAGCTCCTGAACCGAAGCATCGATACCTGAATAGATAGCCAGATCGTTGCTCAGGTCACCCAACGACTTGCGCAACAGGCCGTCGTCGTCCAGCGAACCTATCAGATACTCGGCCAGCTCGCGCTGCCGTTCGGTCAGTTCCTGTTCGCCCAGTTGCTCTTTCAAGGTCTCGTAGAAGGATGTAGAGGCTGAGATGGGAATCTCTTCGGGCTGCTCGTCGCGGCTTCGGTTGTTCTCTTGCAGCTTGTAGTCGGGGATGTCATCTTCGTTGAGGTAGTCGCTCAGGGAGTCGTAGCTGGTATCGCCCTCCTCTTCAGGAGTCGTTGCGTCGGCGTACTCATCTGCTTCGTTGTCCTCGTGTCCCTCTTCCAGAGCGGGATTCTCCAACAGTTCGGCACGCACCCTGTCTTCCAGCTCCACAGCCGGCAGTTCCAGTAGTTTCACTACCAGAATCTGCTGGGGCGACAGCGTCTGTATCTGCTGTTGCGCCTGTGTCTGAACTTGTCGGGAGCCTTGTGCCATTCTATTGTCTTCTTGAATCCACCGCAAAAATAGTGAATAGTTCGTGAACAGAAAAATCTTGGGTGATGATATTTAACAAGAAAACATATTTCGCCCTTTTCCCATTTAGGTATGCAGTTCCAGTACGAAGCGTGCCCCTTTGGTGTAACCTTCGTCCAAAGTAAGCGTTCCGTTCATACGGGTTGCCATCAAGGCACAGATGGGTAGCCCCAATCCGTCGCCTTGGGTCAGGTCCTTCACTTCGGCAAAAGGTTTGAACAAGCCGGCACGTCTCTCTGCTTCGATGCCGCAGCCTGTATCACTGACGATGAACTGATGGGTATGTGCACCCCGCTTCTTGAAGTCAAGCGTAATCTTTCCGTCTGCAGGAGTGTAGAAGGCCGCATTCTGCAGCAAGTGGAGCAATACATGCTTCAGCAGGTCGGGCTGGATGGGTACACTCAGCTTGGGAGCATTGACTGTCAGGGTCACGCCTTCCTGCTTCTTCAATTCAGCCTCCTGTACAAGGGCTTCGCAGAAGGTGGCGATGTTCTTTTCCTGCATCCCACAGGGTTCGGAAAGGTGACTCTCCAGTTCGGACAGTTCCTCGATGTGGGTAATAAACTCCTTTAATGCCCGGACGGCAGGGTGTGATGCGTCCAGTTGCTCCAAAGTCGGGCTCATTTGGGTTGAGATGTTGCGGATGAAGCTGCTTTTCAGTTCATTGTGTTCGTTGGCTACGGCAATGGTCCTCTTTTGCTGGCGGGTGAGTAGGACAAAGCGTATCAGTACGATGCCGCCCAGTACCAGCAGTGTAGCCAGCAGACCTGACAGCAGGCACAGACCGATGATGATGTATTGGCGTCCCTTCAGCGAACTCTCTTTTTCCTCGATGGTGGCCTGCTTTTCCGCACATTGCTGCTTCAGGGCATTCAGCTCGTCTTGTGCTTTCAGTGCCCGCACAGAGTCGGTCCACACGATGTACTGCTCGTAGGTACGGGCTGTCAGTCCTGCGTTCCCGCTTCGGCGTGCGATGTCTATCAGCGTGTGATAGCATTCGTCTACCTTGTCATACTGTTTGTTGCTCTTATATTGTCCGATGAGGCGGCTGATGGCCTCGTCGCCTTTGGCGTTCATGCCGAAGGTGTAGTAATGATTGGCTTGTGTATAGAGCAGGTCGTTCAGCAGAGAGTCGTTCTGCGAAGCTTTGGCCATCTCTCCCAGTCGTGTCAGCTGTTCGTCGGCACGGACGCTGTTCTTCAGTTTGGTGTACATCTGCAGACGCTCTTTCACGATGGCATAACGCAGGTCAGGACGTGCCTTGTGCGTCTTCTGTTCGCCGGCTGCTATCAGTTGGTCGGCCCCTCGCAGCAAATCGAATGCCTCTTTGAAATAGTTTTCCCGATGGTACAGGGCAGCAGCACGGACACCACATTCCGTAGCTTTTTCGTATTGTTCGCTTGAAGCGAAGGCGTTATAAGCGTTCAGAAACAGGGCACGGGCTTTGATATACTCTTTGTTGGCCAGCGATGCTTGTGCCTGCTTCAACTGGTTATCAGCTTGGTTTTGTGCCCATAGGCTATCGTTCAGACTATACAGAAGTGCGATGATGATGCAAAGACTTTTCTTCATAATAATGCTGTTTTGTTTCAGATGATGAGCAAAGATAGTGCAAATCAAATGCAGTACAAAAAAAGCTCGCTTATTTTTTTATTCTGAACAGATGCACCCCCACATTGTTGCAGAGTCTGCTCACCTCTGCAACAATGCAAGGGGTTGGTATGTTCCTGTCAGTATTTGAAGCTGCTGCCTCCCAAAAACTCGCGTAGAAGTGAGGTAGGGGGAATTTCCTTGTCCTGAACGGGCGTAAAGTATTTAATGAACTTCAGCAACCGATAGGCCTCAGCGTACTCAGGACAGCTGTCTGGCACGCTGGAGAGAATGGGTTCGGCGTGACTGCGCAGCACGGCCAGTTCATAAATCATAGCCGAGTTGAACATGGCATCGGCATTCTCCTGATAGGGGAAAATCCATTTGTCTTCGCCGGCACGGACACTGGGCCATCGTGAGATGGTGTCGCGGGCAGAGTACCCGCGGTAGTTGAAGTCGCGGATGATGCGGCGCAGTAGTCGGTTGTCGGTGGTGGGAATCCAGTTGTGGTCGTCCAGCGAGATGGTAGTCAATGCAGAGACATAGACTTTGTACTTCTGCTCGTTGGGTATCAGGGGAGTGAGTTCCGGATTCAGTGCATGGATGCCTTCGAGAATCAGAATGGTCTGGTCATCGATGCGCAGTCGGTCGCCTCGATACTCACGTTTGCCCGTCGTGAAGTTGAAGGTGGGCAGCTCCACCTCCTCACCGCGAAGCAAGGCTTGCAGATGCTCGTTGAACAACTTCAGGTCGAGCGCATAGAGCGACTCATAGTCGTAGTCGCCCTTCTCGTCGCGAGGAGTATCTTCGCGATTCACGAAGTAGTTGTCCAGCGCGATGGAGTAAGGGCGCAGGGCATTAGTCATCAGTTGTACGCTCAACCGCTTGCTGAAGGTGGTCTTGCCCGATGACGAAGGCCCTGAGATGAGTACCAGTTTGACGGGATGTCCCTCTGTGCCTCGTCGGTAGATTTCATCGGCTATCCGTGCAATCTTCTTCTCTTGCAGGGCTTCGGCCACATTGATGAGTGCCGTGGCATACCCCGTCTCGCAGGCTTGGTTGAAATCGCCTACATTGGTCAGTCCCACAATGTGGTTCCAGGTGAGATGCTCCTTGAATACCTCCAGCATCTTCTCCTGCTTCACAATGTCGCCCAAGGCTGTCGGGTTCTCTCGACAAGGGGTACGCAGCAACAGACCGTCGTAGTACTTCACGAGATCGAACAGGTATAGATAACCGGTGCTGGGCAACAGGTTGCCGTAGTAGTAATCTATCGTATCACCTAATGTATAATAATAGGTATAGAGCGAGCCCGCGCTCTCAAGCAGTTTTACCTTGTCGTTCATACCCCGTTCGCTGAAGATGCGAACCGCTTCGGACGTATGGCATTCAACGCGGTGATAAGGGATGTCTTCGGCAATGATTTCCTGCATCCGCTGCTTCAGGGCTGCGGCATCTTCCAGTGTGAGCGGACGACCGATGCGCAAGTTGCAGAAGTAACCCTTCGAAACAGGATGCTCCATGTAAAGTTTACCTTGGGGAAACAGTTCGCTTGCTGCCTTGTAAAGGACGAAGCAGAGCGAGCGGATGTAGGTACGCATACCCGATGGGTCGCGTACATCAAGAAACTCCACATCTTTGTTGTGATATACCCGGTAATTCAACCCTTCGGAGCGGTTATTTACCTTGGCACTGACCACTTGAAATGGAAAATCGAGATTAAATTCATGGTAAATCTCCAAAAGTGTGCTTCCAATGGGTATTTCTTTGGAAATATTATTATTTTTGCAACAAATTTGTAACATGTGTTTCATGATGTTTCTTTTTTAGGGTTCATACTGCGTTACAACGTTCCGATGACGGCACTTGTAGGAGCACCAATCGGCATCTAAAGATAGGCATTCTGGCGCATGAAAGGATGAAACACCTTAAATAATTAAAGATGGAATATTCTTTTTATGATTTCTTAAAGTTGCTTGGCTCATTGGCCTTGTTTCTTTATGGTATGAAAATCATGAGTGAAGGCTTACAGAAGTTTGCCGGTGACCGCCTGCGTAACATTCTGACGGCCATGACAACGAATCGGGTAACCGGTGTGCTGACCGGTATCATGATTACCGCTCTTATCCAATCCTCGTCGGCGACTACAGTGATGGTAGTCAGCTTCGTAAATGCAGGTTTGCTTACTCTGGCCCAATCAATTGGTGTCATCATGGGTGCCAATGTGGGAACTACGGTTACGGCATGGATCATTTCAGTCTTCGGCTTCAAGGTCGATGTGGCAGCATTCGCCTTGCCTTTGTTGGCTTTCGGAGTGCCGTTGCTTTTCTCTCAGAAGAGCCAGCGCAAGTCGGTGGGCGAGTTTATCTTCGGTTTTGCTTTTCTTTTTATGGGCTTGAAGTTCCTGACGGAGTATTCGCCCGATTTGAGCAAGAACCCCGATATGTTGGCTTTTGTGCAGGAGTGGACGGACATGGGGTTCCTTTCCATCATCATTTTTGTGCTGGTGGGAGCGGTTTTGACCATGATTGTGCAGGCTTCAGCGGCTACAATGGCCATTACGTTGATTATGTGTGCTAACGGGTGGATCAGTTTTGAACTGGGTGCTGCGTTGGCCATGGGACAGAATATCGGTACCACCATTACTGCCAATCTGGCTGCATTGACTGGCAATACGCAGGCACGGCGGGCGGCAATGGCACACTTGCTGTTCAACGTCTTTGGTGTGATTGTGGTGCTTGTTATCTTCCAGCCTTTCATGAATGCCGTCTCTTGGTTTGTGACGGACGTGATGCATCAGAACGACCCTTCATCGCGTGTGGCATTCGAACTCTCTGCTTTCCACACCGCCTTCAATGTCTTCAACGTCCTACTGCTTATATGGTTTGTCAAGGGTATTGAACGTATTGTCTGTGTCATATTGCCACTGAAGGAGAACGACGAGGAGTACCGTCTGCGCTTTATTTCGCGTGGTCTGCTCTCTACGGCAGAACTTTCCATTCTGGAGGCCCGCAAGGAGATTCACCTGTTTGCCGAGCGTACGCGACGCATGTATGGTATGGTACGTGACCTGCTGCATACCGAAAAGGACGATGAGTTCAACAATCTCTTCAGCCGCATCGAGAAGTACGAGAATATCAGTGACAGTATGGAGCTGGAGATTGCCAACTATCTGAACCAGGTGTCGGAAGGGCGTCTGAGTTCGGAAAGTAAATTGCAGATTCGTTCGATGTTGCGTGAGGTAACCGAGATTGAAAGCATAGGCGACAGTTGCTACAACCTGGCACGCACCATTAACCGCAAGCGTCAGACATCACAAGACTTTACGGAACGGCAGTATGAACATATCCATTACATGATGAAGCTGACGGATGACGCACTGGCTCAGATGATTCAGGTGGTTGAACGTTCCGAACATCAGATAGTGGATGTGAACAAGTCGTTCAACATAGAAAATGAAATCAACAATTATCGCAATCAGTTGAAGAACCAGAACATTATAGATGTCAACAACAAGGAGTACAGCTATCAGATGGGTGTATATTACATGGATATCATTGCTGAATGCGAGAAACTGGGTGACTACGTAGTGAACGTGGTCGAAGCCAATAGCGACGTGAAGGAGAAGAAGGCATCCTAAGTTCGCCTGTCATAAAATAGACTTCCTGCTCATAGATACGTATGGACAGGAAGTTTTTTATATACAACGGGTATCTAATGGGTGGACTGTTGCAACACGAGCAGGCTCTCGGGTCCCATGTTGAAAAGCAGGTCTACGATGCTGAGATTGGGCAGGAAACCAAGACGCTCCTGAAACACTTGGTAATAGGGGACGGGACAGAAGGAAGAATCCTCCGTACGGTACTCTCTCTTGGGGTGAATACGCTCACGGAAGTCGTCTGGCTCATGTTCAGAAGCCATGTGGTAGGCAGTCGTCCGCTCTATGTGCGGTGCAAAGTCGATGAGACTGCATATCAGGTGGCAAAGTGCTTCATTGAAGTCCGCCAAAAATTCGTACTTCTGCTCGTAGAAGGGGCGGAAGTCATCTTTGTAATATTCGAAGAAGGGAGTGTGGTTGTAGGCCGACTCCAATGCGTTCCAATGCAGGTGACGCCAGTTGCCGTGGTCGGAAATGCGGATGTCGCGTAGCGGACACTTCAGATTATCAGGTTTGACGATGGGTACAGAGAGGGCCAACACCCCGTCGGGTGCAGCGATGTGGCAACGGTTGCGATAGGTCTGCTTTATGTAGTGGTCATATTGTTCCACATAGATTTTGTCGTAGGTCAGCAACTTGGTATAGTATTCGATGGGTGCCAGATAGGCAGACGAGAGATAGACGATGGTTTCCATTTCAAATGCGATTTTATGGTAGGGGTCACTCAATCTTCTTCCCTATCCTGTGCCAGCGATATCCGCTGAACAGGGAGCTCTCAGGCTCTTTGGAGAACCAGACACGTGTGGCCCGACCGATGAGATGGTCCTGCGGAACAAACCCGAAAAGGCGTGAGTCCGACAGATTGACAGAATTGTTGGCACAGACCCAATAATAATTCTTGGTAAAGGTGCAGTGTTGAGTAGGTTTGCCTTCCACATAGAGGGTATCGTGGCGGATTTCAGCTTGCTTGCCTTCGTGCAGGATCAGTGTGTTGCGCAGCAGAGTAATATTCCACGGATAGACCCGTACGGGACGATTCCGACCGGGGACGATGAGTGGATGTAGCTGCTGGGCAGAGTCCTGCGAAT
>SAMEA3663248__coassemble_964_pt1 | contig 9402 bp, 7 predicted proteins | sample SAMEA3663248__metabat2_low_PE_023 | metagenome-assembled genome bin SAMEA3663248 (sample SAMEA3663248) | pig gut metagenome | biome: pig gut; feature: pig-associated habitat; material: faeces | place: China | collected 2013
GACCTGGCGGATGCGGGCAACCATGTCTGCGCCGCCCACGGCTGGCCCACCCATACGGTGGAGGAGTACAAGCTGATGGTGGGCAACGGCATCAACAAACTCTTTGAGCGTGCCCTCCCCGAGGGAGAAAAGACGGAGGCCAATGTGCTGAATGTCCGGGCCGCCTTCATCCCCTACTACAATCGGCACAATGCGGACAAGAGTCGTCCCTATCCCGGTATACCCGCACTGCTGGAACAGCTACAGGAAGCGGGCATCCAACTGGCCGTGGCTTCAAACAAATACCAGGCGGCCACTACCAAACTGATCGCCCATTACTTCCCCACCATCCGTTTCACCGCCGTTCTCGGACAACGCGAAGGTGTCAACGTAAAGCCTGACCCTACCATTGTACACGACATTCTGGCAGTTGCCCAAGTCACTCCGGAGGAGGTTCTCTATGTAGGAGACTCAGGCGTTGACATGCAGACTGCGGCCAATGCCGGTGTGACGGCCTGCGGAGTGACTTGGGGATTCCGTCCGCGTACCGAGCTGGAGGCTTTCCATCCTGCCCATATTGTAGAGACGGTCGATGAGATACTGCGCCTCGCAACGAACGAATAAGGTACAACGGAAGGCACATCCCCCGCTTCGATAGGGTCACGCCTATCTATCAGTCTCTGCGATTCATGAAGATCATGACATAGTAGACCAGCGTTGCCAACGAGCCCAACGCTGCCACCACATACGTATAGGCCGCCGAGCGGAGGGCATCCTCAGCCTGTGCATGATTGTACGAATTGGTAATGCCGCTGCTGCTCAACCACACCAATGCCCGGTGACTGGCATTGATTTCGACCGGCAGTGTGACAAAGCTGAAAAGTGTGGTGGTGGCAAACAGGATGATGCCTGCCAACAACAGTTGTGGGAAGGAGTTGACCATCAAGACCCCTGCCAACAATATCCAAGACATGATGTTTGAAGCAAATGACACCACCGGCACTAACTGGCTGCGCAACGTCAGCGGTGCATAGGCACGTGCGTGCTGCACGGCATGACCGCACTCGTGAGCAGCTACGGCTGCAGCCATGATGCTGCGGCTGCCATACACTCCCTCACTCAGATTGACGGTCTTGCTGACCGGATTGTAGTGGTCGGTCAGCTGACCGGATGTGTGTGTCACCGTCACGTCATAGATGCCGTTGTCATGCAGCATCTTCAGCGCCACGTCTGCTCCCGTCATACCGTTGCCGGTCGGTATCTTTGAATACTTTTTGAACTTGCTCTGCAGATTGGATTGTACCAACCAACTGAGCAACGCAATACCAATGAATATAATCCACTGCATTCCAATCATTCCTGTTCCCATACTGTTTCGTTTTTAAGTCTTATATATTCCTATTCATTTCATGTACATCTGTCCTGCAATGGGCAGACGAGCTATAAGAAAGACTACAAATAGTCTGCCAAAGGCAAAGAAACCGGGATGTTGCTCCCGGTTCCTATCCTGTTTTAGGAAGAATTAAGAAGTCCTTATCGCAGTTCCAGTTCCACCACGCGGTCGATATCGGTAGGTACCTCGTTGAGAGACAACAGAATGCCTCCATCGCAGACACGATACTTCAAGGGAGTACGCTGTACAAAATCGATTGCCTTGACCACCTTCTTTCCCTCCAGCGGCAAGAAGAGGGTTTTGTCTGCCAGGTCGAGAATGTGTACAAACAGGCGGTTCTCCTTTTGTGTGGTTACGCCCCAGGGATGAGGTGCGACACAGCCTCCCCGCGTACCATAGATGGTCTCTCCATAGACTTCCATCCACTTACCCACCTCTTGCAGACGCTCCAAGGCAATGGCCGGCAGTTGGCCGTCGGGCTGCGGACCGATATTCATCAGCAGATTGGCATCCTTACCGGCAGCCTTCACCAGATAATGAATCAAGGTCTTGGGCGACTTGTAGTTCTGGTCTGTTATCTTGTAGCCCCACATGCCATTCATCGTCTCACAGGTCTCCAGCGGCAAGCGGCTGATGTCCTGTCCCGACAGTCCGGCACTGTTCTCACCCGGCAGGTCGCGCTCGAATATCTGGATGTCCTCACCCTCAAATGGGGTCCGATGATGGTTGTTGCCTACCAGACAGCCCGGCTGCAGGCGGTGAATCAGCTCATACTGTCCCGGCAGCTGCCAGTCGAAGTCGGGATTCTGATCCTGATCCCACCAACCGTCAAACCAGATAGCCCCGATTTCTCCGTAATTGGTCAGCAACTCGGTCAGCTGGTTGTTCATAAAGGCATAATAGCTGGACCAGTTTCCGGCCGGATTGGGACGTCCTGTTCCCCGGCCTGTCCTTCCCCACGGTGCATCCTCGCGCCACCAGTCGATGTGCGAATAGTAGAGGTGAAGTCGGATGCCCTGCTTGTGGCACTCATCGGCCAATTCCTTCAGAATATCGCGGTGAAAGGGGGTGGCATCTACCACATTGTAGTCCGTATACCGGCTCTTGAACATGGAGAAGCCCTCGTGATGGCGGCTGGTGAAACAGATGTACTTGGCTCCCGAAGCCTTGATGGCACTGACCCAGGCGGCCGCATCAAACTTCGATGGATAGAAGCCGCCTGCCAGTTTGGCGTACTCCTTGTAGTTCAAGTCTCTGTTTGTCATCGTCCACTCACCGGTAGCCAGCATGGCATACAATCCCCAATGCAGGAAGATGCCAAACTTGGCATCACGAAACGCCTGCCTCGACTTCAAGTTCTCTGCGGTAGGTTGGTAGTTCTGCGCACTGATAGGAGCACAGCAGGCCAACAACAGCAAAAATGAAATCACACAGCTGCTTCTCATGTTTATTCCTCGGTATAACGTTCGATAGTCTGTTCGCGGTCGGGACCTACAGAGACAATCTTGACGGGTACCCCCAGCTGCTCCTCCAAGAAGGAGAGGTATGCATTGAACTCTTCGGGGAACTCGTCTTCACTCTGCATCTTCGTCATGTCCGTCTGCCAGCCGGGCAACTCGGCATATACCGGCTCCACCCCTTCTGTAATGTCGTAGGGGAAGTAGTCAATTTCTTCACCGTTCACCTTGTAGGCCACACAGGCCTTGATGGTAGCAAACGTATCCAGCACATCGCTCTTCATCATAATCAGCTTCGTCACGCCGTTAATCATCACCGAGTATTTCAGTGCCACCAAGTCAATCCATCCGCAACGACGCTTGCGACCGGTGACAGCACCGAACTCATGTCCCAGCGCGCCAATCTTGTCGCCCGTCTCGTCAAACAGCTCGGTAGGGAACGGACCAGCACCTACACGTGTGCAATAGGCCTTGAAGATGCCATACACCTCACCTATCTTATTGGGAGCGATGCCCAGACCGGTACATGCACCTGCACACACCGTATTGGATGATGTGACAAAGGGATAGGAGCCGAAGTCAATGTCGAGCATGGTACCCTGTGCGCCCTCGCAAAGCACCGACTTGCCGGCAGCCAACAAGCCGTTCACCTCGTGTTCGCTGTCCACCAGATGGAACTGACGCAGGTACGCGATACCCTCCATCCAGGCCTGCTCCATTTCGGTGAGGTCGTATGCATAGTTCAGACTCTTCAGTATCTGTTCGTGACGGGCTTTGGCTGCTGCATACTTCCGGTCGAAATCATGTAGCAGGTCACCCACACGCAGACCGTTGCGGCTAATCTTGTCGGTATAAGTAGGACCGATGCCTTTGCCTGTAGTGCCCACCTTGGCATCTCCCTTGGCCGCTTCGTAGGCAGCGTCCAGAATGCGGTGCGTAGGCAGGATGAGGTGTGCCTTCTTGGAGATATGCAAACGCTCCTTCAGCGGATGTCCGGAAGCCTCCAGTGCCTCGGCCTCGGCCTTGAACAGCGCCGGATCCAACACGACGCCATTACCGATGATGTTCACTTTGTCTCCCTGGAAGATACCCGAAGGGATGGAACGAAGTACATATTTCTGTCCTTCAAACTCCAACGTATGACCGGCGTTCGGACCGCCTTGAAAACGAGCTACGACATCGTATCTCGGAGTTAACACATCGACGACCTTTCCTTTGCCTTCGTCGCCCCATTGTAATCCTAACAATACGTCTACTTTCATTGTTTTTCTGCTATTATGTTGTTTTTTTAATTATTCATGCTTTCCGTAGCACACCCCCTCATCCATTCTCCCCTTTCCTGCTTTTTGCCGGAGGTTGCTGTCCGCTCTTCTTGTTCCGCTTGTTGGCCCGATCGCACTTGCTGCACAGGCCGTACATATACAACGAGTAATGAGTCAGACTGAAACGCTTCAGCTTGGTATGCGCAATGGCATCCTGAAGCGCTGCATCCTGACACTCCGTCACCTTCCCGCACTGCGTACAAATCAAGTGATGGTGCGTATCCCGGTTGTACGACTTTTCGTATTGCGAAGTGGTGCCGAACTGATGCTTGATGACCAGCCTTGCCTGAATCAGCAGGATGATGGTATTGTACAGCGTAGCCCGACTGACACGGAAGTTCTTTTCGTCGGCCATCTGCGAATAGAGCGAATCGATGTCAAAATGACCCTCCATGGAGTAGATGGTATCGAGTATAGCATATCGTTCGGGAGTCTTTCGATGCCCGTTCGCATTCAGATATTCGGTGAATATCTGTCTAACCGTATCTTTCACATTCTGATTGTCCATGATTGTGTCATGATGCTTTTCCACAGCCGACAAAGTTAATCCTTTTTTGCGGAAAGCAAGAGAGAAAGGGAAGAAAAAATTTCAAATTGTGCCAACCTGCTCTACCTCGTCGCTTACCAGCCTGTATAGCAACTGCTCGGCTTCGTTCGTAGAGTCCTTCATCGACTCTACCCTACGGCACACCGCAAAGGCATGTTCCTCACTGTGTTGCATAAAGCGCCGCAAGGCACTCATCGCCGCATTGCGCACATGATAGCTGCCTGACAGAAACGCACAGACAGCCTGGTCAAGCAGTTCGTTGGCAGCCCGTTCGTTCATGTCCCCCCGTTTCATCAGCAGACGGGCAGCGGTCAGGAATCCGCACACCTGTACATATTCCCGCTCATCGGCCATCCAATGGAACGACTTTGCAGGCGCATAGGGCAGATGCTGAAACAGGTTCATCGAGGTCAGTTCGGCTATTTCGATGTTGCGGATATCCTCTACCCAGATGTCGGCAATCTCTGGCAGAAAGCTCTCTGCAGGCTGCAACAGGGCCGCCAGTATCTTGCACTCACGGATGTCTTCCTTCCACAACGCCTGTGCCAGCGAGTGGTTTTTCTCATATCCGGCAGCCATCTCTTTGATGCGCGGCAGTTCCACACCGAAGTTCAGACGGTATACCAACCCCTTTTCACGCATACTTTGAGACACAGCCCCGTTCATCGAGAGGCGGAGCTGTGTCTTTATCGCTTTCAACTGTTCATGCAGTTGTTCGTTCTGTGTCATCTGTCATCACTTGTTTATTCGTTGACGAACGGAAGCGTTGCATATGCCTGGCTATAGCGCAGCATCTGCTCGGCATATCCTTCTTCATACGATACCTTGATGTCTGTTATCTTGCCGGCTGCATCCGTCACCGCCTCGTACTTCGGATTGACAAATCCTTTGTAAGGAGCCAGATTCAGCTTCTTGTACCGTTCCAGCACTTCGGCATGCAGTTCGGGGTCTACCTTCACCGCATAGGCTTCTACCAACTGGCGTGCAGCCTCAAAGTCGCCGGTCGACTTGATGCGTTGTATCTCGGCCAGCAACTGTCCGAAGAGGTCGCGCAACTTGGCGTAGTCGTTCACCACCACATACGTCTTGCCCTCTCGCTTCACCATCTCCACCACACGGTCGGTCGCTCCCTTCTCATAGACCCAGCGGGCAATGAGCTGACGGTTGCGCATGTGTGCCTCTTCCACATTGTTTCCCGGTTCGATACGTACCAGCTGTGTCATCAGTCCGTTCATCAAATAGGTATAGTATTCCGCCTTGTAAGCCTCCTCGTTCGGGGTCAGCCCCAGTTCCACCAGTTTCGGGTCGGCCACATAGTAGAGGCCGAACAGGTCGGCGCGTGCCTCTTCGATGGTCGAGCCATACGCTTTCAGCGCATCCGGGTCGACACCCGGCAGCAGCTTGCCGGAGCCGTGTCCCAGACATTCATGCAGGTCGGTATGCAGGTCGCCGGTCAGGTCGGCATAGGTGTCAATCCGTTTCAGTTCCGCCTCACCGCAGACAAACTCCTCGTTGAATCCGTTGCCGTGGGCCGCCTTGTTGTAGGCGTCGGTGATGTTGCCTATCGTCACCGACTTGGAGCCATGTACACTCCGAATCCAGTTAGCGTTCGGCAAGTTGATGCCGATGGCTGTCGAGGGGTAGAGGTCTCCTGCCAGGATAGCGGCGGTAATCACCTTGGCCGTCACGCCCTTCACCTCCTCCTTCTTGAAACAGGATTCTACAGGTGAGTGGTCCTCAAACCACTGTGCATTGCCGCTGATCAGTTCTGTACGACGGGTAGCTTCCAAGTCCTTGAAGTTGACCAACGACTCCCAGCTGGCCTTCATGCCCAGCGGGTCGCCATAGCTTTCGGTAAATCCGTTGACAAAGTCGATGCGCGAGTTCAGGTCTTTCACCCACAGGATGGCATACTGGTCGAACGTCTTCAGGTCACCCGTTTCATAGAACTCCACCAGTTTGGCTATCACCGCCTTCTGTTCGTCCGTCTCGGCCACCGTCTCCGCCTTCTTCAGCCAGTACACAATCTTTTCCAGCGCTGCCCCATAAAGGCCTCCTACCTTCCAGACCTTCTCCTGTACCCGTCCGTCCTCTTTCACCAGCCGGCTGTTCAGTCCGTAGGAGACAGGCGTCTCATCCTTCGGGTCTTTCAGTGCATTGTAAAACGCTTCGGCCTCCTGCTGTGTCACACCGTCGTAATAGTTGCAGGCAGAGGTCAGCACCAAGTCTTCTCCATCGGCCTGATTCACCCGTTTGGCCATCACCGTCGGGTCGAAGATAACGGGAAACACCTCGTCGCACAGCTGCTCTACGGTCTGTCCCTCCGCCAGAGGTAGCGTAGAGGCATCCACCGAGAGGAGTGCCTTCCGTAAGAAGTCCGGTGTGAAACCAGGCACAAACTTCTCACATCCATAATGATGGTGAATGCCGTTGGAGAACCACACACGTTTCAGGTAGACCTCCATCGCCTGAAAGTCACTGCTGTTCTTATCCCCCTGATAGCCTGTATAGACCGCCTCCAGCATCCGACGGATGCGCAGGTTGTACTTTCCATTCTGGTCAAACAAGATGTCACGTCCCTGCAGAGCTGCCTCCGTCAAGTAATAGACCAGCTCTTTCTGCTTGAGCGACAAATCCTCGAAACCGGGTACGCGATAACGCAAAATCTGTAAATCTGCAAACTTTTCCACTGTATAATCAAATTTTTGGGTATCAGCTACGCTCTTGTCCGTTGCGCCACACGCTGTCAGCAAAAGGAGTGCGGCGGCAGCCACCATCTGTTTTTTCATCATTCTACTGTCATTTAAAGGTTATTCGAAAACGATTATCACAAAAATATCCCGAAACGCAATGCTCGGGATACTTATTTCCAACCGCTATCGGATGCCTGCATCCGGCGGTTTTTGTTATTTCTTTTTTTCAGTCACATGTTTTTTCCGGTAGCCGTTGGGCGTTTCGCCTACATTCTTATAAAAAGCGGCATAGAATGACTGGCGATTGGCGAAGCCTACCATGGCACTGATTTCCTCCACATTCCTGTCGGCATAGCGTTTGTCCGTCAGCAAGTGCATGGCCTCTCTCACCCTATACTCATTCAGCAAACATGAGTAATTCATACCAAAGCGTGAATTGACAACCGCTGACAGATAGCGGGTGTTTGTCTGCAACTCTTTAGCTAAGTCTTTGGCCGAATAGTCTGGGTCGCGATACTTTTTCTGCATAACGACAATATTCAATATCTTGTCGTACAATTCATCAGCCAATTCCGGCCGAATCAAGGAACGATAGGCAGCATCCTTTTCCTTCTTTTCGCGCAGGTTGTAGGGCTTTTTTTTAGGAGCCTGCTCCTGCACATTGTTGTTTTCTAAATCACTCATCGAACTAACTGGTTAGGGTTATTAAATTCATGTATTCCTATATGAGGTAATGCCATGTTTGCCTCCATTTGGTAAAGCCAAATTTAAAGCCATACAAATTTCTGACTTTTTTCGCAAACAAACAACTTTTCTTTAAACTTTTTTTCGCAGAAGTGCCCAAAAAGATGAGATATTCCTCACAACAATCATAGAAACTTTATTTTTACCTCTTCAGAAACGCTTTTTCAAGGAAATCAAACTGCAAGGATGTCTGTACACCAGATGATGCAATTGAAAAAAGTTGATGAGTGGCTTTTTGTGCAAAATACAATAAAAAGGCGTACCTTTGTCCTCCAAAATAAACAAGCGTAATCAAGATGCTGCAAATTCTCAAGAAACACTTTGGATACGACTCGTTCCGCCCTTTGCAGGAAGAGATTATCCGTCACTTGCTGGCCCGGCGCGACGCATTGGTACTGATGCCCACCGGCGGAGGGAAGTCCATCTGTTACCAGCTTCCGGCCCTGATGTGCGGAGGTACAGCCATTGTCGTGTCTCCCCTGATATCGCTGATGAAGGACCAGGTAGAGTCGCTGCAGGCCAATGGCATTGCCGCCGGAGCCCTGAACAGCAGCAACGACGAGACGTCCAATGCCATCCTGCGGCGACAGTGCACCGAGGGGAAAATCAAGCTGCTGTATATCTCGCCCGAACGGTTGCTGGCAGAGATTCCCTACCTGCTGAAAGAGATGGACATCTCCTTCTTTGCCATCGACGAGGCTCACTGCATCTCGCAGTGGGGACACGATTTCCGTCCGGAGTACACCCAGCTTGGGACGTTGCGCGACCTTTTCCCCCAAATCCCCATCATCGCCCTGACGGCTACAGCCGACAAGATTACCCGCGAGGACATCGTGCGCCAGCTGCGCCTGCAACAGCCACGCATCTTTCTCTCTTCGTTCGACCGCCCCAACCTGAGCCTCACCGTCAAGCGAGGCTACACCGCCCAGGAGAAGCACCGCACCATCCTCGACTTCATCAGACGGCGTCCCGACGAAAGCGGCATCATCTACTGCATGAGCCGGAGCAAGACCGAGAGTGTGGCCCAGATGCTGCAGCGACAGGGCATCCGGGCCGCCATCTATCATGCCGGACTCTCCCCCGAGCAACGTGACAGGGCACAGGACGACTTCATCAACGACCGCGTGCAGGTGGTCTGCGCCACCATTGCCTTCGGCATGGGTATCGACAAGAGCAACGTGCGGTGGGTCATCCACTACAACCTGCCCAAAAGCATCGAAAGCTTCTATCAGGAAATCGGACGTGCCGGACGCGACGGATTGCCCAG
>SAMEA3663248__coassemble_984_pt1 | contig 9279 bp, 11 predicted proteins | sample SAMEA3663248__metabat2_low_PE_023 | metagenome-assembled genome bin SAMEA3663248 (sample SAMEA3663248) | pig gut metagenome | biome: pig gut; feature: pig-associated habitat; material: faeces | place: China | collected 2013
ACCTTTGGTAGAAATAGATGGGGAGCAGCAGCAGGGTGGTGAAAAACGACTTCATGGAACAGGCTTCTGAGCATCCTCTGCGTCGGGCAGACGCTCGGCAATGCGGTTCATGGCCGTCTTCATCCGCTCTTCGATGAGCGAACTCTCCACTAGTTCGTCAGCAAGGTAGATGAAGGCAATGGCCAGCCGGCACGACTTTTCGGCCAAGGCAGGCAGCAGCAGGTGCTTGTTCAGGCGATAGGCTTCGCGTATCTGACGCTTCACCCGGTTGCGTTTGACGGCACGCTTGAAGCGCCGTTTGGACACGCTGACCAAGATAGCGGCCTGTGCCTCCAGATTGGGGACAGGCAGGTAGACTACACGCAATGGAAAGAGAGAGAACGAACGCGATCCTCCCGCGAACATTCTCTCTATGATTTTTTTTCTGTTCAGCCTTTCCGGCTTTCGCAACGTCACATCCATAAGCGCGTTTAAGTGAGGTGTCTTAAAACAGCCTCAGGAGTTACTTTCCCTTGTTGTTTTCCTTGATGAACATATCCAGTGCAGCCGTCATGGACGGAGCCTGTACGCTGGGAGCCTCCAGGTCGAGACGCAGTCCGGCATCGCGTACGGCCTGTGCCGTAGTAGCACCGAACGTGGCAATCTTTATCTCCTGCTGGTCAAAGTCGGGGAAGTTCTTCTGCAGCGAGGAGACACCGGCCGGGCTGAAGAACACCAGCATATCATAGTCGAACGCTTCGTCCTTGCCGAAGTCGTTGCTCACCGTCCGATACATCACCACCTCGGTATGCTGAATCTTGTTCTTGTCCAGCAGGTTCTTGATATCGTCGGTATGCACATCCGACAGCGGTACCAGGTATTTTTCCGTCTTATGCTTCACGATGACGGGAACCAGGTCGTCAAACTTGCCTGTTGCGCCAAAAAAGATTTTACGTTTCCTGTACTGCACATACTTCTGGATGTAGAGTGCAATGGTCTCTGAAACGCAGAAATACTTCATCGTTTCAGGGATGGTCACCCGCAGTTCGGTACACAGGTTGAAAAAATGGTCGATGGCATGACGGGAAGTGAAAACGATGGCAGAATGGTCCAGGATAGAGACCTTCTGCTGTCTGAATTCCTTAGGAGTCAGGCTCTCAACTTTGATGAACGGACGGAAATCTATCTGAACGCCGTACTTTGCTGCAATGTCGTAGTAGGGCGACTTCTCAGAAGTCGGTTTTGGCTGCGACACAAGTATTTTCTTTATTTTCAATGTCCTAAATTTTTATTATTAAGAAATTGTTCAATTGCACCAATCCCTGATAAAGCATCATACAGGGTATAATTTCAAGGGCACAAAAGTACAAAATTAAATAGAAACAGCCATATAAATTGTTACAAAAAAACTTTATCCACTTATATAGCATCAATAATTTTGCAAAAAAGAACAAAATCAGGCCTAACGTAATACTTGTTTGCAAATTCAAATCAAAGTATATAATGAGCAGAAGCAGCGGGAAGAGGGAGAATCCGAGATAGTAGAGCAATGTAGAATAAGATTCCATCCATTGGCTGGTCAATCGGCTGTCAAAAAATATCCATCCTATAAACAAGTAGAGAAGCCACTTCAGGAAGAGGTACAGCAGCATGCTTCCGATGTATATTCCCAAAAGCAGATGAGGAGAGAGGCTGAGTACCAACGACGGATTGGTTTCATTGAAATAATTAAACATATAGACACCGGCAAGCACACAGGTCTGCACAATCAGCAGCAACAGATAGCGCATGTCCGAAGCCGTAGAGGTGTCAAAGATGCTGGCCCGCTCGCGATGTAGCAGAAATTCCTTCACCAGCTGAAGAAGGAACTTACGGCTACGGAACAGGATGTACGACGAGAGGAAGAAGCAACCCAGCAAGATGAGCGTCACCCCGTCGTCGCGATGAGGGGAATAAGGCAGAGGGAGCCCCTGCAACCCGGCAACAGCTGTCAGAAGGAGGGCAGTCAAGGTCATATAGCTGCAAATTTACGAATAGAGGCATCCCATAAAGGGGTGGTGAACAACAGCTCTATCGCCTCATCGGGTGTAGTGGCCACCTGCCAGATAGCACCGTGACGCACCCGCATAAAACGTTCCTCCACCGCCTTGGCCAGCATAGCCAGCAGGGGGTCGAAGTAGCCCTTTACATTGAGCACCACGATGGGATTCAGGTAGAGGCCCAACTGCTTCCAGGTAATGATTTCGAGCAGTTCCTCCAGCGTGCCGCATCCTCCGGGCAGGGCTATCACGCCATCGCTCAACCGGGCCATCAGCTGCTTCCGTTCGTGCATATCATTTACCACATGCAGTTCGGTCAGCCCCGTATGGTGCCAGCCCTGCTCCACCATGAAGCGCGGAATCACCCCCACTGCCTCTCCTCCTGCCTGCAGGGTGGCATCGGCTACAGCTGCCATCAGCCCCATGTTACCGGCCCCATTCACCAGACGGATTCGCTTCTCGCCCAGCAGCCGGCCCAACCTTTTGGCCGCATCCACATAGAGAGGGTCTATCTGGGTGCTGGAGGCACTATATACACAAACGGAATGTATCTTGTTCATCGCTATTTACTACCTTTTAAAATCAGCATCCAAAGGTAGCGCATTTTCCGCAAACTGCCAAATCTCTTTGTGTTCTCCCATTGCCACGGCAGTCTATTTATCCTCAACTTTCTATCTATTTATTTGCAGATTTCAAGAAATATTGCGAATATTGCAACTTTGTTAGCGGTGAATACCGGACATTGATTCATTAACTATAACACTGAAATAGAAAGCATGAAAAACTTATTCGACATCCAAGGCCGCGTGGTAGTCATCACCGGCGGAACGGGCGTACTGGGCAGAGCCATTGCCCTGCACTTGGCCGACGAAGGGGCCAAAGTGGTGATATTGGGACGTAAGGCCGAAGTGGGCAACGCATTGGTGGATGAAATCAAAGCCAACGGCGGAGAAGCCTTGTTCCTGACAACGGACGTAATGAACCGCGAGCGGCTGGAACAGAACCTGACAGACATCCTGGCTGCATACGGACGGGTAGATGCCCTGCTGAATGCAGCGGGCGGCAACATGCCGGGAGCAACCATCGCCCCGACAGGCACCTTCTTCGACCTGAAGATTGAAGAGTTCCAACGGGTATTGGACCTGAACCTGACGGGCACCGTACTGCCTACACAGGTCTTCCTGAAACCGATGGTAGAACAGGGGAAGGGAGCCATCGTGAACTTCTCCAGCATGGCAGCCTTCCGTCCCATGACGCGCGTTGCCGGCTATGCCGCTGCCAAGGCAGGCATCAGCAACTTTACCGCATTCATGGCCACCGAAGTAGCCAAGAAGTTCGGCGAGGGCATCCGCGTGAATGCCATTGCACCCGGTTTCTTCCTGACGGAACAGAACCGCACCCTGCTGACCAACCCTGACGGCAGCTGGACGCAACGCGGACAGGACGTCATCCGCCAGACACCCTTCGGCCGGATGGGACGCGCCGAAGAGCTGTGCGGTACCATCCAATACCTCATCAGCGATGCCGCCAGCTTTGTGACAGGCACCGTAGCTGTAGTGGATGGCGGCTTCAACGCATTTGCCATGTAATGGAGGAAAGCGATGCTGAAACTCCAACTTCCTGACACGACCGACGACCGCAGGGTGCTGCTGCATTGCTGCTGCGCTCCCTGTTCGTCGGCCATCGTCGAATGTATGCTGCAGAACGACATCCGCCCTACCCTCTTCTACTGCAACCCCAACATCTATCCGCGGCCGGAGTATGAGACGCGCAAACAAGAGGCTACCCGTTTTGCCCAAACGCAAGGGCTGGACTTTGTGGATGCCGACTACGACCACGTGGAGTGGCTGCACGAAATGGAAGGACTGGAAGGAGAGCCCGAACGGGGCGGACGCTGCCTGAAGTGCTTCAAGCTACGCCTGACAAGGACAGCAGCCTATGCGGCACAGCATGGTTTCCGTATCTTTACCACGACACTGGCTTCCAGCCGATGGAAACGGCTGGACCAGATAAACGAGGCAGGCAGGGTAGCTGCCGGACTACATCCGGGCACCCTCTTCTGGGAGCAGAACTGGCGGAAGGGAGGTCTGCAGGAACGGCGCAACGAACTGCTGCGCCAGTACGACTTCTACAACCAGCAGTATTGCGGATGCGAGTTCAGCATGAGGAACCGGACAGAATAACCTCTGCCCTTACTCTGCCGGCTTGTAGAGAAGGGTGGAGAGGTTGTCGGGGGCAAACAGTTCACCCGCCACACCGAGCAACGCCTCCGAGGTGAGGGCTTCTATACGGCGATAGACCGATTCGGGCGACTCATAGCGGTTATAATGCAGGAAGGTCTTTGCCATTCCCAACGCATTGTTCTCGTTGTTGTCGCCTGCCACACCAATCTGCCCTATCAACTGCTTCTTGGCTGCTGCCAGCTGCGAGGCGGTCAGACGCGCATCACGCAGACGTGCCAGCTCCCCGTATACCAACGATGTGCAGAGTTCGGCATCTTGCAGGTCGCACCCGAAGTAGATGCAGAACGTGCCCGTATCGGTGTACGACGTAAGATTCGACTCCACATTGTAGACCAGTCCGCGCCGTTCGCGCAAGGCAATGTTCAGGCGGCTGTTCATGCCGGGACCTCCCAACAGATTGTTCAGCAGGTAGAGCGCCGTGCGGCGGTCATCATAGGCATCGTATCCGCGCGCACCTATCATCACATGAGCCTGATGTGTCTCTTTGGGTATCACCAGATGGGAGGGGACATACGGCAAAGGTGGCACACGCCTGTTCTCTACCGCAACGGCCGGCAGGTCGGCCAGCAGTTTCTCCGCCCATCGCACCACCTGCTTGAAGTTCAGGTTTCCCCACACGAAGAAGATGGCATTGGCCGGATGATAAAAACGGGCGGTGAACGACTTGGCATCCTCACTGCGAAAGCACTTCAGCCGTTCGGGATAACCCAAGATATTACGCCCCAACGGGTGACCGCTGAAAATCAAGTCCTCGAAATCATCGAATATCAGTTCGGACGGTGTGTCCTCGTAGCTCTGTATCTCGTCAATGATTACCTCGGTCTCCTTCTCCAGCTCATGGGCTGGAAAGGTGGAGTGGAAGACAATATCGGCCAGCAACTCGAAAGCACGACCGAAATGCTCGGTCAGAAAGGCAGAGTAGATAACCGTCTCCTCCTTGTTGGTGTAGGCGTTCAGATCGCCCCCTACCGCCTCCATGCGGTTCAGGATGTGCCATGCTTTCCGCTTGTGTGTTCCCTTAAAGATGAGATGCTCCACAAAGTGTGCCATACCCGGCTCGTCGGGCAGTTCGTCGCGCGTACCTGCGTCGACGGCAAAGCCGCAATAGGCCACTTGCGAGCGCGAGGGCTGATGGATGATGCGCAACCCGTTGGCCAAGGTATGGAGGTTGCAGCCGACCGATGTATCTTCAAAAATCTTCATTCTGACGGTTCAATTCAAATTACGGCTGCAAAAATACAACAAAAGCTATTGTCATTTATGGAAAATTGCAGATATTTGCAATTACCAATGTACCGGTGGGGGAATGCGCTGATGCGGCAATGCAATCCACGAACGAATGTCGGCACAGTGGTAAACGAACTCTAAAACAACACATAAGATATCATGATTGAATCCATCAAAGAGCTGCTGCAGAAAGAGGCACAAGCTGTGCTGAACATACCGGTGACCGATGCGTACGAACGGGCTGTAGGACTGATTGTTGAACAAGTCCACCGCAAGAAGGGCAAACTGGTGACCTCCGGCATGGGCAAGGCCGGACAGATAGCCATGAACATCGCCACCACCTTCTGCTCCACAGGCATACCGGCCGTATTCCTGCATCCCAGCGAGGCACAGCATGGCGACCTGGGCATTCTGCAGGAGAACGACCTGCTGCTGCTCATCTCCAACTCGGGCAAGACACGCGAAATCGTGGAACTGACCCAGCTGGCCCACAACCTGAACCCGAAACTGAAGTTTATCGTTATTACCGGCAACCCCGACAGCCCCCTGGCCAAGGAATCGGATGTATGCCTCAGCACAGGACACCCCGACGAAGTGTGTGCCCTGGGCATGACACCCACCACCTCGACTACAGCCATGACCGTGATGGGAGACATCCTGGTGGTACAGACCATGAAGCAGACCGGCTTCACCATTGAGGACTACTCCAAACGTCACCACGGCGGCTACCTGGGTGAAAAATCAAGGAAACTATGCGAAAAGTAATCGGAATCGGGGAGACCATCCTCGACATCATCTTCCGCAACGAACAGCCCACGGCGGCTGTTCCGGGCGGTTCGGTATTCAACGGCATTGTGTCGCTGGCCCGTGCCGGTGTGCCTGTATGCTTCATCAGCGAGACGGGCAACGACCATGTGGGCAACATCATCCTGCGATTCATGCGCGACAACGGCCTCTCCACACAGCACGTCAATGTGTTCCCCGACGGGAAGTCGCCCGTATCGCTGGCCTTCCTCAATGACCGCAGCGATGCCGAATACCTATTTTATAAAGACTATCCGCGTCAGCGGCTCGACATCGACTATCCCGTCATTACGGGTGAAGACATTGTGGTCATCGCCTCGTACTATGCACTGAACCCCGTGCTGCGCGACAAGGTGACGGAGCTGCTGGACCGTGCCCGGGCGGCCGGAGCCATCATCTACTACGACCCCAACTTCCGCTCGTCGCACCGGGAGGAGGCCATCAAGCTGGCTCCTACCATCATAGAGAATCTGGAGTATGCCGACATCGTACGAGGCTCGCGCGAGGACTTCTTCTATATGTATGGCCTGCAGGATGCCGACAAGATTTACCGCGAGAAGGTGAAGTTCTACTGCCCCAACTTCCTCTGTACGGCGGGAGGCGAACAGGTGGCCCTGCGCACCGCTACCGTGGCAAAGGAGTACGACATTCCGCCGTTGGAGGCCGTCAGCACCGTCGGTGCAGGCGACAACTTCAATGCCGGCATCATCTACGGCCTGCTGAAGTACGACGTGCGTCGCGACGACCTTGCCTCACTGGACACAGCGACGTGGGACAAGGTGATAGCCTGCGGCATGGCATTTGCCGCCGAGGTATGTCGTAGCGTGGGAAACTCCATCTCTCTGGAGTTCGCTAAAAACCTGTAACCTCACTGCCCTCCCTCTTATCGGCCGAAGAGAGGGAACCGAAGGGAAGGACGCTGATATGTATGAAAAACCAGACAGAATGGACAGTACAAACAAGTTGGTAGAGGGATTGCGTGCCGGTTCATATCGGGACTTCAACACGCTGTACGCGATGTACGTAGGCAACCTGTACGGGTTTGTCTTCGGCATGACCCGCTCTGCCGAGCTGACCCGTTCCATCGTGCAGGACACTTTCGTCAAAGTATGGACAGGCCGCAGCCGCCTGGATGCTTCGCTCCCGTTCAAGTCTTACCTGTTCCAGATTTCCAAGCATCTCATCATTGACGAATTCCGCAAACGCCTGGCAGAACCGAGGTTTGAAGACTATCTGGACTATTGCGAGAGCTGCGAACTTAGTGAACCTGCCGAGGCAGAACGCAAGCTGGACTACGACCGCTTTGTACAGGAGCTGGAACGGGCCAAGCAACGGCTCACACCCCGCCAGCGCGAGATATTCGAGCTGAGCAAGGAAGAGGGACTCACCTCTTCCGAGATAGCCGGTCGGCTGGGCATCAGCGAGCAGACGGTCTACAACCAACTCTCCGCCGCCCTGCGCATCCTGCGAAGCGAAATCAGTCCGGGTCTGGGTATGCTGTTCATGCTCTTCTTCACTCCCTGAGAGGAAAACTTATAAACTCATAAACTAAAAAACTCACAAACTTATAAACTCACAAACTTATAAACTAAAAAACTAAAAAACTCATGAAAAGAATGTTTATCTCAGCGGCTTTGGTATGCTGCCTCGCAGCATCGGCCCAAAACGGAATCAAGGAATCTGAGACCACCTATGCCAAAGAGGCGCTGCAGCCCTACCTGGACCAAGGTGTGCTGGCTGGTGCCATCAGTGTGTTTTACAAAGACGGCGTGCAGGAGACCTGCTGCATCGGTTATGCCGACGTAGCACGCAAGCGTCCCATCTGGCTGGACAATGCCTTCATGCAATGCTCGCAAACCAAAGGATTCTGCGGAGTGACTATCGCCAAGCTGGTGGAAGAGGGACGCATCTCACTGGATGACCCCGTCAGCAACTACCTGCCTGAGTTCAAGGAACTATGGGTACTGGACGGACGGACCGACAGTACGCAAACCCTGCGCAAGGCCAAGAACGTGCTGACGGTGCGGATGGTACTGAACCATACGGGCGGATTCCCCTTTGAGGTCAGTGCCAAGCGATTGGACGTACGCGGAGGCGGATGGTCGGGCGGAGCACCCATCCGGCAGGTGGCCTCCATTGCGGCCGCTTCGCCCCTGATGTTCGAACCCGGTACCCAAGTGCTCTACTCGAATACCGGCATCGACATCGGTGCCGCCATCGTAGAGACCGTGACCGGCATGAAGTGGGAGAACTACCTGAAACGCGAAGTGCTGGATCCGCTGGGCATGAAGTCTACCTGGTTCTGGCCTACCGACGAGCAGATAGAGGCCAAGATAGAGCTGTATGACGTGCAAGAGGGCACACCGGCCCGGTGGAGATACGAAGCCGAATGGGAGCAGCGTCCCTACAACGACAGCCATGTCTTTGCGTCCGCCGGCGCGGGCCTGTGGACCACAGCCGAAGACCAACTGAAATTCTACAAGATGCTGATGAACCTGGGAGTGGGCGACAACGGCGTACGCATCCTGAAGGAGGAGACCGTGAAATCCATTCTGGCACAGTCCACACGTCCGGCCCACATGGAGGGTTACTCGTTGGGGCTGGGTGCTCCGGTGAAGGACGGCGACGATGCCTGGTTCGGCCACGGTGGTGCATGGGGCACCAACTGCATGGTGAACTGGCACAAGAAGGAGCTGCGCCTGTGGGTGGTACAGGTATGCGGCAGCCAGCCGTGGAGCAAGGACATGGACAAGGCGGCCGAGAAATTCTTCTCGCAGGAGATAGACAACAAGACGCGGGATGCCTATACAGGCCGGACCAAATGATGACCACCGCGTCGGAGCCTCTTGTGCAGTAGCAGCTGAAGCAGCCGTTTCAGCTGCTACTGCCGTTTCCGGGGGGAAGCATCGGAAGAACCCAAACCACAGGGCACAAGGTTCAAAGTCGTAAGTCCAAAAGATAAAATAAGCCCACATCAAGTCCAAAAT
>SAMEA3663248__coassemble_1010_pt1 | contig 9061 bp, 6 predicted proteins | sample SAMEA3663248__metabat2_low_PE_023 | metagenome-assembled genome bin SAMEA3663248 (sample SAMEA3663248) | pig gut metagenome | biome: pig gut; feature: pig-associated habitat; material: faeces | place: China | collected 2013
AGCCGAGCCACCACGTCATCTACCTCTACAACTATGTCGGGATGCCCTGGAAGGCGGCTCCGCGCTTGAGGCAGGTGATGCAGACGCTCTATCACGATGCGCCTGCCGGCTTGTGCGGCAACGAAGATGTAGGCCAGATGTCCGCCTGGTATGTGCTCTCAGCCATGGGATTCTATCAGGTAGAGCCAGCCGGCGGCATCTATCAGATTGGCTCGCCGCTGTTCCGGCGTGTGTCGCTGCAGGTGGGCGAGGGCAAGACCTTCAGCATCGTGGCTCGCGACAACAGTCCGGAGAATATCTACGTCTGCGCTGCCACGCTGAACGGAGAACCCTATTCCCGCTCCTACATCACCTACCAGGACATCATGCAGGGCGGTGTGCTGGAGCTGCAGATGGGGAACACACCCGGCACGTGGGGCCGCGTTGAGGCAGCCGATTGACTGCGGGCATTCTCAGGCAAACCAAGAGAGGGTACACGCTCCCCGTTCGGGGGGAGGCATGTACCCTCTCGTTCTCTCTACATCAGCGCACGGCTGTAGCAGCTGTGCCAGATCAGCCTAACGGATTCTCCGAGCTGTTGCCATCGCCACCGGTCGATCCGCTGCCGGAGTCGTCCGCAGTGCTTCCGCTGTTGCCGGCAGAGGCCGTCTTCTTCTTTCCCCACTCTTCCCACACGATGTTGGAATCCACCATGCTGCGTGTAGTCACCTGCTTGTTGAAGTTGCGTGTTACCTCCGGTATGAAGCGCACACGCACGCCTTTGATTTGGGAGGCACTGACCTCCTTTTTCGTCTCAACTCCGTTCTTGTTGGGCTCATCCGACATTCAGCGTGAAACAATAGCTCTCTCAAGAGAGGTGTATCAACATTCCGGGCAGACGCGCAGGTCTGCCCCTACAGTCTTCGTCTTCGGTATGGAGGTGGGCTATCAGCCGTACGGCTGAGGCACTGGCGGCCGCCCCCGACCGGGCCAGCGAGTCGGCCTCTATCAATGCGTGCTCATACGGCTGCATGAGGGATTCGGCAGGCTTGGAGCAACCGGACAGGAGGAGGATAATCAGAAACAGGTAGACGAATCGTAGGGTTTTCATGGGCATAAAGTGAATGTTTCAAGGTAATGTGACAACCGCTTATTGGCAGAGCATCGCCAAGAGGACCAGCAGGAGAGCCAGTAGCCCCAGGATGAGGCCGCTCCAGCAGAACATCTTCACCGTGCTCCAGAAACCGCGCCACCAGGTGCAGCGGTACAGCTGCTTGTAGTCGATGAAGAAGGTCAGGAAGATGCACCAGGCAGGCAGCTCGTACAGCTCGCCGGCAGTGGCATGGCCGCGTAGCGGCAGTATCAGGATGCTGAGCAGCAGCATCTGGCAGGCAAAATAGGCCTGGATGAAGATGTGTTCGGTCAGGTTGTACTGCTGGTTGAACCGCTTGCGGAACACAATCAGTGAAGCCAGCGCGAAGAGGGGTAGGGTGATGAGGATGTGAAACGCCTTGTTGCCGTGGAACCACCCCTTCAGCAGGTTGGTGACGCGGCTCAGGACGGGACTCTGGTCGCAAAAGGCCTGAATGCGCTGCTGCAGCGGACGGGTAAACTGGACCAGATAGCCCTCCTTCACCACCGGACGGTTGGCGGCACGGAGGCTGTCGTTCTTCATCTCTTGGGCAATCTTCCGGTCGATGACGCCCAGCGTGCTCTGCAGGAAGCGTTGGCTGATTTGGCTGCTATCGGCCTCCAACCCTTCGTTCAGGCTGTTGCGCAGGTCGGTCAGCTCCTCTACGGAGACGTTCTTCTCCTCCTTCCCCCTCCGGAGGGCATCCGGGTCAATCAGCTGGACGGCCATGATGTAGATGGCGGCCAGGATGAAGAGCATCTGGAACGGACGGAACTGCTCGATGCGCCGGCCCGCAATGAAGTCGTATATCATGTAGCCGGGGCGGTGGAGCAGGTCGGCTGTGGTGCGTCCGAAGCCCTTGTCGATGTTGAAGAAGCCGCCCAGAATGTTCTTCAGCATGTTGCTCCAGCGGTAGCGGGTGGTGCGGCTGCTCTGTCCGCATCGGGGGCAGAAGTTGCCTTCGTACGAGGTGCCGCAGTTCAGGCAGGTATATGGCTGTGCATCGCGTGGCGGGGTCTCCTTGCCGCGAATCAGCTGGATGTGCCAGGCGCGGATGCGCTTCTTCAGCGGGAGCAGCTGCTGCTTCAGCTTGAAATCCCACTTGTCCGACAGAATCTGCCTCTTCCGCGAGATGCTCCAGAGCGACAGCAGGAAGATGACCAGCATGGAATCCACGCTTCCCCGGAACAGCAGTTCGTCCAGTGCCATCCAGCCGCTGAGTACCAGCCAGATGCCCTGTATCGTGTTAATGCGCCTCTTCTTGCCGGGCATCCGGTTGTCCACATAGTCGGGCAGCTGCCTCAGGTCGGGCAATATCCACCGGTGCGGGTACTGCATCAGCGCTTCGGCGGTCGTCACACCGTGTGTCACGCCGGCAAAGTCCACTTCGGCTCTACGGGCCGTCTCGGCATCAATGATGCTGTCGCCTATGTAGAGGGTGGTGGCCTTGTCGACCTTCAGCCGCTCCAGTGCCAGGCAGATGCCTTCGGGATTGGGCTTGGCGTTGAGGATATCCTCGCCGCCCACAATCAGGTCGATGATGCCAGGCGGTATCTGACGGTCGGTCAGCTCCTTGATGCGGAAGCGGTATTTGGTGGAGATGATGCCGATGCGTGCTCCCTTGGCCTTCAGAGCGGTGAGCACTTCGATGGTTTCGGGGTAGAGGCGGGTGTTGGGTGTCATGTAGATGGCCGCCTCCTCGGTATACTCCTGCTTGTACTGTGCCAGCAGGGCTGCGTCCTCCGTCCCGGTGAGTTGGGCGAACGACTCCTCCAGCGTCTGTCCGATGGTGCTTTTGATGGCCTCGTCGGTGACGTCGGTATAGCTGTGACGCTGCAGCACGTTGCGGAAGCAGAGGAGGATGCCTTGCGACGAGTCGGCCAGCGTATAGTCGAAGTCGAAGAGGAAGGTCTGGTATGCAGCGGTTGGTTTGCTGCCTTTTCGGGCCAACTGTTTGCCTATGGGTGTGTGCATGTTTCCGGGTGTTTAATTTGTGAATAGGAATTGCTCTTTTCGGTTCTATGTCTGCAAATGTATGGATTTTTTTGATTGTCGCCAATTTTTTGTCCGTTCATCCCTCTTTTCATAGAAGAAAGGCTGCATCTCGGCAAAAAAATAAGCAAGCTTATTTTGTTCTGCTTTCGATTTGCACTATCTTTGTCCACCAACGGGGAGGGGGGAACCTTCCCGCTCATTCGTACTTAACCTTATAAAAAAATAGTGTTATGGCTACTATCAAAGACCTTGCTCCACAGAATGTGTGGAAGCATTTTTATTCGTTGACGAGAATTCCTCGTCCGTCGGGACACATGGAGAAGATAACCGCCTTCCTGCTGGAGTTTGGAAAGAACCTGGGACTGGAGTCGTTTGTGGACGAAGCCGGCAACGTCATCATCCGCAAACCTGCCACACCGGGCATGGAGAACCGGAAGGGGGTCATCCTGCAGGCACACATGGACATGGTGCCGCAGAAGAACAATGACAAGGTGCACGACTTCACCACCGACCCCATCGAGACCTACGTGGACGGCGACTGGCTGAAGGCTTGCGGCACGACGCTGGGTGCGGACAACGGCATGGGCGTGGCTGCCATCATGGCGGTGCTCGAAGCCACCGACCTGCGTCACGGCCCGCTGGAAGCATTGATTACCAAGGACGAAGAGACCGGCATGTATGGTGCCTTCGGACTGAAGCCCGGTACGCTGCAGGGCGAAATCCTGCTCAACCTGGACTCGGAGGACGAGGGTGAACTCTATATCGGCTGTGCAGGCGGCATCGACCTGACGGCTACCTTGGCATACAAGGAGGAGGCGGCTCCCGAAGGATTCGTGGCCCGCAAGCTGACGCTGAAGGGACTGCGCGGCGGACACTCCGGACTGGAAATCAACGAAGGACGTGCCAATGCCAACAAACTGATGGCCCGTGTGGCTCACGACCTGCTGGTGGAGTTTGACTGCCAGCTGGCCTCGTTCCAGGGAGGCAACATGCGCAACGCCATTCCGCGCGAAGCACATGCCGTACTGCTGTTCAACCCCGAAGATATGGAGGGTCTGGACGAATACATTGCCGAGTATGAGGCACAAATCGCTGCCGAATATGCACCCATCGAGAGCGGTGTCATCCTGCGCATCGAGGAGGCCGAAGTGCCTGCCGGCGTGGTGCCCGAAGAGATTCAGGACAACCTCATCAATGCACTGATGGCTTGCCAAAATGGTGTGACGCGCATGATTCCTACCATCCCCGATACAGTAGAGACCTCTTCCAACCTGGCCATCGTAACGATAGGCGGCGGCGAGGCTTCGGTCAAGATTTTGGCCCGTAGCTCGTGCGACACCATGAAAGACTTCCTGGCCGACAGCCTGTCGGCTTGCTTCGGCATGGCCGGCATGAAGGTGGAACTGAGCGGTGCCTATAGCGGCTGGCAGCCCAATGTAGACTCGCCCATCCTGCACGCCATGACCCTCTCGTACGAGAAGCAGTTTGGCACGAAGCCGGCAGTCAAAGTGATTCATGCCGGTCTGGAGTGCGGCATCATCGGTGCCAGCTGTACCGGTCTGGATATGATCTCCTTCGGACCGACCCTGCGCTCACCCCATTCACCCGACGAGCGTGCCTACATCCCCTCTGTCAGCAAGTTCTACGACTTCCTGATAGCCACCTTGGAGCAGACACCCGAGAAATAATCCCGCTGCATCCGTAGAGAGGGATGTCTCTATGAGATAAACCTACAGAGGCGCAACGTCACACAACCTTCCACCGCAGGAAGCCGCTTGCCGTGACGCTGCGCCTCTCGCTTTCTCCATACACTGGGCCAACTTGTATCTATATATACCATATTATATATATAGAACCCGATACAAGTGACAACTTGTCCATCCTCTGCCAAAACGTCTTATATTTCTGTCAAAATCTTTGTTATGTAAGCTCCCTTTTTGATGTATATCAAGAAATATGTTATAAAACATACTTTTTCTCCCTATTTTGCTTGCTGGTTCAGAAAAAGGCTCTATTTTTGTGCTGTAAAACATAAAAATAACAGGATAACAGCTATCCAAAGGGGATGGCAAAGATTGATTTAGGAGGATAACAAAATGAAGAAAATTAAGAAAATGTTTAAAAATTTCGGCAATGCCGATAAGAACATCTGGGGTTACGTGATGCTTTAAGCATCCGTCCTGAGATGAGATTTTGAGAGAAGGGAAACCGAACAGTTTTCAGGTATTAGTTTTTTAATTTAAAATCCTACACGATTATGAAAAAGAACATGGTTATGACATTGAAGCGTTTTCTGGCCGAAGTAGGCAGAAACGAGATGCTGATGATGGGATATACCATCAAGAAGTAAGCAACTGACAAAGAGAGAATGTAAATCAGAGTGTGGTCATGCAGATGACCCTTAACCAGACAAATCACAAATCATTATGGCAAAGAAAGTTGTAAATTCATTGAAGAACGTTCTTGCCGCTGCAGGTAAGAACTGGATGGAGGCCATGCGATACTACAGCCTCCAGATGTAAACGAAGTAAATCTCCATATATCAAGAGGGATATTCCTTTTTCGGAAGGGATATCCCTCTTTTTGCGTGTGGACGGAGCGGCTCTAAGTTTTTTTATCATTCTCTGTTCGTTTCTTTCCGTTTGAATTGTTTCCTTTGTAGAGGATTCGGCAGCAGCCTTCGGGGCAGGGCGGCTGTCCGTGTATAATGTCTCAGAAAAAAACGTGTGTGTATGAAAAGAGTATATCTACGACGATTCTTGACGGTGTGTCTGATGGTGATGACCGGGCTGCAGCTGCGGGCGCAGACGTATGACAGCTTGTGGAAACAGATAGACGAGGCGCGTAGCAAGGGATTGCCGCAGCGGGTGATGGAACTGGCCGGCCGGGTGGCCGACAAGGCCGTGGCCGAGCGGCAGGTGTCTCAGTTGCTGAAGGCTACGCTCTGTAGGGAGGCGGTTCAGGAGGCACTGATGCCCGATAGTCTGTTTCCGAACGTGCAGCGCATGGAGCAATGGGCCGGACAAGAGACACGTCCTGTGGAGCGTGCCATCCTGCACTCGCTGCTGGCCGGGCGGTGTGCCGACTGGGGAGAGGCCAACCGATGGCAGCTGATGCAGAACAGCCACCTGGATGTGGAGGAGGGTGACGAACCGACCGATATGCGCGAAGGAAGCTTCCGCCTGTTGCTCCGACGCATCCGGCGGCACATTGATGCTTCGCTGGCCGATGTGGAGCCGTTGATGAAGAGCTCTTCCGGCAGTTACCTTCCTTTCGTCCTGCAGGGGGCTGACAGCCGTCATTACGGACATGATATGTACCATCTGCTGCTCCGTCGGGCTGTGGACATCGACAGACGGTTTCACTCCTCCCTGGCTGAGGACGACCGGATACCGTACCGCATAGATACCCTCTATCAGACGGCGATACGTCGCTATCGGGAGCGACCCGGTGCGGAGGAGGCCGTCCTGCTGCTGTCGCTGGACGAGGCCGAGTGGCAGATGGAGCGGCAGACGACATCGGCTGCACCTTATCTCGACTACGATGCCTGTCTGGCCGATGCCCGCCAACGCTATCTGCAACGCCTGGATGCCTTGGCCGAGGAGTTTGGTCCGCAACAGCTGGCTGCGGAAATCTACCTGCGCAAGGCTCGTCTGCTGAGTGAACGGGCTCGGCCGGGAGACCTGCCAGCTGCCTTGCATACCTGCGACGAAGGCATCCGTCGCTATGCCGCTTATGCCCGCATTGATGCCTTGAAGCAGGTGCGCGAACAGCTGACACATCCCGCCGTGAGCCTCCATTTGGAGGAGGCAGGAGGCTATCCCGGTGATTCTCTGCCGGTGCGGTTGACCTACACCCGTGCGTCGGCTGTCCCACTGCGCCTCTATGCCACCGACTTTGCCGAAGTGCCCGAGGATGCCATTACCCGGCAGACCTATCGGCAGCACGCCCGCTGCATCGATTCACGGCCTGTCAGGCTGCTTCCGCAACCAAAGGCCGGCTACGCTGCCGAGGAGTGGGGCTATCTGCCTTCGGATACGACCCTTACCCTTGGTCTGCCTTCCCAGCCGGGTGTCTACATCGTCCGGCTGCTCTCCGACCGCAACGAACCTGCCACAGAGACCTATCTGGCTCTGACCCGTCTGAAGGTGCTGACACTGAATCTGGGTAACGGGCAGACGGAGTTCTGTGTGGTGGATGCCTGTTCGGGCCACCCCGTAGAGGGGGCGGTGGTGAATTGCTATGGCTACGGACAGGGCGGCAAGAGGGAACTGTTGGCTAAGGTGACCACCGATGCTGGCGGGAAAGCGTTGATTGACAGGAACGAACGCATCCGCACCTATGTAGCCCGCAAGGGGGACGACCGGGCCATGCCCTCCCAATCCCTCTACCTGCTGCCGGCACGGCGACACGACGGACAGCAACCTGTCCGGTCGCTGACGCTCCTTACCGACCGTGCGCTCTACCGACCCGGTCAGACAGTCTATGTCAAGGGAGTGGCCTACAGTGCTACCGAGGCGCAGGCTGCCGTCACGCCCGACCGCGAGTACGAGCTACAGCTGCTGGATGTCAATCGGAAGGTGATAGCCTCCCGGTCAGTCCGTACGGGTGATTTCGGCTCCTTTGCCACCGAATTTGTCTTGCCGTCGCATTGCCTGAACGGTCGTTTCACGTTGCGTACCGGCTCGGGGGAAGGAAGTACCTCCATCCGGGGGGAAGAATACAGACGTCCTACATTTGAAATCAGCTTTGACCCCGTCAGCGAACCCTATCGGGTGGGCGACCGCCTTTCTCTGACAGGCCGGGTGAAGACGCTGCATGGGATGCCTGCCAGCCGCCTGCCCATCGCCTATACAGTGACGTGCAGCAGCGATGCGGTAGGGTGGGGTGCTGCTACACAGACCCCGTTGCAGTCGGACACGCAGCTGCTGGACGACGAAGGACGCTTCACGTTGCCCTGCACCTTGGAACGCCCTGTTCCCTCATCGCCCTACGCACGGAAGCATCCGGCTTCTGCCACCTATCGGGTGGATGCGACGGTGACCGATGAGGTGGGGGAGACACAGACCGCCACCTGCACCCTGCAGGCTGATGGACATCGTTACTTCTTCCAGACCACGCTGCCGCCGCAGCTCTGCAAGGAGGATTCACTCTCCTTCACTGTGCGGATAGAGAACGCACAGCAGGTGCCGCAACCGCTGGCCGGCTACTACCGCCTCTACCGAGAGGGCGAGGAGCGGGTGACAGCGGAAGGGCGTTTCCAGACCAACCGTCCGCACGACTTCTCGGCCTGGCGCAATGTGCCCTCCGGCCGTTACCGTCTGGAACTCTCTGTGCTCGATTCATTGGGACGCGAGGTGCCCGATTCGCTCGCTGCCAACCGCTCGGCTAAGTGCCTGCTCTACTCCCGTCGGGATGTCCGGTTGCCCTACGCTGCCGACCTGTTCTGCGAGGTGGAGCAGACGGAGTTTGATGCGGAACGACCAGCCGTATTCTTGGTGGGCACTTCGCACCGCGACGTTTGTATGTGGATGGATCTGTTTGATGCCACACAGCGGATAGAGAGCCGCTCCATCCTGCTGAGTGACACGCTGATGCGCATGGAGATACCCTACCAACCGCGTTACGGCGAGGGGGTGACCATTCTGTTCAGCTTGGTAAAAGAGGGAAAACTGTACGAACAGCAGGTGCGCTTGCGGAAGCGGCGGCCGGAGCGTACGCTGCAACTGAAGTGGGAGGTGTTCCGCGACCGTCTGCGCCCGGGCAGTGAAGAGGAGTGGCGGCTGGTGCTGAACGCTCCACAAGGAGGAGTGGCCGATGCCGAACTGCTGGCCTTGATGTATGATGCGTCGTTGGATTTGCTGGCTCCTCATCGTCCTTCGCTTCGCTGGGCACCCTCTACCCGCTACTTCGCGCCCTTCCACGGTCGCAGTGGCCATCACTCGGCCTATCTTG
>SAMEA3663248__coassemble_1044_pt1 | contig 8906 bp, 9 predicted proteins | sample SAMEA3663248__metabat2_low_PE_023 | metagenome-assembled genome bin SAMEA3663248 (sample SAMEA3663248) | pig gut metagenome | biome: pig gut; feature: pig-associated habitat; material: faeces | place: China | collected 2013
TCCGCGTCGATGCCAATTTCGACCTGAACTTCCGCCTCGGCAAAGATACCGTGAACTTCTACGCACGTGGCTACATCCACAACACGCTGCCCACCTTCTATATGCGCCACTACCACTCCAACCACGATGCGTGGGACATCGAGAATCCGGAGAAGGAGTTGCGCACACGCATCGAAGGCGAACTGAACATCAACCGCTGGCATACCAACCTGCGGGCCGGTGTGGAGAATCTGAAAAACTATACCTACTTCGACGGCAATGCCTTGCCCCAGCAGTACAGTGGCAACATACAAGTCCTCTCGGCTTGCTTGAAGCAGGATTTTCATTTGGGCATCTTCCATCTGGAGAATGAAGTGACCTGGCAGAAGTCGAGCGAAGAGAACATCCTCCCCCTACCCGACCTTTCGCTCTACCACAACTTCTACATACTGACCCGTCTGGCCAAAAAGGTGTTGACGGTACAGTTGGGTGCCGACGTACGCTACTTCAGCAAGTATTACGCTCCCGACTATGCACCTGGCATCCAGCAGTTCCACCTGCAGAAAGCGGACAACCAGATAGAAATTGGCGGATATCCCATCGTAAATGCGTATGCCAATCTGCAGCTGAAGCGCACACGTATCTTCGTCATGATGTCACACGTCAATGCTGGTATGGGAAACAAGAACTATTTCCTGGTACCGCACTATCCCATCAACCCTAAAGTGTTGAAAATCGGTCTCTCCTGGAATTTTTACGATTAACCGTACATCCCTCGTATCCCATGAAACACATCCACATGCTCCAACTGCTATCCCGCAAAAAGTGGATAAATATATCCACAGGTGTATTTATAGGTATGCTGATAGGTACGCTTCTGCCCGACCGCAATCATGCAGCTGACCAGCAACATCCACGCGACTATGCCGAGATAGCCGCTTCGGGCACGATACACGCTACCACCGAATACAACCAACTCAGCTTTCGAGTAGAGGACGACACGTTAGCCGGCTTCCATTACGAACTGATAGAGGCTTTTGCCCGCGACCACGGTCTGAACGTGTCCGTGCAGCCCGAGATGAGCCTTGAACGGCGGATGGAAGGACTTGCTTCAGGAGCGTTCGACGTGATTGCCACCGGCATGTTGGTTACCAGCGAACTGAAAGATTCGCTGTTGCTCACCTCTCCCATCCTGCTCAGCCGACAGGTACTGATTCAACGCCGTGCCGACCTGATGCCCGACTCGTCCATGTTTATCCGCAGCCAACTCGATCTGGCAGGGCGGACGCTGCACGTTGTGAAAGGTTCTCCTTCCATCCTGCGCATCCACAACCTGGCCAACGAAATCGCCGATACCATCTATATAAAAGAGGTGGAGAAATACGGACCCGAGCAGCTGATCGCACTGGTGGCTCATGGTGACATAGACTATGCCATTGCCGACGAACATTTGGCACGTACATTGGCCGACAGCCTACCCCAGCTCGACATCCACACTGCCATCAGCTTTACTCAATTCTATGCTTGGGGAGTCAGCCGCCAGTCACCCGATTTACTGGATAGCTTGAACGGCTGGCTGCAACGCATCAAACAGAGTGCCGAGTACAAGCGCATCTACAAACGTTACTTCTGATTTCTACAACGTTCGTCGGACTTTAATCCTCCAGTTCCCTCAACCAGGCATCCGAAGAAGCATCGCTCGGCATACGCCAGTCGCCACGCGGACTGATGGAGATGCTTCCCACCTTCGGTCCGTCAGGCAGGCACGAACGTTTGAACTGCTGATTGAAGAAGCGGCGGCAGAAGGTCTTGAGCCACTTTCGGATAGTCGCATCGTCGTATACGCCGCGGAAAGTATTGGTAGCCAGAAAGAATATCTTGGCCGGACGGAAGCCGCAACGCATGAAGTAATACAGGAAAAAGTCGTGCAACTCATAGGGTCCCACCAAGTCTTCTGTTATCTGCTTGATATTTCCCTGTTCATCGGCCGGAATCAGCTCTGGACTGATGGGCGTATCTACAATATCCAGCAGTGTGGCTCTCGAAGCCATATCTACATCGTGCTCGGCCACCCATGTCACAAGGTGGCGTACCAACGTCTTCGGCACACTGGCATTGACGCCATACATTGACATGTGGTCACCGTTGTAGGTAGCCCACCCCAATGCCAGTTCCGAAAGGTCGCCGGTACCTATGACCAGTCCCCACGTCTGGTTAGCGATGTCCATCAGCAGCTGTGTACGTTCGCGTGCCTGCGAATTTTCGTACACCACATCGTGCACTGTGGAATCGTGTCCGATGTCCTCAAAATGTTGCAGACAAGCCTTCTTGATGCTGACCTCACGCAGCGTGACACCCAATGAATTCATCAAGCAAACAGCATTGGTGTGCGTGCGGTCGGTAGTGCCAAAGCCTGGCATGGTGACCCCGATGATGCCTTTGCGGTCCCATCCCAGCTTGTCGAACGTCTTGACACACACCAGCAGTGCCAACGTCGAATCAAGTCCGCCGGAAATGCCCACTACTGCACTCTTGGCCTTGGTATGAAGCAACCGCTGTGCCAATCCCGACACCTGTATGGAGAAAATCTCTTCACAACGTTCGTCAAGTGCAGGGCCTTGCGGCACAAAAGGATGCGGATCGTACATGCGGGTCAGGTTCAGCGCACGTCCAGCGACAGCCGGATCCGTAGAGATATGCACCGCTTCCTGGGCGGCACAACGTGCCCTACAAGCTGCGAACGTGGTATTCACCCTCCGTTCTGTACGCAGATACTCCACATCAATCTCGCTGACCACGACCTGACCTTCGAAGCAGAAACGCTTGCTATCGGCCAACGCCACACCGTTCTCGTATATCAAGGCATTGCCGGCAAAGACCACGTCGGTAGTAGATTCGCCAAAACCACACGAACTAAATACATAGCCGGCGATGCAACGGGCCGACTGCTGGCTGATGAGCGAACGCAGATAGGCATGTTTGCCGATACTCTCATCGTCGGCCGAAAGGTTAAAGATGATTTCCGCTCCCTGCAAGGCAAGTGTCGAACTGGGAGGTATAGGAGCCCACAAATCTTCACAAATCTCAATACCGAAGGTTGCCTCTACTGTTTCAAACAGCAAATCACTGCCCATGGGTACCGTCCACACAGACGGACATTACGGGCAGACACTTCGGCAGCCGACGTAAACCAACGTTTCTCATAAAACTCCTTGTAGTTGGGCAGATAGGTCTTGGGCACCACTCCCAACACCTTCCCCTTCTGTAGCACAACAGCCGCATTGAGCAACGCACCGTTGAGCGGAACTGGCATCCCGACGATAGAAATAATGTCCAACTGGCGCGTGTTGTTCAGAATCTGCATCAGCCCCATCTCGGCCTCCTCCAGCAACAGCTGCTGGGCAAAAAGGTCGCCACACGTATAGCCCGTCAGGCACAATTCGGGAAAGACAATGACGCGCACGCCCCGTCCCTCGGCTATAATCACTTCCTTCTCTATCTGTCCGGCATTGAACTTGCAGTCAGCAACCTTCACACGGGGCACTGCAGCCGCCACTTTTACATATCCGTAATCCATATAATTTGAGTTTATGAGTTTTTAAGTTTATCAGGAATATCGGATTCCTATATAATACATATTATATCCCAAACCATTCCTTTTTTATTCTCTCCGCAAAATTACATGATAATTTTCACAAAAAAAATAGCTGAAAGATTTGGATAATAAAAAGAAGTCGCTATATTTGCAAGTGAAATAAATATGAAACTATTACAACTTTAACAAAAAGAACACTATGGATGCCATCAAACGGTTGCAGAGTCATCACATCAAGCCCTCCTTGCAGCGCATCGCCATCATGAGCTATCTGATGGAGCATTGCACACATCCTACGGTAGATGAGATATACACCGCTTTGGCACCTGACATACCCACGCTCTCCAAAACCACTGTATACAACACGCTGAAACTGCTTACCGAGCAGGGAGCCACCCAGACACTGACCATTGACGAGCGTAACACCTGTTACGAAGCCACCACCTCGCCTCACGCCCACTTCCTGTGCAAGCGGTGTGGACGCATCTACGACATACCTTGCCACAAGCACACTCAGGTGCCTTCAGAAGCACAGTGCGAGGGGCACACGGTTCAGGAGGTTCACCACTACTACAAAGGCATCTGCAAGCAGTGCCGTATGCAGGAAGAGCAAGGAAGCTAATGACAGCGAACAATCAGTGTACGCTGGCTGTTAACTGATTCAGAGAATAAAAAAAGTTGATAAAAAGAGATAACTAACTATATTCATTAACCCATAAAACAACAAGAAAAAGTCATGAAAAAGTTTAGATGTACAGTTTGCGGTTACGTTTATGAAGGCGATGCCGCTCCCGAAAAGTGCCCTTTGTGTAAAGCTCCCGCCAGCAAGTTTGTAGAGGTAGAAGAAGCTGTAGCAGGTGGTCCGCTGACCTTCGTTGACGAGCATGTAATTGGCGTAGCCAAAGGTTGCGACGACGAAATGATTAAAGACCTGAACAACCACTTCATGGGCGAATGCACTGAAGTTGGTATGTATCTGGCTATGAGCCGTCAGGCTGACCGCGAAGGTTATCCTGAAGTAGCAGAAGCTTTCAAGCGCTACGCTTGGGAAGAAGCAGAACACGCTTCTAAGTTCGCCGAACTGCTGGGCGACTGTGTATGGGACACCAAGACCAATCTGGAGAAACGTATGAACGCTGAAGCTGGTGCTTGCGAAGACAAGAAGCGCATTGCTACCCGTGCCAAGGCTTTGAATCTGGATGCTATCCACGACACAGTTCACGAGATGGCTAAGGACGAGGCTCGTCACGGAAAGGGCTTTGAAGGCCTGTATAACCGCTACTTCAAGAAGTAAAAGGAGAACAGACTGACAGTCTTTCATAGAGAAGGGGTGCAACTGATGCTGCACCCCCTTTTCTTTTTTTTCGCTGCTGAAAATCAGATGGTCATTTCAGAACTCACTGCTGAAATGGAATTTAATGTGCTTGAAATCCATCTGCGCCATCTGCAATACATATCCGCTATCGGCCAGAAAGACATCGCGTCCTTCACGGTCGTGCGCCATATACTGGTATTTGCGCTTCTTGAAGGCTTCCAGTTCTTCGGCATCGTCACTCTCTATCCAGCACGCCTTATAGAGACTGATGGGCTCCCAGCGGCAACGTGCATTGTACTCATTCTCCAGTCGGTACTGTATAACCTCAAACTGCAGCTGCCCCACGGTACCGATAATCTTGCGGCCGTTGAACTGGTTGACAAAGAGCTGTGCCACACCCTCGTCCATCAACTGATCGATACCCTTGGCCAACTGCTTCTGCTTCATGGGATCGGCATTCTCGATATACTTGAACATCTCGGGCGAAAAGCTGGGCAAACCACGGAAATGCAACATTTCCCCTTCAGTCAACGTATCGCCGATTTTAAAGGTTCCGTTATCCGGCAGGCCAATGATATCACCCGCCCAAGCCTCGTCAATGGTCGTTTTCCGCTGTGCCATGAACTGAGTAGGGCTGGAGAACCGCATCGTCTTCCCATGACGTACATGCAGATAGGGGGTATTACGGGTGAACTTGCCTGAGCAAATCTTACAGAATGCCACACACGAGCGGTGATTGGGGTCTATATTAGCCGTTATCTTGAAAATAAAGCCGGTGAACTTAGACTCTTCAGGAGCGACAGAACGCTCTTCGGCTTGCACTGGTCGTGGGCTGGGAGCTATTTCGACAAAGGTATTGAGCAGTTCCTCCACACCAAAATTGTTGAGTGCCGACCCGAAAAAGACCGGTGCCAGTTCGCCCTTCAGGTATTCCTCGACCTGAAAATCAGGATAGACCCCATCAATCAGCTCCAGCTCCGATCGCAAGCGTTCTGCCAAGTCGGCACCGATGCGTTTGTCCAGTTCGTCGGAGTGTATATCTACCTCTACCTTCTCTGTCACCACCTGTTTGGAAGGTTGGAAGAGATTCAGATTCTGTTCATAGATATTGTATACACCCTTGAAACGTACACCGCTTTCGATGGGCCACGTCAACGGCCGCACATGAATGCTCAATTCCTCCTCCAGTTCATCCAACAGGTCAAAGGGATCCTTGGCTTCGCGGTCCATTTTGTTGACAAAGATTATGACGGGCGTATTTCGCATACGACATACCTCCATCAGTTTCCTTGTCTGCGTTTCCACACCCTTGGCTCCATCCACCACAATGATGACACTATCTACCGCCGTCAGCGTACGGTACGTATCCTCTGCAAAGTCCTGGTGACCCGGCGTGTCAAGGATGTTGATTTTGTAGTCGTGATAATCGAACTCCATCACCGAAGTGGTGACTGAGATACCACGCTGCTTCTCAATGTCCATCCAGTCGGATGTGGCTGTTTTCTTGATTTTATTACTTTTCACCGCTCCTGCCACCTGTATCTGTCCGCCGAAAAGCAGCAGTTTCTCGGTAAGCGATGTCTTACCGGCATCAGGATGTGCGATGATGGCAAACGTTCGTCTTCTTTCTATTTCGTTCATATATGAGTATTTTATCTACAAGTTACGGATTGGGAAGTTCTGCCGTGAGTTTCTCTACACATTCCTGCAGACTCTCTTCCCAATGGGGAATAACGATGCCGTATGTACGCTTGATTTTTGTTTTGTCAAGCACCGAATAGGCCGGTCGGGGAGCCTTTGCCGGATACTCGTCGGTGTGCAGAGGTGACACGTGGCAGGTTCTGATGCCCGCCAACCGATGAATGGCCACAGTAAAGTCATACCAGGAACAGACACCCTCGTTGCTGAAGTGGTAAATGCCCGGCACAACACCCTGATCGATGGCCGTCTGAATGGCGCGGGCCAAATCGCGCGCATAAGTAGGTGTACCGATCTGATCGAATACAACGCCCAAATGGTCATGTTCGCGTCCCAATCGGAGCATGGTTTTCACAAAGTTGTTACCAAAGGTGGAGTAAAGCCATGCCGTACGCACAATCATCGTACGGCTGCAACAACGCATGGCCTCTTCCTCACCAGCCAGTTTGGTGCGTCCGTACACGGAGTTGGGACAAGGCGTCATTTCTTCGGTATAGGGCAGATGCCCCGTTCCATCGAACACATAGTCTGTAGAGACCTGCACCAAAGCTGCCCCGCACGCCTCGGCAGCAGCTGCCAGATAGCCGGGTGCCAGATGGTTCAGCCGGTCACACAAGTCCGGATTATCCTCCGCCTTATCCACTGCCGTATAAGCAGCGCAATTCACTATCACCTCAACGGCATTTTCTCTTACAAAAGAGCATACGGCCTGTTCATCACAGATGTCTAACTCCTGCACATCGGTAAAGAGATAGGTGTGCAACGAGCCTTCTGCTGCCAACGCCCTCATTTCATTGCCAAGTTGACCGTTGGCTCCAGTAACTAATATTTTCATTCCTTTCCTATTATATATTATTTTCCACAACCCTCTTCCGCCTTCCACGCTTGCGCCAGCATTCCGATGAAGGTTCCTATGGTCTCCAATGCCTTCTGTGTACCGGCGCTGATTTCCTTTTTCTGCAAGCGTAACAGCAAAACTCCATAGAGAGCCTCAAAACAGGTCTCCAGTTCAGACTCTTCCCGATTGGCCCCTGCCCGTTGCCTCAACTCTACGATAAAGGACAGTGCCTTAAAGTATGCGGCATTGTAGAAGGGGTGGTCGGTCGATGCCATCAACTCAGCATGCAATTCCTGCAGTTGCAGCAGTACATTGCGATTGATCTGCAGATGTCCCTTCTCCGTCACACCTTCGGCCCGCATCATGTCGCACAGATTGCCATACCACTCCTCCAATGCGTTCCTCTGTTCCTCGGGATATCGGCTCACCACCTGCATCCGCAGGCGGTCGATGTCGCATCCGTGCGCACGAAGCAAGTCCTCCACCTGCCACATGTACACCAGATACTCAGCGATGTTCTCTTTCTTCAGTTGTTTGGCGATATACATATCTCGACTTCAATTTTTTAAGCATCCATGTTATCACATGCACACAGTCGTCTCTCTCCCATCCGTGCGGAAATTTTACTAATAGAGCGACTGCCCCATCAAAGTAAATGCCAGCCCCAACAGCGACACCAGCACCACGATGCTGCCAATGACCCGATTGAGTATCCAGATGCCACGCAGATTGAACTGGCGGCGCACTTTGTTCACAAAATAAGTGATACCTAACCACCACGACAGAGCCCCCACGGCAATAGCCAGATAGCCGGAAACGGCTTCGAACAGCAAGACCCCTTCACTGACAAAAGCAAAACGGGCAAACAAGCCAATGAAGAGGAAAATGATAAGTGGGTTGGAGAGGGTAACAAAAAAGGCCGTCAGGAAATTGTGGAGATACGTCCCCTTGTTGACCGACATGGGACGCAACGAACGTACAGGATTGCTACGGAACGTATAAATGCCAAAAGCCAGCAACATGACACTGCCCAGCAACTGCAAATAGAAGATGTTCTTGTTGACATAGTCAAACACAAAGCTCATACCATAGCCCGTCAGCAATGCATAGAAAATATCACTGAGCGAAGCCCCTACCCCCGTCACAAACCCATACCAACGACCCTTGTTGAGCGTGCGCTGAATACACAGCACGCCCACAGGACCCAATGGCGCAGACACAGTCACGCCGATGATGAACCCCTTCCATACAATGTCGAATATGGTCTCCAACTGAATCATGGCTGCAAATATCGCACTTTTTTACGAGATACAAAGTAGAATCCGTGCAAAAATACGTGTAAAGCCTCGTTTCCAGCTGATGAGAAGCTACACATCCTCACCTTCCACAAAAAAACCGCATTATTTACAACTTTCTTTTGTTTATACCTTAAATCCGCAACACTATAAAATAAAAATAATATTAAGCACCTGAGCAACAAT
>SAMEA3663248__coassemble_1050_pt1 | contig 8847 bp, 5 predicted proteins | sample SAMEA3663248__metabat2_low_PE_023 | metagenome-assembled genome bin SAMEA3663248 (sample SAMEA3663248) | pig gut metagenome | biome: pig gut; feature: pig-associated habitat; material: faeces | place: China | collected 2013
GGCATTGAATTCCTGCTGAAGCCGGACTTCAGCAAGGTGGACAGCACCGTGTTGCTGAATGCTACCGGGCAAGCGTTCTTCTCGCTCAGCTTGGGTATGGGATGTCTCTGCACGTATGCATCCTATTTTCGTGATGACACGAACCTACCCCGTACTGCATTCAACGTGGCCGCCATCGACACACTGGTAGCCATTCTGGCCGGCTTCATCATCTTCCCGGCTGCCTTTTCGGTAGGCATACAACCCGATGCCGGTCCCAGCCTGCTCTTCATCACCCTACCTAACGTGTTCCAGCAAGCCTTTGGTTCGTTGCCATGGTTGGCTGTGCTGCTCTCACTGCTCTTCTATGTATTGCTGGCATTGGCTTCGCTCACTTCTACTATCTCCATGCACGAAGTGGTAACGGCTTACCTGCACGAAGAGTTTAACCTGCCGCGTAGCAAGGCGGCTCGACTGGTGACAAGCGGCTGCATCCTGCTGGGTATCTTCTGTTCGCTTTCGCTTGGAGTAGGTAAAGAGTATACACTGTTCGGACTGACGCTGTTCGACATCTTCGATTTCCTGACTGCCAAGATCATGCTGCCATTGGGAGGCCTTTTCATTGCGCTGTTTACCGGTTGGTACCTGGACAAGCAGCTTTTCCGATCGGAGGTGACCAACAACGGCACACTGAAGTTTGCCTTCTACAAGACGCTGGTATTTGTCCTGCGCTACATCGCTCCGATAGGTATCGCAGCCATCTTCATCAACGAGTTGGGGCTTCTGAAGGGCTGATGGCTCCATCCTTCAGATGGATGGTGCGGTCGGTAATGCGGGCCAGAGTTTCGTCGTGTGTAACGATGACAAAGGTCTGCCCGAAACGGTCGCGCAGGTCGAAAAAGAGCTGGTGCAGTTCTGCCTTATTGTGCGAATCCAGACTGCCCGAAGGTTCGTCGGCCAGTACCACAGCCGGTCTGTTGATGAGTGCACGCGCCACGGCCACCCGCTGTTTCTCTCCTCCAGAGAGTTCATTGGGTTTGTGTCCGGCCCTATCAGCCAGTCCCATGAATTCCAGTATCTCCAAGGCTGCACTCCTGGCCTCCGTCTCTCTCTTTCCAGCGATAAAGGCCGGAATCATCACATTCTCCAAAGCTGTGAATTCGGGCAGCAACTGATGAAACTGAAAGACGAATCCGATGTGCCGGTTGCGGAAAGCAGACAATTCCCGTTCCTTCATCCTATCTACCTGAATACCGTCGATACATACCGACCCGCTATCGGGTGCATCCAAGGTGCCCATTATCTGTAGTAATGTGGTCTTTCCCGCACCACTGGGGCCCACGATGCTGACCACCTCACCACGCCCAACCTGCAAATCGATGCCACGCAGCACCTGCAGAGAGCCGAAACTTTTGGTTATATTCTCTAATCGTATCATGATAACTTAACGTGAGTTCGATATAATGTCTAAGGACTAAGATCATAGCCCTTACGCGATTACCACTTCTGTTCACAGAGCCCAAAATTACGGAGATTTATTGTATAGCAGATGATTTTTGCAAGGAATTTGCAGCCCGACAGAGAAAATAAATGTTAGAAAGACGTTCATACAGGATAAATAACCGAATAAATTTATTATTTTTGCAGGTGATAATGATAACTATGCGTTGTTCCACGATAAAAGACATTTATATCTATGATGGATCAGTCATTAAATAAAATATCCAATTAACAGACGATGAAGAGATATACGTTAACATCTTGTTTGTTGGTCTTATCAACAATACTAAATGCTCAAGAAGTGTTTGGAGTGTGGGACAAGTCGGAATCTCCGTTAATTATTGGGCAACTGGTTAGTCAACGGTTTATTGATGTACCTCATCCCAACTTCAATGGCAACCCTGCCCCTCCCAATGAAATCACCTATCCTGAAACATGCGCGTGGTTTGGGGCCTTACGTTTTGCTGCTCTGACTAAAGATACTATTCTGTCCGAAAAACTGGAACAACGTTTTCTTCCGATATTCGGTTCTGAGCACCGTTTACAGCCCAAGCCTGATCATGTGGACCACACGGTTTTCGGTACTATACCTTTGCAGTTATTTCAGATAACCGGTAATAAAGTATATTATGAAATGGGGTTGTGGTATGCGGACGAGCAGTGGAGAATGCCTTTTAATTCAAAACGAGAAGAGTATCAGGAGTTACTGGACAATGGATTGAGCTGGCAAACAAGATACTGGATAGACGATATGTATATGATATCGGCTATTCAGTCGCAAGCGTTTGTCGTAACCAATGATTCCAACTACATCAATCGGGCAGCTTTTGAAATGGTATCTTATCTGGATAAAATCCAGAAGGCGAACGGACTGTTTTATCATGCAGAGGATGCACCATTTTTCTGGGGAAGAGGAAATGGGTGGATGGCAGCTGGCATGTGTGAGCTTTTAGGTTTATTGCCAGAATCTAATATTTACAGATCGCGCATTCTGAAATCTTATCATCAAATGATGAAAACTCTATGCTTATACCAGAAGGATGATGGTTTATGGGGACAATTAGTAGATGATCCCACCACTTGGTCGGAAACTTCAGGTAGTGCGATGTTTACTTATGCCATGATAAGGGGTGTACGGAAAGGATGGCTTGACAAATCAATTTTCGTTCCCGTAATACGTAAGGCATGGAAAGCTCTGATTAGTCACATCAATGAATATGGCGACATTGATTCAGTATGTGAAGGAACCAACAAAACCAATGACCGCCTATTCTATTTGAATAGAAAAACTTTGGTCGGAAACATGCACGGCCAAGCACCTGTCTTATGGTGCGTCAACGCATTTATTGAATAAACAAATTACTAAATTATGAAAAGAATAGCTTTATTTATACTCGCACACGCAGTTGGGTGTTTTCTCTTTGCTAAAGAATATAGTCTAAAGTCTCCCGATGAGCGTATCCAAGTAAAGATACAGATTGACCATTCAATCCGATATGCTGTATTTGCTGACCAGCATTTGATTATGGACAGTTGTACGCTCTCCATGAGTTTGCAAGATGCCCGGTTGGGAATCAATCCCAAAGTCAGAAAAGTTAAAAGGAGTTCTACTGATGAAATGATAAAAAGGGAAATTCCCTTCAAAAATGCGTTTGTAAAAAACCGCTGCAATACGTTGGAGCTGGCATTTAATGGCAATTACGCCATTGAGTTCAAAGCGTTTGATAACGGAATAGCCTATCGCTTCATTACAGATATGGAGGGGGATGTTGAAGTATTATCGGAAGAGTGCCAAGTCAATTTCCCGGCAAACTATCTGGCACATTTATCCCAGCCCGACGGATTCAAGACATCTTATGAATATCCTTATACGCATGTGTGGACAGAAGAGTATTCGTCAAAGGACCGCATGTCATACCTGCCCATATTGATAGAGACAGACCAACAGTATAAGATACTTATCTCAGAAGCTGATTTGCATGACTATCCTTGTATGTTCTTCAAGAGCAACGACAGGGGAGGGCTCTCCTCAACCTTCCCCTTATATCCGCTTGAGTTTGGTGAAGACGGAGATCGAAGTGTGAAAATTCTGTCAGAAGCCAACTACATTGCCAAAACGACTGGACGCAGACAGTATCCATGGAGATTTTTTGTTATTTCGCATGAAGATAAAGAACTGGTATCCAATGAGATGTCTTATATCCTTTCATCACCTTGCGTTTTAGATGACTATCACTGGATAAAACCGGGTCAAGTCAGCTGGGAATGGTGGCATGACGCACGGCTATATGGCGTAGATTTTCGCTCTGGTTACAATATGGATTCTTACAAATACTATATTGATTTCGCTTCAACATTCGGCATTCCCTATATCATTATGGACGAAGGTTGGGCCAAGAGTACTTTAGATCCATTCACCCCGAATCCAACCATCGATTTGCCTGCACTCATTGAATATGGCAGGAAGAAGAATGTCAAAATCGTCTTGTGGCTTACATGGCTGACCGTGGAGAAGAACTTTGACTTGTTCAAACGTTTCTCTGATTGGGGCATTGCTGGTGTGAAAATTGATTTCATGGACAGGAGTGACCAATGGATGGTCAACTTCTACGAACGTGTGGCAGCGGAAGCTGCAAAACACCGACTTTTTGTTGATTTCCATGGAGCATTCAAACCTGCAGGACTTGAACGACGCTATCCGAACGTCTTGTCGTATGAGGGTGTATTAGGGATGGAACAAGGTGCTAACTGCAAACCCTCTAATTCCATTTATTTGCCTTTTATGAGAGGGGCTGTGGGACCTATGGATTTCACTCCGGGATCCATGCTGTCTGCACAACCGGAAGATAACCGTTCCACACGTGCCAATGCGATGGGTTCTGGTACCCGTGCTTACCAGATGGCGCTCTTTGTTGTATTTGAAAGCGGCCTCCAGATGTTAGCAGATAATCCTGTTTATTATTATCGCGAGCGTGAATGTACAGAATTCATCTCCAGTGTTCCTGTTGTGTGGGATGAGACTCGAGTATTAGATGCGAGGGCAGGAGAATTTGTCATCATTGCCCGGCGTTCAGGCAAGAAATGGTTTATTGGAGCCATAACGAACGATAAAGGCCGTGAACTCAGCATTGACCTCGATTTTCTGTCTGACACGGCACAATGGCACTTGACCTGTTTCCAAGATGGCATCAATGCCGACAGACAAGCCATGGACTACAAGAAAACCAATCAAAAAGTTGACAGGCAGACTCATCTGAAATTAAGGCTCGTTCGTAATGGGGGATGGGCTGGAGTAATCGAACCCCTTCAGCCATAAAAAGGTTAGCTTCCTTTCGGACGGAACCACTTGTAGAACCACTTGCCCACCGAATCGTAACGACGGATGCTGGCCTCGTGATGGCTGGGTGCAAAGAGCGAGACATTCTCCTGCGGGTCACCGTACTGGTCGGGATAGAGTAGCAGCACACTGTTGTTATTAAAGTAGCGGGACACCTGGGTCGGCAGACGGTCAAACGAAGGATGGTAAGAGATGAATCCCCGGCGGGCACTGACGATGACCAGCAGATGGTCGTAGCTGACGTGCCCGGTCAGCAGCAGCAAATCATCCCACTCCTCCAACTCGCAGAACTCCGTCCGCAGGTTGTCGTGCATCTTCCGGACATATCCTTCGATATAGCGCCCTGTCTCCCGCTGGGTGAAGAACTGCATCCTGCATCCCAGTTGGCCTCCCATACGGCATAGATGCTCCAGCCATTTGTAGAAACCCACTTCATACTCCGCCTTGGACGGCACGGCCACTACCACCTTCCGCCACGTATTGGGTGGCATCAGGCTGCGCAGTATCATCACTTCGCGGTGCGTACCCTTCAACACATTCTCACCAATCAGACCGTAGAACGAATCGGCGATGTTCGTCTGGTGATGCAAGCCGATGACCACCTCGCCCACCTCGTACTCGCGCATGGTGTGGATAATGCCCGAAGCAATGTTGTTGCTTACTCTACTGATGGTTTTCATCTTCACATCAGCCGCCGCAGCAATGTTCACGGCTTTTTCCAGATTCATCTTGCCCTGCTGACGCTTGCGTTCGTCCCCATCGTTGTCATACGATACGCTCAGTCCCAACAGACTTTCAGGCATGTGCGGATTGCGTATCATGATGGCAAACTCGGTCAGCATGTCTACAGTCAGCGGATTGGAGTAGGTAATCATACATCGCCCGTGATTGCTGCCCCGGTTCTGTTCCAACGAAGCATCTGACATGGCGATACTGCGTGAAGCGCGCTCCGTAGCCAGCGAACTGAGGATGCAAGAGGCCAGAATCACCATCACCGTACCGTTCAGCACCACATCATCCATCAGATAGACACCCGGTGCAATCTCTAACTGAGTCCCTATCATTACCATGGCCAATGCACCTGCCGCATGGGCATTGGTCAGTCCAAACATCATCCGTCGCGAATCACCGTCCATACCAAACAGACGTTGCATCAGCCAGGAAGCCAACCATTTGGTCAGCACCGCCGTGACTATCATCACCACAATGACCTTCAGTGTTTCCCAGCCTCCCAACAAGATACGTACGTTGATGAGCATCCCCACCCCTATCAGGAAATAGGGAATGAAGAGTGCATTGCCCACAAACTCTATACGGTTCATCAGGGGGGATACATGAGGTATCAGGCGGTTGATGACCAAACCAGCCAAAAAGGCACCCAACAGGCCCTCCAGTCCGGCCAGTTCGGCCAATGCCGCACTCAAGAAGACCAATGCCAATACAAATATATATTGCATCACACTGTCATTGTAACGGCGGAAGAAGGCGCGTCCCAGACGAGGGAAGAACAGAATGACAAACGCACCGTATAACAAAAACTTAACGACAAACCAGACCCAGAACATACCGTCGGCACCCTGGCTATGGGCCCCGACAATACCTGCCAGAATAAGCAGAGAGACAAAAGCAGCAAAGGCGGTGGCCACCACCGACAGCACCACACTGACATGCTTACCCATACCGTAACGTCCCACAATGGGATAGGCCACCAACGTATGCGACGAGAAGATGCAGGCCAGCAGCAGCGACGTCATCCACGAATACCGAAGCACATAGAAGCCGACCAGCAAACCGCCCACAAAGGGAATGGAGAACGTCAGCAGTCCGAAGAGCATCCCCCGCCGGCCATGCCGTGCAAAGTTGCCCATATCCATCTCCAGCCCGGCCAGAAACATGATATAGTAGATACCCACCTTGCCAAACAGCTCAAAACTGCTGTCACGCTCCAGCAGATTGAATCCATGCTCACCCACCAGCACACCGGCCAGTATCAGTCCGATGATGTGAGGAATGCGCAACCGACTCAGCAACAGTGGCGCAAACAGGATGATGACTAGCACCAGAAAGAAAATCCAGGTGGGATCGGTAATCGGAAGATGTATATCAAACATAGCGGTATCCTTTTCTTTGGGTACAAAAATAGAGAAAAACCATGAATAACGAAAACAGACATCCAAAAGAAACAAAGCACTAAAACAGAGATTGCTGAAAAAAAGTGCACAGACTTAACATAATTTGCTGCAAAATGTATAAATTTGCAGCCCATTTACAGTCTATTCAAAACATAACGTATATACTAACTATAAAAAAAGAAAGAAATGAAAGTAGCAATTGTTGGAGCAAGCGGAGCCGTAGGACAAGAGTTCCTGCGAGTGCTCGATGAGAGGAATTTCCCGGTGGATGAATTAGTGTTGTTCGGTTCGAAGCGCAGCGCGGGAACCAAATATACATTCCGTGGTAAACAGATCGAGGTGAAACTCTTGCAACACAATGATGACTTTAAAGGGGTAGACATTGCCTTCACTTCCGCAGGCGCAGGTACTTCTAAAGAGTATGCCGAGACCATCACCAAGTATGGAGCCGTGATGATAGATAACTCCAGCGCCTTCCGCATGGATACCGATGTACCTCTGGTGGTACCCGAAGTAAATGCTGCCGATGCACTGAACCGTCCGCGCGGCATCATTGCTAACCCCAACTGCACCACCATCCAGATGGTAGTGGCCCTGAAGGCCATTGAACAGCTTTCACACATCAAGACCGTACATGTGTCCACCTATCAGGCTGCCAGCGGTGCAGGTGCTGCAGCCATGGACGAACTGTACGAACAATATCGCCAGGTGCTGGCCGGAGAACCGGTGAAGGTAGAGAAGTTTGCCTATCAGCTGGCCTTCAATCTGATTCCACAAATCGATGTCTTCACCGACAACGGCTATACGAAGGAAGAGATGAAGATGTACAATGAGACTCGTAAGATTATGCACAGCGACGTGCGTGTCAGCGCCACCTGTGTGCGTGTCCCTGCCCTGCGGTCGCACTCGGAAAGCATCTGGGTGGAGACAGAACGCCCCATCGGTGTGGAGGAAGCCCGCGAAGCCTTTGCCAAGGGAGAAGGGCTGGTGCTGATGGACAACCCCGCAGAGAAGGAGTACCCCATGCCGCTCTTCTTGGCCGGCAAGGATCCCGTCTATGTGGGCCGCATCCGCAAGGATTTGAGCAACGAGAACGGACTGACCTTCTGGATTGTGGGCGACCAGATTAAGAAGGGTGCCGCCCTCAACGCCGTGCAGATAGCCGAATGGCTGATTAAGGAAAAAGCTCTGTAAAAGCGGGGCGCACCCGCGCCCCTGCACACGAAGAAGGGTGCATCTTGGCAACACAGACTGCCGAGATGCACCCTTCTCTTCTATCCCCGCGGGAGGAGGGCTTACTGGCGATTGGGAGTCTCCCAACGACGGGTCTCGCTGCAGGTCAAGGTCAGTACCTGGTCGCCGGCCTGCATACGGAAGTCGCCGGCCTCCAGCACCCAGTGGCCGTCGTAGCCCACGAAGGCCAGATCGCTGCCCTTCAGCTTCAGGGTGACGGTCCGTGTCTCACCCGGCTGGAGGGAAACCTTCTCGAACTGACGCAGGCGACGATTGTCAGGCGTGAGCGAAGCCACCAAGTCGCTGCTGAAGAGCAGGACGCTCTCCTTGCCCGCCACACGACCGGTGTTGGTCACGTCGACCGTGAAGGTAATCACATCGTCAGCGGTGAAGCGGGTCTTGTCGGCACGCAGGTTGCTGTAGGCAAAGGTGGTGTAGCTCAGGCCGTAGCCGAAGGCCCACTGCACGTTGACCACGGCATCGTAGTTGTAGGCGCCCTCCATCTGCTTGCCGATGTGCTCGCACGGCTTATAGTCGTAGGTGATGAGCGAGTTGATTTCCTTGGGATAGGTGAAGGGTAGGCGGCCGCTGAAGTTGGCCTCGCCGGCCAGCAATCGGGCCAGGGCATCGCCACCATAGTTGCCGGGCAGCATGACGTGAACCACG
>SAMEA3663248__coassemble_1072_pt1 | contig 8753 bp, 7 predicted proteins | sample SAMEA3663248__metabat2_low_PE_023 | metagenome-assembled genome bin SAMEA3663248 (sample SAMEA3663248) | pig gut metagenome | biome: pig gut; feature: pig-associated habitat; material: faeces | place: China | collected 2013
GTGGGTCGGACACAGAAGGAGATGAAGAAGATACTGGGCGACCGTTTCCAAGTACTGAACCGATACGAGCAGCAGGCCGACGTCTTTCGCATCATGGAGATAGAGAAGTTCATCTCTTACCTATTCCTTACCTTTATCCTGGCCATTGCCTGCTTCAATATCATCGGATCGCTCTCCATGCTGATACTGGACAAGCGTGAAGATGTGGAGACGCTGCGCAACCTGGGAGCCGACGACCGCCTGATAACCCGCATATTCTTGTTCGAAGGCGGACTGATATCGCTATGGGGAGCCTTGGGAGGTATCATCCTGGGGCTGCTTCTGTGCTTCCTGCAACAGCACTTCGGCCTTATCTCCTTGGGAGGCGGGAACGGAGTCTTTCTGGTGGATGCCTATCCGGTCAGCGTCCATCTATCGGACATTGCATTGGTATTTGCCACCGTAGTGACGGTGGGATTCCTATCGGTCTGGTATCCGGTCCGCTACCTAAGCCGCAGGCTTCTGCAAAGAGACTGATTATACCTACTTACATTTCGGCTTCACCTCAACAGATTGATTCATACAGTAGGTTTTCTTGGCAGTACCTCGGTGAGAGTACGCTGGTACTCCGGTGTAAGGACTGCAGTACTCCATACGGAGTACCGGTGTAATCGTAATAAAAGTACTGCTGTAATCTTAGTAAGAGTACTGGGTCAAGGGAACTACTTCTTCCGAATGATGGTAAGGCCGTCGCGTAGCGGAAGGATGACCTTCTCGACCCGTCGGTCGCGAGCAACGACCTCATTGAACTCCTTGATGCGGAGGGTCTGCAGGTCTGAAGCATGGGGATGCTCCTCCAGCACATGACCGTCCCACAAGGTATTGTCGGCCAGGATGTAACCGCCCTCACTGAGGCGGGGAAGCACCATTTCATAGTAGTCCAGGTACTTGCGTTTGTCACCGTCAATAAAGACCAGGTCGAACTTCAAGTCCAACGCAGGCACCAGCTGCAGCGCATCACCGATGTAGAACCTGATTTTATCACCGTAGGGAGAGCCTTCCAGCCAGGGACGGGTGAACTCCTCTTGTTCATCATTGATTTCGATGGTGTGCAGCACACCCCCCTCCGGCAGCCCCTCGGCCATGCACAAGGCCGAATAGCCGCTATAAGTGCCTATCTCCAACACCTGTCGGGGACGTATCATGCGGACAAACATCTTGAGCATACGACCTTGCAAGTGGCCGGAAGCCATACGGGGATAGAGCAGCTTCAGGTGCGTGTCTCTGTAGAGGGCGTGCAGATAGTCGCCCTCTTCGTCAATGTGCTGCAGGATATAGTCGTCAATGGTCATAGCTTCTTTTTTTGTCTGTTCGGTCATGATACGCCTCCTTAGTTATTTGTTTCGGTTACAGATATCGGTTGCTGTTGGGCAGCGCACTTTCATCGGCATGCTTCAGTGCATCCTCCACCACATTGATTTCGAGGAAGGAAGTCTGGGTGCCCGCCTTTCCACTGCTGAGGTAGCCCACCATATCAGTAGGCTTCAGACGTCCCTCCCTCAGCAAACGACGCAATGCAGCGAAGTAGTACTCCTGTCCGTTGGCCAGCTCGGGCATGTAGATGGCCTCCACACCGTACGAAAGAGCCAGGTGACGCATGGTCTTCTCCTTGTAGCAGATAGCCAGCACAGGATATTTGCCGCGGAAAGCAGCCAGATTGCGGGCGGTGCGTCCACTGTAGCTGTCGGTGATGATGGCGCGTATCTTCAGCTTGGTGGTAGCCTTGACAGCCTGCTTGGCCAAGAAGGCCGTGACATCATTGCTGTTCTCTACCAGCGGAATGCGTATGTCGTTATCGGGCAACTTATCTTTTTCGGCCTGGGCGGCAATCTTCGTCATAGTCTTCACCGCCTCCAAGGGATATTTCCCATAGGCCGTCTCGCCGCTCAGCATCAGCGCGTCCGTCCGATAGTAGATGGCATTGGCGATGTCGGTCACTTCGGCACGTGTAGGCCGCGGATTGCTTATCATGGTGTGCAACATCTGAGTGGCCACAATCACCGGTTTCTTGGCCAGAATGCACTTGCGTATCAGAATCCGCTGAATGCCGGGGATGCGTTCCTGCGCTACCTCGATGCCCAAGTCTCCACGCGCCACCATCACTCCGTCGGCCACTTCCAGAATCTCATCAATATTGTCCACACCCTCCTGATTCTCTATTTTGGCAATGATGCGGATGTCACTGCCCTGTGCATCGAGAATCTCTTTGATGTCAAGTATATCCTGCTTGTTGCGCACGAAGGAGTGAGCGATGAAGTCGATATCCGCCTCAATGGCATAACGTATGTTGTTACGGTCACGCTCGGTGAGCGAAGGCAGGTTGATGCGGACACCCGGCACGTTGACACTCTTGCGACTGCCCAACGTGGCATCGTTCTGCACCTCACAGAGCAGATGGTCCTCATATTTTTCCACGACCGTCATCTCCAGATCACCGTCGTCTATCAGGATGTGACCACCTACATTCACATCGTGCACAAAGTGAGGATAGGATACCGAGATGCACTCGCGGGTAGTCAGCAAGTCGGGACATCCCATCACTTTGACCCGGTCGCCCGCCTGAAAAGGAATCGGTTCACCGGCCAATGCGGTGGTACGCACCTCAGGCCCTTTGGTATCCATCAGTATGGCAATACGGTTGGACACCCGACGGACATTGCCTATCAGCCGTTCAAAGCCCTCCCTGTCGATGTGCGCGGTATTCATACGTACCACATTCATCCCTGCATCGAATAACTCCTTGATAAATTCCACGTCGCAACGCTGATCGGAAATGGTTGCCACGATTTTCGTCTGTTTCAACTGCATAATCTTTACCTTTGTTTGTTATACCTATTTATATATGTGTGTCTATCCTGCTATCGATATAAGGGAAACTGCCTGCCGGCCGCGAGGGCGATACCCTCTTCTTCTATTTCTTCAAAGCCTCTAAAGCCAAGCGGTACGAGTCGAGTCCGAAGCCCAATATGACACCCTTGCACGCGCAAGAAATCATGGACCTATGGCGGAACTCCTCGCGGGCATGCACATTGGATATATGCACTTCGACAACCGGCGAGGTCACCGAGCGGATGGCGTCCTGCAACGCAATGGAAGTATGCGTATAGGCACCTGCATTCAGGATGATGCCGTCGGCATCAAAGCCCACCTGCTGAATCCTGTCAATCAGTTCGCCCTCGACGTTCGACTGGAAATAACCGATTTCCACATCGGGGAAGCGATTGCGCAGTTCGGACAGGTAATCTTCAAATGTAACACTTCCGTAAATGGAAGGTTCGCGTTTGCCCAGAAGATTGATGTTCGGGCCATTGATAATCTCTATTTTCATCATCTCCGTTTTCTGTTTTTTGCTTATTTTTGCACCTGAATACTTATTCGTCAACGCAGCCGGACGAGATAGCCTGAGACAGTCTCATGCAGTTGCAATCCGGCTTCCGACGGGACAAAGGTAAGAAAAAAGATATGAAAACCGAAGAAAAAGCAGTAGAGAAGGCAGATGGGAAGCAGATTGTCAGGAAGTATCAGCAATATCTGAAGTTAGAGAAAGGCTTCTCGCCCAATACGTTGGATGCTTATCTGACCGACCTGCAGAAGTTGCTGAACTTTCTGGAGGGAGAGGGACTCGACATTCTGTCGGTCTCTCTGGATGAGCTGGAGCGTTTTGCTGCAGGCCTGCACGACATCGGCGTCCATCCCCGCTCGCAGGCACGCATTCTGTCGGGCATCAAGTCCTTCTTCCACTTCCTGGTGATGGCCGACTATCGGGAGGACAATCCCACCGAACTGCTGGAAGGACCGAAGATAGGCCTTCATCTGCCAGAGGTACTGAGCGTGGATGAGATAGACCGCATGATTGATGCCATAGACAGGGAGAAAAACGAGGGACAGCGCAACCGGGCCATTCTGGAGACACTGTACAGCTGCGGCCTGCGTGTGTCCGAGCTCTGCCAACTGAAGATATCCGACCTCTACTTTGACGAAGGTTTCATCAAAGTAGAGGGGAAAGGAAGCAAGCAGCGTCTGGTACCCATATCACCACGCGCCATCAAAGAGATACGCTACTGGCTGCTCGACCGCACCCATTGGCGAATCAAGCCGGGATGCGAAGATTATCTTTTTTTAGCGCGATGGGGAAAGAACATTTCGCGCATTATGGTGTTTCATCTGATAAAGGAGCTGGCGGACGAAGCGGGCATCACCAAAAGCATCAGCCCCCACACGTTCCGGCACTCCTTTGCTACCCATTTGCTGGAGGGTGGTGCCAATCTGCGTGCCATACAATGTATGTTGGGACATGAGAGCATTGCGACAACAGAAATTTACACCCACATCGACCGCAATCGGTTGAGGGAAGAAATCATCGAGCACCATCCACGCAATATAAAGTATCGGAAACAACATAAATTCATTAAATTATGATAAAATTGCTCCCTCGATTAACTATCTGCAGAGAGAATTAATATCTTTGCGTAACTTCACCTGTGAGAGGATGGAGTATGGATAATTGAAAGATAAAAATCAATTACAAAACATTTAATTTATACCAAAACAATGACCAAGAAAATCTATTTGCCATTATTCATGGCGTGTGTTGTTGCTCTGCTGACATCATGTAGCAGCAAGATGGGTGAATTGTCTTCTGACTATTTCACAGTGACTCCTCAGGTTCTGGAAGCCGTAGGCGGTAAGGTACCTGCAACTATCAACGGTAAGTTCCCCGAAAAGTATTTCAAGAAGAACGCTGTTGTTACAGTAACTCCGGTATTGAAGTGGAACGGTGGCGAGGCTAAGGGCCAGTCTGCCACATTCCAGGGTGAGAAGGTAGAAGGTAACGACCAAACTATCTCCTACAAGATGGGTGGTAACTACACCATGAAAACTGTCTTCGACTATGTTCCCGAGATGGCCAAGTCTGAACTCTATCTGCAGTTCCAGATTGCAAGAGGCAGCAAGACGTACACTATTCCCGATGTAAAGGTAGCTGACGGTGTCATCGCTACTTCCGAACTGGTTAACCAGACTCTGGACAGCGCCAACCCGGCTCTGGGTGACGATGCTTTCCAGCGCATCATCAAGGAGAAGTACGATGCCAACATCATGTTCTTGATTCAGCAGGCTAACGTACGTGCCAGCGAGCTGAAGACCGCCAAGGCTTTCGGCGAAGAGGTGAAGAACATCAACGATGCTGCCAACAAGGAAATCACCAACATCGAGATTTCTGCCTACGCATCACCCGATGGTGGTCTGGATTTGAACAGCAAGCTGGCTGAGAACCGTCAGGACAACACAGCCAAGGTAATCAACAAGGACCTGAAGAAGTCCAAGATTGAGGCTGCCGTTGACACGAAGTACACTGCCGAAGACTGGGAAGGCTTCCAGGAACTGGTATCCAAGTCCAACATCCAAGACAAGGAGCTGATTCTCCGCGTTCTCTCTATGTATTCTGATCCCGAACAACGCGAACAGGAGATCAAGAACATCTCTTCTGTATACAAGAATCTGGCTGACGAAATCCTGCCGCAGCTGCGTCGTTCTCGTCTGACTTTGAACTACGACGTAATCGGCAAGTCTGACGAGGAAATTGCCAAGCTGGCCGACAGCGATGCCAAGCAGCTGAACATCGAAGAACTGCTCTATGCCGCTACGCTGACCAACGCTCCCGCCAAGAAGGAAGCTATCTATACCAAGGCTACTCAGATTTATCCGAATGACTTCCGCGCATTCAACAACCTGGGTAAGTTGGCTTATGAGGCCGGTAACTTCGACAAGGCTGAAAGCTTCTTCAAGAAGGCTGCTTCTGTGAAGGACGCTCCTGAAGTGAACAACAACCTCGGTCTGATTGCTCTGGAGAAGGGCGACAAGGCTGCTGCAGAAAGCTACTTGAGCAAGGCTTCTGGTTCGAAGGAACTGAACGAGGCACTGGGTAACCTCTACATCGCACAGGGTCAGTATGACAGAGCCGTAAACGCTTTCGGTGATACGAAGACCAACAGTGCCGCTTTGGCACAAATCCTGGCTAAGGACTACAACAAGGCTAAGAGCACACTGAGCAGCATCGAAAAGAAGGACGCTTATACCGACTACCTGACCGCCGTTCTGGGTGCAAGAACCAACAACTCTTCTATGGTTATCAGCGGTTTGAAGAGCGCTGTTGCCAAGGATTCTACGTTGGCTAAGAAGGCCGCTACCGACTTGGAATTCGCCAAGTACTTTACTAACAGCGACTTTACAAGCATCATCAAGTAAGAAACTGATGGAATGACAAGTCGGTGCAACAACAGGTTGCGCAGGCTTTCAACAGAACAAAATAGTGCCCGGCATAGAAATATGTCGGGCATTTCTTTTTTATTCACTGCAAAACAGCTATTTTCGCAGCAACGTTTTACAAACAGACAACGAATGAAGCATCTATTCCCCGCATATCTCCTCATGCTTGTGCTGCTGGCCGCCTGCAGTAGCAAACCGGCGGATTGTGTCAGCCTCCGTGGCGAAATCAAAGGGTTGGGCACCGACACGCTCTACCTGTACGGTACCGATCACTTCTACGACCGGGTAGATACCATCCCTGTCAAAAAGGGTAAATTCACCTGTACGCTCCCCATTGATACAATGGTAGCCGTACGGCTGCTGTTCAGCGACGGGACAGAATATCCACTCTACATCAACAAAGGCAATAAAGTGGTCGTCAAAGGCAACTCTTCACAGCTGCACGCTCTCAACGTGACCGGCAATGTCTTCAACGAGGAGATGAGCACATTCCGAAAGGAATTGGGCGGATTGGCTACTCCTACACCCGATGCACTGGCAGAGAAGGCAGAAGAATTCATCAAGGCACATCCCGCTTCGTTGGTCTCCATCGACCTGCTGCGCCACTACTTTGTGGAACAGCCGCAACCGAACTATACTAAAATCAAACGCTTGACCGAACAAATGGCAGGCGAACTGAAGGACCGCCCCTACATTGACATGCTGCTGAAACAGATTCAGGAGAGCGAGAAATTCCCCGTCGGACGCACACTCCCCTACTTCAGCATACCCGATGAGGAGGGGAAGATAGTCAATCGAACCGACTTCAAAGACCAATACATCTGGCTGCACTTCTGGGCTTCGTGGGATAAGCCAAGCCGTCAAGCAAACGCAGCCTTACGCCAACTCTATCAAAAAGAGAAGAAGAACCCCCATTTTGTATTGGTGGGAGTCTCTTTGGATGTAGACAAGCAGGCTTGGAAAGAGGCCATCAAGCAAGACTCGTTAGAGTGGAAACAGCTGTGCGACGGAGCCGGCTGGAATTCAGACCTCGCCAAGCAACTGACCATTCAAACGCTCCCAGCCAACCTGCTCGTTTCGGCCAACGGCCGCATTGAGGGAAAGAATCTGGACGTAAAAGCCATCGAGAACAAGCTGGAAGCGATAGAAGAGGAGTTCAAGAAGCGCAAAGAGGAAGAGAAAGCGCGAAAACGGAGAGTGCAAAAACGATAGATAATAAAAAAGAGGAGAAGCTATGTTAGTCAAGGTCTTTGGAGCAGCCCTGCAAGGTATAGATGCCACGTTGGTAACCATCGAGGTGAATGCCTCACGCGGTTGCATGACCTATCTGGTAGGTTTGCCCGATTCGGCCGTCAAGGAGAGCCAACAGCGTATCCGATCGGCCTTGCAAGTCAACGGCTATAAGATGCCCACCTGTGCCTTGACCATCAATATGGCTCCGGCTGATATCCGCAAAGAGGGTTCGGCATACGACTTGCCGCTGGCCATAGCCATGCTGGCCGCGTGCGAACAGATTTCCTCTGACCACCTGTCCGACTATCTGCTGATGGGAGAGTTGGGACTGGACGGTACGCTGCAGCCCATCCGTGGTGCCCTACCCATAGCCATCAAGGCCCGCGAACTGGGCTTCAAAGGAATGATAGTACCCCGGCAGAATGCCCGCGAGGCTGCCGTAGTCAACAACCTGCTGGTGTACGGCGTAGAAAACCTTCAGCAGGTAGTACGCTTCTTCAACGGCGAGCACGAGTTGGAACCCTTGATTGTCAATACGCGCGAGGAGTTCTACAAGCAGCAGAGCCATTTCGACTTTGACTTTGCGGATGTAAAGGGGCAGGAGAACGTGAAGCGAGCCTTGGAAGTGGCTGCAGCAGGCGGGCACAACATCATCCTGATTGGAGCGCCGGGCAGCGGCAAATCCATGTTGGCAAAACGTCTTCCCTCCATCCTGCCACCCCTCTCATTGGGTGAGAGTCTGGAGACCACCAAGATACACTCCGTAGCCGGCAAGCTGGGTCGGGAGGAGGGACTCATCTCCCGCCGACCGTTCCGCGACCCACATCACACTATCTCCGCTGTTGCCATGACTGGCGGCGGCAGCTTCCCTCAGCCGGGCGAAATCAGTCTGGCACACAACGGCGTGCTCTTTCTGGACGAACTGCCAGAGTTTACCCGCAATGTGCTGGAGGTGCTTCGCCAACCGCTGGAGGACCGCAAAATCAGCATCTCACGCATCAAGTACAACGTCGAGTATCCGGCTTCCTTCATGCTGGTAGCCTCCATGAATCCCTGTCCTTGCGGCTACTACAACCATCCTACCAAAGCATGCGTCTGCAGTCCAGGACAAGTGCAGAAGTACCTGAACCGCATCTCCGGCCCGTTGCTCGACCGTATAGAACGTCAAATAGCCTAATAGTACCCCCGTAACTTTTAGCCTCGCTTCATACAAT
>SAMEA3663248__coassemble_1090_pt1 | contig 8662 bp, 5 predicted proteins | sample SAMEA3663248__metabat2_low_PE_023 | metagenome-assembled genome bin SAMEA3663248 (sample SAMEA3663248) | pig gut metagenome | biome: pig gut; feature: pig-associated habitat; material: faeces | place: China | collected 2013
GCCGCTATACCCCCAAATGGGTGTCTGGCAGGCACTGCTGACCGCCTCCACATAGGGCAGATTCTTGAAGAACTGCAGGGCGGCATCGCGTTCGTCCGGACTCAGCTCGGCATTGCCTATGGCCATCCGCTCGGGACGGTAGCCCATATCCTTGCCCAACACATAGCGATACTGCCCCGTCACTACACACATCAATCCGCAGATAAAGGCCACCCCGGCAAACTGCACGAAGAGCAGGGGACGTTTCCACCCCTTCTTGCCCTCGGTATAGCGGCGGAACACCTGCGTCACCGGGATGCGGGCAAAGAGTCGGCCGGGCAACACACCGCCCACCACAAAGAGGAAGGCCACCACGCCGAACACCACCCACAGACGCTCTGGTGCAAAGAGCTGCTGCAGCGAGACGCTGGCCGTATCCTCCACAAAGTCGCGGAAGGCGTAGAGCAGCACGCCCATCAGCAACAGGGCAGCCAGCAGCAAGAAGACCGTCTCCAGCAGAAACATGCCCAGAATGCCCATTCCGCTGGCACCGCTGCACTTGTGTACGCCGATGGCCTTGGCCCGACGGCTCAACGAAGCGAGGGAGATGAGCACGTAGTTGAGCGTGGCAATGAAGAGGATAGCGAAGCCCAGCGCCAGCATGACGCCTGTCATCATCCGTACCTCCTCACTCTTCTGGTAGGTATCGCGGATGGGAGCCACGTAGGCGGAATAGCCGTACATCTTCTTCTCCTCATCCGAACGGTATTTGGCAATCATGGCATCCATCCGACTGTTCACCGCCTCGGCATCGGCTCCGTCGCGAAAGCGGACGTACTCTATCCAGCTGTCGCCCCCGCTCCACGAGTAGTTGACCTGCCCTCTCTGCAACACAGAGGGGAGCGAGATGACTGCCTGCGGACGGCACGTGGCGTTGTCGGGGATGTCCTCGAAAGTGCCGCGCACGGTCAAATCCAGCTGGTGTCCGTACGAAACCACCTTGCCGATGGGGTTCTCGCCACCAAACATCTTCTCGGCTATGCTGCGACAGAGGAACAGCACATCGGGCTGCTGCAAGTCCTGCACAGGCTGTCCGCTCAGCACCTCCACACCCATCGTCTGGAAGAAGAGGCTGTCGGCACAGACGTTGGCCGTATTGAATCGGGTGTTACCCACATACAGCGGGTCGCTCCACCACGCACACAGGCTGGTAGCCGCCTCTATCTCCTGCGGAAAACTCTCCAGCATGGCACCTGCCACAGGGCCGCAGTTGTGCTTTTGCGGAGGATACTCCTTGCCGTTGACGGTGAAGATGGACCAGACCTGGTAGAGGCGGTCGTACGCCTGATAGCAGGTATCGAAGCTGCGCTCATAGGCCACACGGCTGAACAGCAGGATGGTCATGGTAAGGCTCAACCCCAGGGAGAGCACCTTGATGAGGTTGCTGCCGCGGCCACGCAGCAAAGTTTGGATGGTGTAATAAATCTGTTTCATTCGTTTTTCTCTGTTTTTCTTGATTTTGTTTCGTCATCTCCTATGCAGAAACCGTGCCAAAACCCATTTATCACTGATTATCAATGTAGAACAAATCTGCTGGCAGAAGCAGAGTGTCTAATTTTTAGACACCGGTGTCCATTTTTTAGACAGTGCATCACTACTTTCTGCAAAGATAGTGCAAATCGAGTGCAGAATCACCAAGCTCGCTTGAGTGTTATGCCGAGATGCAGCCTATCTTATGCAAAGATACAAAACCACCTTCCGCTTGTCAAGAGGCGGTAAAGGCCTCCGACGGCACATTAACATCCGTTAAGCCGCTACAGGTAGCTGTAGGTGCGATTGAGGCGTTTTTTTAGCTACGAGCTACGAGTGACGAGCTACAAGTGACAAGTTACGAGTGACGTGTAGGGGCGCAACATTTTGCACCCAACCCGCACGCAACGCATCACCTTACCGCGAACGGCACTCAGGGGCGCAAGATGTTACACCCTACTTGTAGTTCATCATCCGATTAGCGTTCGCGAATGGTAAACAATCCGTACACACGAAGGGTGCGCCTCCAACGCTGCATGCTGCACCTGCTCCCCCTTTTCTTCCGCTCTTCCCGGCAGCGTGATTTTTTCATCATGTAGAAAAAAATAGTTCTCGGGAGAAGCGTAAAAACACGAAACTGATCACAGATCACAGTTTCTTTTTTCGCATTTTCAAGCCCCGTTTCTGCATTTTCGGCTCCAGAAAAACCGTTTTTTCGCATCCTTACGATATAAAGCCAAGCCATCGGTATGCCGAAAATGGAGCGCGAAGATTGACTTTTTACGAATGCAAGAACACCGTTCGCGGATGAAACACGAGTGGATTGGGCGGACACACAGGAACGGTTCAATGTGTTTAATAATGTTAAGCACCTCACCGGACACGTCATCTGCTCTTGACACGTAACGGGATAATCCGTATCTTTGTGACGCAGTCATTCAGAAAAAAAGCGGCAGCAGATGCAGGAGCGGCCAATCCAAGATTTGCCCCGTCTTTCTCATGAATCACCGAAGCATCAATCACCTATATATGAAACAAACTAGAAGATTGGCATGGGGACTCATCATGCTGCTGGCATGGCAGAGCTGCGACATGATAGACTATCACCCCTACGACGTGCGCATCAGCGGCGAGACCGACGTCAATGCACACAACGTAAAACGAATTGAGGCCAACTGCCTCAACAAGGAGGTCATCCGCTTTGCAGCCGTAGGCGACACGCAACGCTGGTACGACGAGACAGAAGCCTGCGTGAACTACCTGAACGGACGGACGGACATCGACTTTGTGGTACAGCTGGGCGACCAAAGCGACTTCGGCGTGACCGACGAGTTTCTGTGGCAACGCGACATACTGAACAAACTGAACGTGCCCCATGTGCATCTGCTGGGAAACCACGATTGCATCGGCACGGGTGAAGAGGCCTACAAGGCCATCTTCGGCGACCCGAACTTCTCGTTCATCGCCGGACGGGTGAAGTTTGTCTGCCTGAACACCAACGCCATCGAGTACGACTACTCGTGCCCCATCCCCGACTTTGAATTCATCGCGCAAGAGATTACGAGCCGCAGGGAGGAGTTTGACCGCACAGTGGTGTGCATGCACATCCGCCCCCTGTGCTTCGAGTTCAACAACAACGTGGCAAACGTCTTCCAACGTTACATCACAGAGTTCCCCGGCCTGCAGTTCTGCTCGGCTGCCCACGAGCACCACCGCTTTGAGGAAGACCTCTTCGAGGACGGCGTGATGTACTACATGAGCGACTGCATGAAGAACCGCAACTTCTATCTATTCACCCTAACACCCGACGGATATGAACGCGAAGTGGTTACATTCTGAATTGAGCGTACTGATGATAGGCCTGCTGCTGTGCCTGGGCAATCCGATTGCCGCCCAAAAGCGCGACACCGTCATCGTGGTGCGCAGGGACACCGTGTGGCTGCCCCGCCCCACCGCCGACACCATCATGGAGAGCCAGGTGAAGGAGAGCCGCTATGACCGGCGCGTCCACCGCTACCGCCGCCACTGGGAGGGACTGATACCTACCCACAGCAAGATACAGTATGCGGGCAACATGGGCCTGCTCTCGTTCGGCACGGGATGGGACTACGGACACCACAACCAGTGGGAGACGGACATCTTCCTGGGCATTCTGCCCAAATATGACTCGAAACGGACCAAGCTCACCTTTACGGTCAAGCAGAACTACATCCCCTGGAGCCTGCAGATTAAGGAGAGCCGCTTCTCGGCCGAACCGCTGAGCTGCGGACTCTACTTCAACACCGTGTTCGGCGACGAGTTCTGGGTGAAGGAACCCGACCGCTATCCCAAAGGATACTACGGCTTCTCGTCAAAGATACGTACACACATCTTCGTGGGGCAACGCCTGACCTACGACATCGACCCACGCCGGCGCTATACCGCCAAGGCCATCACGCTGTTCTACGAAATCAGCACGTGCGACCTCTACGTGGTCAGTGCATTCACCAACAAGTATCTGAAGCCGACCGACTACCTGAGCCTGTCGTTTGGCATCAAGCTGCAACTGCTGTAGCTCCCTTAGTGCTGCAAAAAGAGCAAATAGAAAAAGGGCGGACACACACAGATCCGCCCCCTATGGTTTTCACCCACATTCCCATTACTTATTACTTGCGGAAAGGCGGACGGGCTACCACAGCCTTCAGCTTGCGTCCACGGTTGTCCAGATAGATTTCCGTGCCTGCCTTGCTGTATTCGGGCTTCACATAGCCCATACCGATGCCTATCTTGCGGGTAGGCGACATGGTGCCCGAGGTAACGGAACCAATCACTTCGCCTTCGGCATTGAGCAGGTTGTAGCCGTGGCGGGGTATGCCGCGGTCTATCATTTCGAAGCCCACCAGCTTACGCGATACGCCCTCGGCCTTCTGCTTCTCCAGCATGGCACGGTTGGTGAAGTTCTTGCCCTCTACAAACTTGGTAATCCATCCCAATCCGGCCTCAATGGGCGAAGTGGTGTCATCCAAATCGTTGCCATACAGGCAGAAGCCCATCTCCAGACGGAGGGTATCGCGGGCACCCAGACCGATGGGCTTGATGCCAAACTCGGCACCGGCCTCGAAGACGGCATCCCATATCTTCATGGCATCTTCCGGATAGAAATAGAGTTCGAATCCACCGGCACCTGTATAACCTGTGTTGGAGATGATGACATCCTTAATGCCGGCAAACTCACCATGAGTAAAGGTGTAGTAAGGCACCTCAGAGAGATTGATGGAGGTGAGCTTTTGCAGTGCCAGAATGGCCTTGGGGCCTTGTACGGCCAGCTGTGCCGTGCGGTCGGACGAGTTCTCCAGCTCGGCACCCTCGGTATTGTGCGACACGCACCAGTTCCAGTCCTTCTCGATGTTGGCGGCATTCACCACCAGCAGATACTTCTCCGGCTCGTAGTGATAGACCAACAGGTCGTCCACGATGCCGCCCGTTTCGTTGGGGAAGCAGGTATATTGTACCTTGCCGGGCGTCAGTGCCGCCACGTTGTTAGAGGTCACCTTCTGCAGGAAGGGCAATGCCTGAGGACCCTTTACCCAAAATTCACCCATGTGAGAGACATCGAATACACCTACACCCTGGCAGACGGTCATGTGTTCGTCAATGATGCCGGTGTACTCAATCGGCATGTTGTATCCCGCAAATTCGTGCATCTTGGCACCCAGCGAGATGTGTTTTTCTGTAAACGGAGTTGTTTTCATTGGATAATATTTTTTAAGTGTCAAAAAAGCAACTGTCATTTTGCGCCCACCAGCTCGACAATCTTCACAATCACGTTCATGGCCTTCTCCATGCTCTGGATGGGTACGAACTCATAGCGACCGTGGAAGTTCAGGCCACCGGCAAAGATGTTGGGACAGGGCAGTCCCTTGAACGAGAGTTGTGCACCGTCCGTACCGCCACGGATGGCCTTCACACGAGGTTCCACGCCGGCAGCCTTCATGGCGGCAAAGGCGGTATCGATGATGTGCATCACCGGCTCTATCTGCTGGCGCATGTTGTAGTACTGGTCCTTCAGTTCCAAGGTGGCGGTGCCCTCGCCGTACTCCGCATTGATGAAGGCCGTCAGACGGGCCATCTCGGCCTTGCGTGCCTCAAAGCGTGCGCGGTCGTGGTCGCGGATGATGTAGGAGAGGGTGGTCTGCTCCACCTCACCGCTCATCCCTATCAGGTGGTAGAAACCCTCGTATGCCTCGGTGTGCTCGGGCACTTCGTGAGCCGGCAGGAGCGAGACGAAACGGTTGGCCACCCGCAGGGAGTTGACCATCTTGTTCTTGGCATAGCCGGGATGCACGTTGCGGCCCTTGATGATGACTTTGGCGGCAGCGGCGTTGAAGTTCTCGAACTCCAGCTCACCGACTTCGCCTCCGTCCATGGTGTAGGCCCAGTCGCAGCCGAAGGCCTCTACGTCAAACTTATGGGCACCCAGACCTATCTCTTCGTCGGGGTTGAAGGCGATGCGTATCTTGCCATGCTTGATTTCAGGATGTTCCTGCAGATAGACCATGGCAGAGACGATTTCGGCGATGCCGGCCTTGTCGTCGGCACCCAGCAGCGTCTTGCCGTCGGTCACGACGAGGTCTTCGCCCCGATGGTCCAGCAGCTCGGGGAACTGCTGCGGCGACAGCACGATACCCTCGTCAGCGCAAAGCATGATGTCGCTGCCGTCGTACTGACGGACGATGCGCGGACGGACATCCTTGCCGCTCATGTCGGGGCTGGTATCCATGTGTGCGATAAATCCTACCGTGGGCAACTCCTTGTCCGTATTGGCGGGCAGCATGGCATACAGATAGCCGTTTGCGTCCAGCACAACGTCCTGCAAGCCCAGACCGGTCAGTTCCTCCTGCAGATAACGGGCAAACACCATCTGCCCCTCCGAGCTGGGCGTAACGCCCGACTCCTCGTCTGACTGCGTATCGAAACTGACATATTTCAGAAATCTTTCTAACAATGCCATATTCTTTTTCCTTTCAGTTTGTTGAATTAATATAAAGGCAGTTCGCAGACTGCATAAACATTCACTATTTTTTCAGCCGTAAAGATAAGAAAAGGAGCGTGAACTGCCAAGCAATCCACGCTCCTTTTTTATCATTCTGCTATCCGCTCCCCTGAAAGTACAAGTTTTGGATGCGTAAGGGCAGACCTGTGTGTATGCCCTGAAAGCCGTTTGCGGACACACACATCCGCCCAAAGCCATACGGAAGCGGATTCAGGGCGCAAAATGTTGCGCCCCTACAGTTATAACGATTATTCTATCAAGCTGTTGATGCAAAACCGAAACTTAAATCAATAAGCTAAACAACGTGCGTTAAAAATGGCTACTTCCGTCGAAACAATGGGTACAGAGCTTGCACTTGGGCAGCCCGATGGATTCGACCAACGTCTCCAGCGTATTGAATTTCAGCGAGGAGAGCCCGAACCGATCGCGGATGATCTCGACCAACCGTTCGTACTCGGGCGAACCGGTGGTAGCATACTTCTCCAGGTTCTTGTTTTCGTCGCCTTCCAGTTCCTTGATAATCCGACGGGTAATGAGCTCCAGCGGACTCTTGGAGGCGGTGAAGCCGATGTAGGGACAGGCATAAATCAGCGGCGGACAGGCGATGCGTATGTGCACCTCCTTGGCTCCGTAGTCGAAGAGCACCTTCACATTGTCACGCAGCTGTGTGCCGCGCACAATGCTGTCGTCGCAAAAGAGCACCCGCTTGCCCTGCAGCATGGAGCGGTTGGGTATCAGCTTCATCTTGGCCACCAGATTGCGCATCTCCTGCTTGCTGGGGGTAAAGCTGCGCGGCCACGTGGGCGTGTACTTGGATATAGCTCTGTGGTAAGGTACCCCCTTGCCCTCGGCATATCCCAACGCCATGCCTACACCCGAATCGGGGATGCCGCAGGCGCAATCTACCTCCGACCGGTCGGTCTGCCCCATCTTGAAGCCGGATGTGAAACGCACCTCCTCCACATTCTTCCCTTCGTAACAGGAGGTGGGGAATCCGTAATACACCCACAGGAAGGAGCAAATCTGCATCTGTTCGTCGGGCTTGCGCATCTGCTCTACCCCGTCGGCACGCAGACGGACGATTTCGCCCGGCCCCAGGTAGCGGTCTACCTCAAAGTCCAGGTTAGGAAAGCTGCTGGACTCGCTGGTGGCAGCATAGGCACCCTCCTTGCGTCCGATGACAATGGGCGTGCGTCCCCAGCGGTCGCGTGCGGCGATAATGCCATCCTCGGTGAGCAGCAGCATAGAGCAAGAGCCCTTCACATGCTTGTACACATTCTCGATGCCCTCGACAAACGTCTTTCCTTGGATGATGAGCAGCGCCACCAGCTCCGTCTGGTTGGTTTTGCCCGAACTGAGTTCGCCGAAATGCATGTTTTGCTCCAGCAGGCGTTGCTCCAACTCTTCGATATTGGCTATCTTGGCCACGGTGACAATGGCGAAACGCCCCAGGTGTGAATTCAGGACTATGGGTTGAGGGTCGGTATCACTGATGACGCCGATGCCGCTGCATCCCTTGAATTTGTCCAATTCGTCTTCAAACTTTGTGCGGAAATAGGTGCTCTCCAGGTTGTGGATGGAACGTGCGAAGTTGCCGGATTCCACATCGTAAGTGGCGATACCGCCACGCTTGGTACCTAAGTGGGAATTGTAGTCTGTACCGTAGAACAAGTCTGTCACACAACTTGTCCGGGCCACTGTTCCGAAAAATCCTCCCATATACTTGTATTAATAAGGTGATATTTATTTTTGCGGTTGCAAAAGTACTATTTATTCATCAATCATCCAAAAAGAGAGGAATGAATCACACAAAAAATTCGGCAGCCGCAGGACGAAAAAACGGGGATGACTATTCGTATCGCATCGACTGGGCCGGATGGATGCGGGTGATGAGGTACGAGGGTCCTATCAGCATAAGCAGCGATGCCAGCAGCGAACCTACGTTGAGCAGCAGGAAGAGCCAGAGGTTGAAGGAGACGGGTACGGTATCCATATAATAGGTAGTGGGATCGAGCTTGAAGAGGCCCCAATGCGCCTGGATAAAGTAAAAAGCCAGCCCGATGAGATTGCCCCACAACATACCTTTGCCTATCAGAAAGACCGACAGCCACAGGAAGATGC